>FUWD013023748.1_pt1 | contig 11697 bp, 10 predicted proteins | sample 1063281 | NCBI WGS metagenome assembly FUWD01 (sample SAMEA79048168, study PRJEB19326) | metagenome | biome: marine
GGTCCCTTTTTTTGTCCCTGTTGTCCTTAAGGCCTTGGCTGTCCCCGTCTTTCTTCAGCAGCCGTTCGCCTTCAGGAACTTCCTGACGTTCCTTGCTGCCTGGCGGATGCGCTCTTCGTTTTCGATCATGGCAACCCTTACGTACTCGTCGCCGTAAGCGCCGAATCCGATGCCCGGGCTGACTGCCACCTTGCCATCGACCAGGAGCTTCTTGCTGAACTCGAGGCTACCCATCCCACGGAGCGGTTCAGGGATGCGCGCCCAGACGAACATCGAGGCCCTCGGGGTGACGATGCCCCATCCTGCGTTGGCAAAGCTGGAGATGAGCACATCGCGTCGTTTGCGGTAGACCTCGCTGATCTCGCGGACGCAGCTCTGGTCTTCGGTCAGTGCGATGGTCGAGGCGACCTGGATCGGCGTGAAGGTGCCGTAGTCAAGCCAGCTCTTGATTTTCTCGAGCGCACCGACCAGCTTGGCGTTGCCTACCATGAAGCCTACGCGCCAACCGGCCATGTTGTAGGTCTTGGAGAGGGTGTAGCTCTCTACCGCGACGTCCTTTGCCCCCGGAACCTGCAGGATTGAGGGCGTCACGTACCCGTCGAAGGTGATCTCCGCATAGGCGATATCGCTGATGATGTAGAACCGTTCCCTCCGCGCCAGGTCTACCAGGCGCTCATAGAACGGCAGCTCGACGGTCGCCGTGGTCGGGTTGTTCGGGAAGTTCACGACGAGGTACTTCGGTTTCGGGGATGATTCCCTGAGCGCAGTCTCGATGTTGTGGAAGAAGGCCTCTTCGTCGAGGGTGTAGTCGTCGTTCATCTCCAGCTTCATGCGGTGCACGTTGCCGCCCGCAAGGATGAAGGCCTGCGAATGGATCGGGTAGCACGGATCAGGGACGATGGCAAGATCGCCCGGGTTGGTGATCGCCTGAACGAGGTGCGCATACCCCTCCTTCGAGCCCAGCGTAACCACCACTTCACGGTCGAGATCGAGGTCCACATTGTACTTGTTCCGGTACCACGCGCCGACCGCGCCGCGAAGCTTGTAGATTCCCTTGGAGACCGAATAACCATGGGTCTTCGGCTTGTTGACGCTCTCGATCAGCTTGTCGATGATGTGCTGGGGCGTCGGGCCGTCGGGGTTGCCCATCGAAAAATCTATGACATCCTCCCCCGCCCGGCGTTCGGCCATCTTCAGCTCGTTGACGGCAGCGAAGACGTATTTCGGGAGGCGTTTGATCTTGTCGAACTGAATTTCGTCGAACATGATGTATCTGCGCAAATCGTTTATGGGGTGGCCCGGCTTGTCGGCCGGGCAAAACGAATCATAAACAAAAAGCGCTGCATCTCCATGCCGTCCCGATGATTTTTGTGCATTTCTGCTCCCTGTCCCTCACGACGAAAGTTGCGAGGTACAGGCCGGGCAACGTACGGCCCTCGCCGGCACGGCAGTGCAGCAGAACGGGCACTCCCTCTTCGGTTCGGCCGGTGCTTCGACCGCTTCCTTCTGCCCGCTGCGCAGGCGGTTGATGGAACGGACCACGAGCCAGACGGAGAATGAGACGATCAGGAACCCGATGATCGAGTTCAGGAAAAGGCCGTAATTCAGCGTCACAGCCCCCGCCCCCCTGGCCTCGGCCAGCGTGGCATAAGGCGGCGAAGACTTTACGCCTTCCCTGATTACGATGAACAGGTTCGAGAAATCAACTCCCTGCAGCAGCAGCCCGATCGGCGGCATCAGCATGTCGGAAACGAGCGTATTCACTACCGTGCCGAATGCGCCGCCGATAATGATGCCGACAGCCATATCGACGACATTGCCCTTCAGGGCGAACTCTTTGAACTCTTTCAGCATAAGTCTGGTTCCTTGTTAGTAGTGATCATTAGTAGAGGCAATGCCCAATCAATGGTTACTGCCGGAAAAAGGGAGACAGACAGGGGGACGGAGAGTGCGAGCCGGTCGGGGGAGAAGAAATTAAAGGGCCTTAATTGGACATTAAGGTATTTTTATTAAAATGAAACCTCATACCCAGACTGACGCCCGCTCGAAATCATCCAGAACATAATAAGGCAAACATCGTTTCGATGGAGCACTCTATACGTCCAAATTCATACAGGAAGCAGCTGGAGCAGGTCACCGGAAACAACTACGCCTGTTGCTACCAGTGCGGGAAATGCACCGCAGGATGCCCTGCCGGGGGCTTCATGGATAACCCGCCCACCAGGATCATGCGGCTTGTCCAGGCAGACCATGTCGAAGATGCCATGAAGAGCGATTCGCTCTGGTACTGCATCGGTTGCATGACCTGCACCTCCAGGTGCCCGCAGAACCTTGATATCGCCGGGACGATGGATGCGCTTCGCGAACTTGCCATCAAGCACGGCCAGACTGCCGTAAGCCGATCGCAGAAGCTGGTCACGGCATTCCATACCTCATTCCTCAATACCGTCCGGAAAACCGGGCGCCTTCAGGAGCTGGCCCTGGTCAACAGCTACAAGCTCCGCACCCGCAGCTTCCTGCAGGATGCAGGCGCGGGCGTCAAGATGATCAGGCAGGGGAAGATCAATCCGGTAGCGTCGTTCATTGCCAGGGAAAAGGTTGAAGGCCAGGGCCAGATCGAGAAGCTTTTCGAGATCTCTTCCCGTGACAGCCACCAGCCCGCCGCCCGCCGCAAGCCGACGACCCGGACCTTCAGGGCCGACGACCCGGTGCGCATCGAGCCGGGAATGACCATCGGCTATTATCCCGGCTGCTCCCTGTCGGGAACGGCGAAGGATTACGACATCTCGATCCGCAAGATGTGCGACCACCTCGGCATCAGGCTCAAGGAGGTCGAAGACTGGAACTGCTGCGGTGCCAGCTCGGCACACGCCACGAACCACAAGCTCTCCGTGCTGCTTCCGGCAAGGAACCAGGCGCTTGCCGATGCCCAGGGGCTTGAGTACGTCCTTGCCCCCTGCGCAGCGTGCCTCAACCGCCAGGTGACCGCCCGGAAGGCACTGAAGGAATCGGCAGAACTCCGTGCAGAACTGGCTGAGGCGATGGGTGGCGAGACCTCCTGCAAGGCGCAATACATCGGCGTGATGCAGCTGCTCGAAGGGCTTGGAGCGGACAACATCAGATCCAGGGTGACCAAACCCCTGAAGGACCTTCCGCTTGCCTGTTATTATGGCTGCCTGCTTGTCAGGCCGTTTGAGGCCATGGGCTTCGACGATCCCGAGAACCCGACCAAGATGGAGGCGGTGATAGACGCCCTTGGCGCCAAACCGGTCGACTGGGATTACAAGGTCGAGTGCTGCGGCGCAGGACTGACGATGGCCCAGCAGGACATGATCGAGGAGCTGACCTACAAGATAGCAAGGAACGCAGCGGTGAACGGCGCCGGGGCATTCGTCGTCGCCTGCCCGCTCTGCCATACCAACCTGGACATGCGCCAGGAAGGGATGCGCAAGAAGCATCAGGAGATCGGCCCGATGCCGGTCTACTACATCTCGGACCTTGTCGCCATGGCGTGCGGGGCGAGCCCGGAGGAAGTCGCGCTCGACAAGCATTTCGTCCCGGCTGCAGGGATGTTCAAGGGGATCTGAAGCAGCATTGACCCGGCCCGGGGCGGGAGTTGCCGACAACTCCGGCCAGGGGTCGTCGACGCCTTTTCTGTTATCTGATATCGTCGGCTCCCCCACCTGCGTGCAGGAGCTGCAAACACCATAATGAAGGAATCAGGATGGCAAAGATAGGAGTATTCGTCTGCCACTGCGGTGAAAACATCGCCTCGATGGTCGATACCGGCAAACTGGTTGCGGACATTTCCGGGCATCCCGGGGTCTCATTCTCTTCGGAATACAAATATTTCTGCTCCGATCCGGGCCAGGAGACCGTCAAGAAGGCTATCCGGGAGCACAATCTCACCGGCGTCGTCGTTGCCGCGTGTTCGCCGAGGATGCACGAGCAGACTTTCAGGAAAGCGTGCGCCGAAGCGGGACTGAACCCCTACATGCTTGAGCTGGCCAACATCCGCGAGCACTGCTCCTGGGTGCATACCGACAAGGCACAGGCCACGGAAAAGGCGATCGAAATCACCCGTTCGCTGGTCGAAAAAGTCAAACGCAACAACGATCTGAAGCCGATCTCCGTGCCGGTGACCAGGCGCGCCCTTGTTATCGGCGGCGGAGTTGCCGGCATCCAGGCGGCCATCGACATCGCCTCGGCCGGCCGGGAGGTGATCCTCGTCGAGCGTGAGCCCTCCATCGGCGGCCACATGGCCCAGCTCTCCGAGACCTTCCCGACCCTCGACTGCTCCCAGTGCATCCTCACGCCCCGCATGGTCGAGGCGGTCCAGCACCCCAATATCACCGTACTGAGCTACTCCGAAGTCGAGGAAGTTGACGGCTACATCGGCAACTTCACCGTCAAGGTCCGCAAGAAGGCGCGCTACGTCGATATCGACAAGTGTACCGGTTGCGGCGACTGCATCCAGAAGTGCCCGGTCAAGAAGATCCCGAGTGAATTCGAATGCGGCCTCGGCAACCGTACGGCCATCTACACGCCGTTCGCCCAGGCGGTACCCAATATACCGGTTATCGACGCCTCCCGCTGCACCTACTTCAAGAACGGCAAGTGCAAGATCTGCCAGAAGACCTGCCAGATTGAAGGGTGCATCGATTTTGATCAGCAGGATACCTTCGAAACCTACGAGGTCGGCGCCATCGTTGTCGCCACCGGTTTCCAGGTCCAGGACACCACGGTCTATGGCGAATACGGCTACGGGAAATTCAAGGACGTCGTCACCGGCCTCCATTTCGAGCGCCTCGCCTCGGCCAGCGGCCCGACTGCCGGCAAGATCCTGAGGCCTTCTGACGGCAAGCAGCCCGAGACGGTCGTCTTCATTCAGTGCGCAGGATCACGCGATCCTTCCAAAGGGGTGAAGTACTGCTCAAAGATCTGCTGCATGTACACGGCCAAGCATGCCATGCTCTACGCGCACAAGCATCATGGCAGCAACTCGCAGATCTTCTACATGGACATCCGCGCTGCAGGCAAGGGGTATGACGAGTTTACGCGCAGGGCGATCGAAGAGGACGGGGCGGGCTACATCCGCGGCCGCGTCAGCAAGGTGTTCCAGGAGGGGGAAAAGCTCATTGTCCGTGGTGTCGATACCCTGCTCGGCCGTCCGGTCGAGGTTGCTGCCGACATGGTTGTGCTGGCAACGGCAATGGTGCCGCAGTCTGACGCCAAGGAGTTTGCCAAGCGCATCGGCATCGGCTACGATGAATACGGATTCTATAACGAGGCGCACCTGAAGCTCCGCCCTGTGGAAACCGCGACGGCCGGCATCTACCTTTGCGGTGCCTGCCAGTCGCCGAAGGATATCCCTGACTCCGTCGCCCAGGCTTCGGCAGCGGCAGCCAAGGTCCTCGGCCTGTTCAGCAAGGAGCATCTCGAGCGTGAACCGGTTGTCGCATCGGTCAGCGATGCCACCTGTGCCGGTTGCTGGGGATGTGTGACGGCATGTCCGTACAACGCGATCGACCGAACGGACATTACCGACAGGAACGGCAACCTGATCAAGCGCGTGGCCAGCGTCAATCCCGGCCTCTGCCAGGGGTGCGGCACCTGCGTGACCTTCTGCCGCTCGAACAGCATCGACCTGGCCGGTTTCACCGAAAAACAGATCTTCGCCGAAGTCATGGCCCTGTGAGGCCCTTTCAGCGGTGTGAACGCATTAACAACAATCGACCGAACACGAGCCGATGAGCGAACAATTCGAACCTAAGATCGTTGCATTCGTCTGTACCTACTGCACCTACGCAGGGGCGGACCTTGCCGGAACGAGCCGCCTGAAGTACGCGCCGAACGTCAGGATCGTCCGGCTTCCCTGCACCGGCCGCATCAGCCCCATGTTCATACTGAAAGCGCTCCAGAAGGGCGCCGACGGTGTGCTCGTCAGCGGCTGCCATCCAGGTGACTGCCACTTCGCAGCCGGAAACTACCATGCCCGTCGGCGCTGGACCGTGTTCCGGGCTCTGCTTGCCTTCACCGGCATTCCCGAAGAGCGCATCAAGTTCTCCTGGGTCAGTGCCGCCGAAGGCGCAAAGTTCGCCGAACTGATCAACGACATCACGGAAGGGATCCGGGCGCTTGGGCCGTTCGAACAGTACCAGGAACTCCAGAAAGTCATTGAAACCCAGTCCACGTATTAAGCAACGATCAATGGGAATACAGGAAAACTACCAGAAACAGGCTGCTGAACTGCTCTCGTCGGGAGCCGTCAAGCTGGTGATCGGCTATGGCGCGGGGAGCACCCCGGAGCGCCGCAGGCCGATTTTCATCCGTTCCGCCGAAGAGGCGTGCCGGCTCGTACTCGACAGAAACTGCATCGCCAACCTGTCGAACTACCTTGTCCCCGAAGGCCTCCTCAGCGACGGCAAAAACGTCGCCGTCTTCCTGAAGCCAGACGGTGTCCGCAGCATCAACATCCTCGCTGCCGAAGCGCAGCTGAACCCCGATCAGGTCGTGGTGTTCGGTTTCGATATCGTCAATGGCGAGCCTGTTGAACTCCAGGGGAAAAAGGCCGCCGATTTTACGAAACTCATCGAAGAGCAGAAATCGGCAGGACTGTCGCCGGAACTTCAGGCCGAAGCAGACCGTCTCGAGCAGATGAGCGCGGCCGAACGCTTCGAGTACTGGAAGGAACAGTTCTCGAAATGCATCAAGTGCTATGCCTGCCGCCAGGTCTGCCCGATGTGCTATTGCCGCCGCTGCATCGTCGACGTCAACCAGCCGCAGTGGATCAACACCTCGTCCCATACGCTCGGCAACTTCGAGTGGAACATCATCCGCGCTTTCCATCTTGCAGGGCGCTGCGTGGCCTGTGGCGGCTGCGATCGGGCCTGCCCGGTGAACATCCCGCTCCGGCTGATCAACTACCGGATGGCAAAGGAGTCACTTGAGGCCTTCGACCACTTTGCCGGAGAAAGCGCAGAACAGAAACCCGTGCTTGCCACCTTCAAGCAGGACGATCCCGAGACCTTCATTTTATAAGTTTATCGAGCCGTATGACCAGAATACTTCTCAACAGCAAGCTGGATGACTGTCTCAACGCCTGGCGTTCGGCCGGTTTCCGGGTGCTTGCCCCGGCCAGCCGGAACGAACTGACCCGTTTCGACGAGGTCCGGTCTGCTGCAGATATGCAGCTTGGACTTGTGCTGACGGAGCGCACCATCAAGGACCACTTTTTCCTGCAGACCGAACCGATCGTCAAATACAGGATCGGCAAGCAGGAGGTCGACATGCAGGAGATGCTGCCCCCCGAGCAGAAAAGGGTCTTTTTCGGCGTGCGCCCCTGCGACGCATCCGGCCTGGACATCGACGACCCGCTCTTCGGCTGGGACTACAAGGACCAGTACTGGTTCAAGCGCCGTGAGAACTCGGTCCTGATCACCATCGCCTGCACGAAAGCCGACGACTTCTGCATGTGCACCTCGGTCGGCAGTTCGCCGGACGACACGAAAGGTTCCGACGTCATGCTCCGCCCCCTGCAGGACGGCAGTGGCTGGCAGGTCGAAGGCATTACCGGGCGCGGCAACCAGCTGCTTGATACGATCGCCCCGATGCTCCAGGAAAGCGAAGCCCGGACGGCCCCGATCGCCACGGTTGCACCGAAGTTCGACCTTGAAAAGGTCATGGCCTGGCTTGCCGACCCCGAAAACTTCGAAAGCCATTTCTGGAAGGAGATCACCCAGCGCTGCATCGGCTGCGGCAGCTGTACCTTCCTCTGTCCCACCTGCCACTGTTTCGACATCCAGGACGAAGGCGACACCTACGAAGGCATACGGCGCAAAAACTGGGATAGCTGTTCGTTCGCCATGTTCACGATGCACACCTCCGGGCACAACCCGCGGAACACGCAGTCGATGAGGTGGCGCCAGCGCATCATGCACAAGTTCAACTACTACCACAGCAAGTTCGGCATCAACAGCTGCAGCGGATGCGGCCGGTGCACCCGTCAGTGCCCGGTGGACATGGGAATTACCGAAACCTTGCAAGAGATCACCAACATAGCGAAGTGACACACGACCGTTTCAACCACACCAGCACGATCTACAACCCGTTCCCGATGCGGGTCGTATCGAAGCGAGAAGAAGCCCCCGGAGTCAGGACCCTCAAGCTCGAGTTCCTGAAGCAGGAGGACCATGAATTCTTCACCACGAACTACCGCACCGGGATGTTCGGACTGTACGGCATTTTCGGCGAGGGCGAAAGCACCTTCTGCGTCGCCAGCCCCGAGACCCGGAAGGAGTACATCGAGTGCACCTTCCGCCAGTCGGGACGAGTGACCGGCACGCTCGCCAACGTCGACGCGGGGGACATCGTGACCTTCCGCGGCCCCTACGGCAATCGCTTCCCCATCGAGGAGTTCAAGGGCAAGAACCTGCTCTTCATTGCCGGGGGCATCGCCCTGCCGCCGACCAGGAGTGTCATCTGGTCCTGCCTCGACCAGCGTGAGGACTACGGCAAGGTGACGATCGTCTATGGCGCCAGGACCGTAGCGGATCTGGTCTACAAGCAGGAGCTGGAGGAGTGGAAGCAGCGCGACGACGTCGATCTCGTGCTCACGGTCGATCCGGGAGGGGAGACTCCCGACTGGCAGGACCACGTCGGCTTCGTCCCTTCGGTACTCGAGAAGGTTGCTCCGTCGCCGGAAAACACGGTCGCCGTGCTTTGTGGCCCACCGATCATGATCAAGTTCACCCTGAACGCCCTCGAAAAGCTCGGCTTCACGGCGGAGAATGTCTACACAACGCTCGAGAACCGCATGAAGTGCGGCGTCGGCAAGTGTGGGCGCTGCAACGTCGGCTCGACCTACATCTGCAAAGAAGGCCCGGTCTTCACCGCCGCGGAAGTCCAGGCGATGCCGCAGCAGGATCTGTAAGAAAAGGCTGGAAGAAAGACAGGGACACCAAAGACCTCTTCGTCCCTGTTGAGCTTTCCTTATAGCACACACGCTGTCTTCCCGGCCCCGTGAGGGGCGGCCTCCGGTAGCCGTGGGTGACAACCCGGGGGGGGAATACAAAGATCAGGAATCCAGCCCCGTAGGGGCGACCTTTCTCTTCCCGGTCACCGCGCACGCCACAGAATCCGGGTTGAATCCCGGGGCCATGCAAGCCGGGAAGGGCTTTCCCTGACCCCCTTTTCTTCTACACCAGCCGCACGCCACAAAACCTTCCGGGCTGGTGGAAGTCCGGTTCGCCGGCATCGTTCCACCACGGGAAGAGCCCGTACCGCCCCTCCCCGAGGCTCGAGCAGCACTGCAAGGGAAGTATGCCCTCCCGTATGAATGGCTCGACAAGCCGATAGCTCAGCTCCATGCCAAAGCCGTTGGGGCCTGCAAACCTTTGGACATCTTCATTCCATAACGATGCCCCTGGTCTGTCATGCCCGGCGCTCCGTCTTCTTGCTGCATCGAAACGCAGTGCCACCCACTGCCCCTCCGGTGTCATTTCCAGTTCAAGGTACCCGTCGTCGTGGCCAATGAACAGCTCCGAGACGCTCGACTCCCAGAGCCTGTCGGTGAATGTCCCGGCAGGAGTTTCCGGTTTCATGGTGAACGATGTCTCCACCGAACCTGAGGTGCTCCATCGGATGAACGGACGCCCTGGATGCATCCTGGCCTCATCCAGCTGCACAAGCTGCTCAGCCGATACCGTCAGGCCCGAGGGAAAGCGGTCGCCTGTTCCGGAATAATCAACCAAAGGGCCCTCAAGGAGCAAACGCGGGAAGGAGGGCTCTTCCGGTTCGCCAAACCGGAGCAGGCCGGCCCGGGAGTATCCCGGACGGGAGGGCTCGGGAACAGCGTGCACGCCGCACGCTTCGAGCAGCGAAGTTTCGAACAGGCCGGCGCACTGCAGTTCAAGTTCGAGTTCGGCACCTTCCTTTTCCATCGCGTCCTTGCGCATCCGCGCCGCGAGCCGCAGCACATCTACGGCCCGGGCATCACCGGTATTGAAGATGAAGTTGGCATGGTGCGGGCTGACCTGTGCACCGCCCTCACGGCAACCCTTGAATCCAAGCGACTCGAAGATCTGCCCGCTCGGCCGACCGGCTGCGTAGCTGTTCTTGAAGGTTGATCCGCAGCTCGGGTGGTCGAACTGGTGTTTTGCCTCTCTATCCCTGCCGTATCCGTCCATGGCAGCACGGATCTCGGCTGCTGGCGCTGTTTGCGGCAGATCGAGCAGCACGCCGGCCACCACCTCCGTTCCCTGCATCAGGCTTGTCTCTTTGTAGCCAAGGAAGAGCTCCTTTTTCGATCGCCAGCGGACGGTTCCGTCGAGCGTGACGGTTACCGCGCCCACGGTTACTTCGGATGCCTCGCGACCGTAGCACCGCCCATTCATCCTGACGGTTGCGCCGATCATCCCGGGCAGGCGGTAGAGCCACTCTCCCCCGCTTCGTCCGGCGTCCATCAGACGGACGGCGACATCACTGTTCGAGACGCCGGCCTCGCAGAAGAAAGAGGAGTCAGACACCCGCCACATGCGTGACATTCCGGCGGTCGATATCACCACGCCCGGGAATCCCTCATCGGAAAAGAGCATGTTGCTTCCCTTGCCGGTCACGATGGCCTTATGGCCTTCCCTGCGGCACCAGTCGAAGAGTGAAGCAAGTTCACCCGGATTCCCGGGCGTCGCGACCCATGATGCAGGGCCACCGATAGCGTAGTATCCTATCGACGAGAGCAGCACATTCCGGGTATATGGGCAGGGTGGGTCAGCGTGGGGCATGGCTCTGATACGGGTAGTGCAATAAAGGGCACCTCTGAAAAGTTGTTCCGCAAGTCAAATGCTGCGTTGGGCGGTGCCCGAAATCCTCATGTACGACGTGTACACTCCGGTTTCTGCGCTCCGTCCGCCTTGCCCTTGATTTGCTCACGACACTTTGTAGAGGTGCCCTAAAAGGAGCAGACAGACAGCAGCGTCAGGAAGGATAACAAAAAAGGCGGGATTGCGTGCCGCCTTTTTTGCCATGATTTCGAGGCTGCGGCGTGCGCAGCAGGTGGCGGGTCAGTTCTCGGCAGCCGGCTGCTCGTTCCTGGTAAGGATACCGTCTTCAACCATCTTGTTGATCATCTTGGAGAGCTGATCGTGCGTACGAAGCAATCCGGTCACCGACATGGCAAGCGTGGCAACCGGCGATACGTTGGTTTTCTCCTGTTCGACCTGGGTGATGTTGATCATGTCGACACGGATGACGCCGTCGATCAGTCTCAAGTTGGCGATTCCGTCTGCGTAAATGGTCTGCATGCGTTGGTTCCTCCGTTGAAATTCAGGTTATTGGCGCCGTTTTTCAGGCGATGAGCAAATATAACAAAAAGCCGCCAGAGCATCCCATATCCGTAATATTCCGCTCATTTTCCGTCGATTCCCTGCCCTCTGGTCAGGATACTGTGGTGGCGCCCGTAGAAAAAGTAGATACAGAAACCTATGGCAAGCCAGACCACCAGGCGCCACCAGTTCTCCGCAGGCAACGAGAACATGAGCAGAAGGCAGGTCAGGATGCCGGCTATCGGCACGAAAGGCACGAACGGAACCCTGAAGGGCGCTCGGCATCAGGGTTGCTCTTGCGCATGATCAGCACGGCTGCGCACACGATGGTGAAGGCGAAAAGCGTACCGATATTGACCAGCTCGGCAAGGAGCCT
>FUWD013175188.1_pt1 | contig 11694 bp, 16 predicted proteins | sample 1063281 | NCBI WGS metagenome assembly FUWD01 (sample SAMEA79048168, study PRJEB19326) | metagenome | biome: marine
GACGAAGATAAAAAACAACAACTAATCGACGAAGCAACTGTGGCCTTTGAGAATGTGTTAGACACATTGTTGATTGATCGAGAAAACGATCCAAACTCCAAGGGCACAGCTCGACGTTTGGCCAAGATGTATTACAACGAAATTATGGCAGGAAGATATGATCCAGCACCTGAAGCAACAGCTTTTCCAAATGATTCAGCAGATAGATACGAAGGCATGCTTGTGGTTCGTAGCGAATTGCGTAGCATGTGTAGTCACCATCACCAGCCTGTTAGTGGCGTGGCTTATATTGGCATTCTCGCTGCCAACAAACTTATTGGTCTTAGTAAGTACACTCGTATTGCTCAGTGGTGTGCTCGCCGTGGTACTCTTCAAGAGGAACTTTGCAATGATATTGCACGAGAAATCGCCCGAGCCACAGACTCCGACAATGTGGGTGTTTATCTAGAGGCGGAGCATGGCTGCTGTATCAATAGGGGCATAATGGCACACAGTTCATTGACTCAGACTACTGTTCTTCGCGGAGCATTCCTTGCAGATGCAACTACCAAGAAAGAGTTCTTTGATAATATTGCCTTACAATCAAGGAATGGCAAGTAATCCAAATCCATTGTCTCTCCAAGTTTTACTTGGATCAATGTTCAGGTGATTGATTTTTTTGCTTGCCCTGCCATTTGTAACAGGGTAAGCATCTAAGTCATTGTAGATAGTGTTTAATGTCCATTCTGGAATACCTACAACTTTTTGTATTTCTTTTTTGGTTTTGAAAATGCCCTTAGGTGTAATAAACTTATCTTTGAGAACTCTTGTTGGAATATGATCTTGAGCGTCTCTGTTTGCTCTCCAGGTATCAACTCGTTTTTGCTGTAGAACGGGATCCTTCATAGGATTGTTTTTAGAAAAGTGTTTAGAATATTTTTGACGCACTGATTCATATTGAAAAGAGTTGAGACGATATCTATCTTGACAATCTTTTTTAAGTGTTGCCATAGCCCACCAAGCATGAACCATTTTTTGTCGTTGTATGCCATTTACCATTTTAGTAAGTAGCATATGACATACAAAATGCTCACGGGCAGTAAGAGATACTAAGTTAGAAGAATCATTAGATCCGCCTAAACTTTTTGGAATAATATGATGTCGTTCGTTGTAACAGTTGAGAAGTCTTGTTTGAGCTCGATTGATGATATTGTAATACCATCTGGTGTATTTGTTATCTATAAATATCATTGCTGATGATCCTTCCTGATCGTTAGAGCCGGTGGATATTTCCAGTATCGCGATCGGCACTTTTATTTATTAAAATAATCTCTTATAAATCAATGACTTAGCCCACCAAGCTAACAGTTGACCAAAAACTCACAGTTAGTTATAATATTAGTATTGTAACCATTGTGGGTTTTCTTATGAAGTTTCGTAGAACCGTGTTAGCTGTTTCTGTATCTGCGGCTATTGCCACCTTGTCTGCCTGTGGTGGGGGGGGTGGAAGTGGGTCTCAACCTGCAATCGATCGTCAAATACCAGTACAGCCAAGACCCTCGTTACCACAGGTACCGTTGTTACCACAGGTACCGTACCACACTCCTACCAGAGCAGGCACAGTTGAACACTTGCAAGGAACCGGAATTAATGTTGCAATCACAGATATCTTTACTCGAGATCTAAATGCTGATTCAGTTGATGAAGTAGTATTTGGTGGACGACAAACACAACCTGCTACATCAGCCACATGGCGTAACAGCAACATAAGCATTTTTGGATGGAACGTCAACAATACTTTCAGCAACGAAACTGCCCGTTGGTTTCAACCCGGTGAAAATACCATATTAGGAACTGAACCCAGTATCAAGTTTGGCGACTTTAACGGCGACGGTAAACCAGACATGTTTGTGGCTCCCAGTACCGACATGCAACATTATGGCCCAGGATATGTGTACATCAACAATGGCAGTCAATTTTCAAAACAAACTTTAAACTTTGGCAACGTCTGGGCACACGATTCTGCTATTGCTGATTTTAACCGTGATGGGTTGGCAGATTTTTTAGTCACTGACTATAATGGACAGATGAGCATTGCCTTCGGAACTCGCACAGGAACGCCAACTATTGCTCAAGCAACCAATTTACACGGCAGTGCGGTGGCTGTAGGGGATTTTTTAAACAACGGTACAATTACCCTGATCAAAACAGATAACACTACAAACAACAATGCCGGACACGACAGCAAACTACTCAGCATCTCTGTAAGTGGCACTACAATTACCAGCACAGAACTTGCAACATTGCCAGCCAGTAGATTTACCTTGTCCAAGTGGAACGGTATTGTAGATGGTACTCGATCTCATGAAATTCGTGCCTTGCCTTTTGATTTTGACCGCGATGGTAAATTGGATGTAGTTATTATCAGCACCCCTGGAGGCGGTGGTGGTGTTTACAACGAGATTCAGTTTCTAAAAAACAATGGCTCTGGCAACTTCTCTGACGTCACTAATTCAGTATTGGTTGGCTACAATACCGCAACTGCGGCCAGCTACAACCCAACTTTGGTAGATATCAACGGCGATGGACTCATGGATATCTTTTTAAGTGCACCTGACTACAACAACACCGGTCGCAATCTCAACACACGGATTTTGCTCCAGACTCAAGAAGGCAACTTTGTAGACAGTTACAGCGAGGTATTTGACAAGTATTGGTCGCAAACTTGGGCCATGACTGGCAATTCGGCGGCATTCTCGGGTGTGATGCAATTGGTCAACGGACCCAACAACGAAAAATATTTGGTAAATGCTGTTCCATTTATACAAGACAACACAGTAAAATATGGTGTGTATCTAAGTAAAATTGGCAGTACCGGAACAGTGACTGCTCAAGCCACAGTAGCTACTTTGCAACAAATTTGGCCTTATATGTCTGCAGGAGAAGCCAATGAAGTACTGGCCACTACAGCATTTACCAACTTCTTTGGTTACAATTCAGCAGAACACGGCAATGGTATTTTGGATTGGATGGCAACATTAAACCCAGTGGGTGGCCTCGGAATCAGTCTCGACGGACGCACTGGTACCAGAATTCCTATCAGTGGCACACTGTCTATACCAAACGCATCATCGGCGTTAACCCAAGCACTGACCAGCATATCAGCAGTTGACAGGCTAGGTCGAGACTTTACAGTCAATTTATCAAGCACCGTAGGGCAAACTGATCAACGACTACAACCACTGAATTGGGTCAGCGGTCACAGTTACCGTAACAGTTGGGTCAGTAAGTTTACATTTCAAGAAGAACAAACCTATCAAGGACTAAGTTACAGTGGCACTGGCGGCAACAACTACAGCGTAAGTGCTGATACCAGTTATATCAATCCCAACAGTGATACTATTTGGCGGATAAGCACTGCTGTTACACCAACCAGTCCTTGGATCATGCTCAACGGCATGTGGGGAGAAATACGTAGTAGCAACAATTTTGAACTTAGCGTAATTAAAAAATCCAACGACTTCTGGTCGCAAACTGGTATGATCTATTCTACTACACAGCTAAATGCAGGATTGGTAAGCAAAGTAACTCCTATCAGCAGTGTGTATTCAGTTGCTGGATGGAGCAACAATGGGTTTAATTTGTACGGAGGAGTTAAACCTTATATTGTTGGTGGCAATATTGAATTAAATTTACCAACCTCTGTTGACAATGCTGGAACAATGTATTATACTAGAAAACAATTCAAGTTAAGAAATAACTTTGTTGGGTTTGCTGGAGTTGGGTACGATTACTCTTATAAAAATCATCAATGGACATCAGGAGCTATCATAGATGCTCAAAGTCAACTTGCATTGTCCGTAAATTACAAGGTAAAATTTTAATGTCACGCAAAGAATGTATTTTTGAAACGCAACCAGACTTAATTGAAGACAGCACCGCACCATGGGATCAAATGCTAAGTGAGGACTATCATGTCCGAGTATTCCGAGATCGATATCCCTGTACCGACGGGCATTTGTTGTTTGTGCCAAAATACAATACCATTGGCGTACTCTCAGATGCATTTGAAGATGCTGTGCGGTACGGTAAGCGAATGGTCGGATTGGGACAATGGGACGGATTCAATATTGGCATGAATTATGGCGAAGCAGCAGGACAAACTGTAGGGTGGCCACACATACATTTGATTCCACGACGCAAAGGAGATGTTGAAAATCCCACAGGCGGTGTGCGTAATACTATACCCGGAAAAGGAAATTATCAAAAATGAAATTCATTGCATTAGTCGGAGTGATTGCTAGTGTTGCCAATATGTTTATATATTGGGATAATGAAGCGGCTGTATTCGGTTGGTTATCTTCTACCGCCTGGGGCATAGTTGCTGTACTCAACGAACTTACCTCTGATAAATAATTCTTTCAACAATAGCGGTCTTTGGCATTCAACCCGCTTTACAAATTCTGCAGGCCTATGCTATAATCTAACATAGGAGAAATACAATGAGTGAACAATTTCCAAAAAATGGCATTGCGCCGGCTTACCGATATGTAAGCACCAAAGAGTATCATGATGCTTTTCCAGTGGCCTATCGTCAGTGGAAAGCTGATAGCCACTGTAACTTGATTCATGGTTACAGTTTTTCAATGAAGTTTTATTTTGGCACAGACGATCTTGATGTACGTAACTGGGCTGCTGACTACGGCGGTCTTAAAGAACTCAAAAATGTATTGGAAAGTCAGTTTGACCATACATTACTTGTGGCCGAAGATGATCCAGAACTTGAACTATACAAAGAAATGGAACGTCGTCACATTGCCAAATTAACTATTCTTCCACGCCTAGGATGTGAAGGTTTAGCTGATCAACTTTACAAATATGTCAACGGAGTTTATATTCCTGACATGTGGGGGCCAGCTGAAGCAGAACGCTTGTGGTGTTTCAGAGTCGAAGTTAGAGAAACACAATCAAACATGGCCTTTAGAGAAGGACATAGGCATTGGAACGAAGATTTATTTGCCTAATCAAAACATGACAGAAAAAAATCAATATAGCATAGCAGTATTATTGCCCACCCGTGGACGCACCGACGCACTAAGTCGTAGTGTTATTGGACTTGTTAATCGAGCAGTAATGCTCGATCGGATTCAATTGTTGTTTGCATTTGACACCGATGATGACGTTGGTAAAACACACTTTGCTGAACATCTACAACCTTGGTTGGATCAAAAGGGTGTAGATTACACAGCTATGGAATTTGAGCCATTGGGTTACAGCCGTCTCAACGAATATATCAACGCACTAGCTAGAGAATCCAGTGCTGACTGGTTGTTTTTTTGGAACGACGATGCACTTATGGACACATCAGGGTGGGACAAAATTATCGCCGGATACACAGATCAATTCAAACTGTTAGCAGTTCATACGCATCGAGACCATCCTTACAGCATATTCCCAATCGTTCCACGAGCATGGTTAGATACGTTGGGTTATCTCAGTCCGCATCCTCTAACAGATGCATGGCTAAGTCAAGTTGCTTACAAGCTAGACATATGGGAAAGAATTCCAGTACACGTTACCCACGATCGTCACGACTTAACCGGAAACAACAAAGATCGAACGTTTGACTCTAGAAACATGAACGAGTTAGAAGGCAACCCATCAAACCCTATGGATTTTCACAATCCAAAATGGATTACGTTGCGCATGGACGAAACTGAAAAGTTAAGTCAATGGATGCAAACACAAGGCCTCGATACTTCCTGGTGGCAAAACGTCAAAGCTGGCAAACAGAATCCCTGGGAAAAACTGGCAGCCAATGATGTCAATGGACACATGAAACATTTTAAAATACAGTTTAAGAGTACAGATTGATAGAAAGAAACAAAATGAAAATTATAGTAACCGGCGGAGCTGGATTTATAGGATCTAATTTGGTAGATAAATTGATCAATGAAGGACACACTGTGACAGTTATTGACAACGAATCTGCATCTACTAATACTACGTTTTATAAAAATATCAAAGCTACATATCATAAACTTGATATTGCCGAATATCAAGATATTCGGCCGTTGTTTGAGAACACAGACTTTGTATTTCATTTAGCAGCAGAGGCTCGTATCCAACCGTCAATTCAAAATCCATTGCTGGCTGTTCGAACTAATGTGCTAGGCACTGCTACTGTGTTACAATGCGCCCGAGAAGCCAAGGTAAAAAAGTAATTTACAGTAGCACCTCTAGTGCATATGGACTTAAAAATCCAACGCCGCTAGACGAAACTATGCCCGACGATTGCCTAAATCCCTACAGTGTTAGTAAAGTCAGCGGAGAAAAATTAGTAGAAATGTATCATAACTTGTTTGGTATGAATACTGTTACTTTGAGATATTTCAATGTGTACGGTCCAAGAGAACCCGATAACGGACCGTATGCTCCAGTGGTTCGATTATTTTTATTACAAAAAGCTCAAGGCAAACCCTTGACCATTGTCGGTGATGGAAATCAAAAAAGAGATTTCACTCATGTAAATGATGTTGTTAATGCTAATATATTGGCTATGCAAACTGATTCTGCGGGGTTGTTTAACGTAGGCACTGGACGTAATCACAGCATTCGTCACCTTGCTCAAATGATCTCTTCTGACATAGTGCATATCGACCCACGCACAGGCGAAGCAAGAGAAACTTTGGCCAACAACAACAAGATACGTAGCATTATGGGATGGTCGCCTACTATAAAATTAGAAGACTATATCAATGAGCAATTAAACAGAGAACAACAATGAAAAACTATGTAGTGTGGACTAATTGTGATGTTGTAGCTGAAGATGACAACATACAAAAAGAACTTAACATTAAACGATGCGATAATCCTGAAGACCGAGCAAGTTATGATATTATGCATCAAGTTAGCCGAGCTACTGCACAGAAATTTCTTGGAGGCAGTTGGGAGGCAGTTGTTTGGTCAGACCCAGTGCCTAGTAGACTAGACATATTCAAAAGAAACTGGCAAAGAATTTGGGATCTCTGGCACAAAGAACCATGTAATATATTATATCTTGATTCAGACACTATGTTTGTGCGTCCTACCGAAATCTTTGAAAGATTTACAGAATTTCGCGTGTTTAATTGGACTGATCCTAAAAGTACAGATCAATTTGAGAATTTTTACAATGCCGGAGTTCGGTATTACCCAGCTACAATGAGTGAAGAAACTTGGAGTATTGGACAACAGTTGGCACAAAACTGGAACGACACTAATTGGAACATGGAACAAGATATTTTTAATACTATGTTTTGGCAACAGGATATTGCCGACAATGATCGGCATCACCCTGAACTCAATTGGCAAGGAATGAAAATGATTGTAGACCATCCTCAAGCAAGAGCGGCACACGAAGAGTGGAATCAATGTTCGCTTGACCAAGCGCATATTCTACACATACACGGTAGTAGAAATGCTGTGCAAACTGCAAAATTAATGGTTAATACTGCCGAGCATTTGGGCATTGAAATATGAGCCTACAACAGCTATACCAAAAATTAGCTAAAAAGTATGGCAGTAGCAGAGGAGAAATGGTTTTTACATTTTCTGATAAAGGCAGCGTGCATTCCTATATTGAATTTTATGAACAATATTTTGTATCAAAGAAATCAAATGTGTCTCTATTAGAAATTGGCATGATGACCGGCGGCAGCATGTATATGTGGCAACAATATTTTGATCAATATTGTTTGGTAGGTATGGACATTTCACCTGCGTGGAATACGCAAAAAGAGTTTCAATCTAGTTTAATAACCGATCCAAACATAACGTTACTGTTTGGTGTTAATAGCCGTGATTCAAATTTGCCTCACCAAGTTAAAAATCAAAAATTTGACTTTGTAATCGACGATGGCGACCATAGTGCATTGGCTCAGATGGAAACCTTTGAGAATTATTGGCCGACTGTGGCAGAAAATGGCGTCTATTTTATCGAAGATGTTGTTGGTCCTATACAGATTGAAATTTTAAAAAACTTTTTAGCAGAATATAGTAGTATCCATTCGGTGGCATTGGATATTGAACACTACCAAGGGTTCAAGAACCGTCGAGCTGATGATCAAATTTTAGCAATATCAAGAATACAATAACTCCAGATAATAAATTATGAAAAACTATTTTTAACTTGGCAAGATGTGGAAAATCAAACTCAAGAGATTCTACGTCAATTACAACACGATTGTTGGCGACCTGATTATGTTGTGGGTCTTACACGTGGCGGACTTGTTCCGGCTAATTTGATTAGTCAATATCTAGAAGTTCCAATGGAAACTTTAAAGGTAAGTTTACGAGATGACTGCAACTTGCCCGAATCAAATCTATGGATGGCCGAAGATGCGTTTGGTGACAGTACGAATAGAGGAAAAAATATTCTGATTGTGGACGATATTAACGACACAGGCGCCACGCTTAACTATATCAAACAAGATTGGCAATCGAGTTGTTTGCCTAACAATGAAAGATGGATCACAGACGTTTGGGGTAAAAATGTTCGAGTAGCAGTGCTGTGCGACAATGAATCGAGTAAAAGTAAGTTGACAATTGACTATAGTGCTGTTACAATAAACAAAGCAGAAGAAGATTCGTGGATAGTATTTCCTTGGGAAGATTGGTGGACTAGATAATGGCAAAAATTAAAGTATCAGAATTATTTTATAGCTTACAAGGAGAGGGTAGATTTGTTGGGGTTCCATCAGTCTTTCTTCGCACCTATGGTTGTAATTTTACGTGTAGTTCATTTGGTTGCAAACCTGGTGAGAAATCTACGGGCGCAGATGAAGTTGCCAAGGTGGTGGAACAGTACAAAGACTTTACAAGTTTGCCTTTGGTAGAAACTGGATGTGACAGTTATGCATCATGGCATCCTGCATTCAAGCATCTAAGCCCAACACAGACAACAGGAGAACTTGTAGAGCGTATGTTAGCACTTACTCCTAACAACCAATGGATGCAGAACAACGGCAACGATGTGCACCTGGTTATCACAGGCGGCGAGCCTTTGTTAGGTTGGCAACGTGCCTATACAGAACTATTGCAACACAAAGGCATGTCAGATTTGCGTAATATTACATTTGAGACCAATGGTACTCAACCGCTACACAAGGACTTTAGGCACACATTGTTGGATTGGACATTGAATCCTAAATACAAAAAACGTGGATACAATAACTTAACCTTTAGTGTAAGTGCCAAACTTTCAGCATCCGGTGAAAAGTGGGAGGATGCTATTTGCCCAGACATTGTTCGAAGCTATCAAGACATTGGTTACACATATCTTAAGTTTGTTGTTGAAACAGACGAGCATATTACAGAAGCAATCCGGGCTGCGGATGCTTTCCGTGCTGGCGGGTTTACAGGACAGATTTATCTTATGCCGCAAGGTGGTGTGGTTAGACCCTATGACTTAAACAAAAAACGTATTGCTGATATTTGTTGTGAACGTGGCTGGAACTACAGCCCACGCTTGCACGTAGACTTGTGGGGGAATGGATGGGGCAAATGATCAATAAAATTAGCAATTGGATCAAAGACTATGCAGACTCCGCCGGAATCAAAAGTTTAGTAGTAGGGGTTAGTGGAGGAATTGATTCAGCTGTAGTAAGTACGTTGTGTGCTCGCACAGGCATACACACTATTGCAGTAAGTTTACCTCTTCGGCAACGTGAAGAACTACATAATCTAAGTTTAGATCATTGCTTTTGGTTAGGTAATAAATTTTCCAATGTGCGAACAGAGATTGTAAACTTAACCTCAACGTTTGACCGCTTTGAAGAAATCATGGGTAATTACTCTAGCGAGTTAGCATTTGCCAACAGTCGATCAAGATTGCGTATGATGACCTTGTATCAAATAGCACAAAGTTGTAATGGTATTGTAGTAGGCACTGGTAACAAGGTTGAAGATTTTGGTGTAGGATTTTTTACCAAGTACGGCGATGGTGGTGTAGATATTAGTCCCATAGCCGATTTGTTAAAAACAGAAGTATGGCAGTTGGGTCGCGAGTTGGGCATTGATCAACGTATTATTGATGCAGAACCTACAGATGGCCTGTGGGAAGATGGACGTATTGATCAAGATCAGCTTGGCGGGTTAACGTATTCCGAATTAGAAGTAGCCATGGCGCTGGACGAATCTGGCGCTGTGCCATTAAATGATGCCGAGGCTATGACCTTGTATCAGTATCGTAAGATACGTTCCAGGAACTTGCACAAGATGTTGCCTATACCTGTGTTTAAAAAGTAATGTGGCCACTGAGATTATACACTATGATCTGCGGTAGTGTTGCAACATGTTTAACAGACGTTGTATTTTTGGAACGTGCCCGTTTTGAATATCAGTATTGTTTATGGCCACGTAGATGTTATAACACAGGCCGCGGGTTGTGGTTAACGACTGCTGTGCGTGGTCGTGCTATATGGACTGGTCCTGGAGAGCCTGTGGTTGAAGATCGCTGGTATCACAGAGACGAAGGACTATTCATGATGATTAAGAAAGTGAGTAACTAATGGGATTATTTGACGTATTTAAAAGAAAAAACCTGCCAAGGTAGAGGCGCCACGAGAACCAAGGGCTCCTAAGAAAACTGAAAAAGAGATTGCTACAGAAAAAGGTGAGCCTTGGGTAGGTATTTTAAGCATGGACATCGATCCAGAAAACATGCACCAAGGTGCGTTTGAATTAGATTGGAATGACAAGTTTGTTGCCAATCTTGTACGTGCTGGCTACCAGGGCAAACCCACAGATACCGACGCTGAGATCGTAGATCGTTGGTTCCAAAACATTTGCCGTCACGTTGTGATGGAAACTTGGGAACAAGAACAAGCTATGAATCCCGAACGAGATCGTGTAGTTAAAAGTCGTAACATTGGCGATGGGCGTAGCGAAGTATCGTGATTTTATATGTTAACGGAGATAGTCACACTGCGGCCGCAGAAGCAGTAAACAATCATGCATTTGCCATGGATGACGGTGCATTGTTTCACATGGGGCGGGCCCCCCATCCAGATAATCTTGCAGTCAGTTGGGGAAAGTTACTGAGTCATGCTTTGCGTGCTGGGTTTCATTGTGGGAGCGAAAGCGCAAGTAGCAATACTAGAATATTAAGAACTACTCAAGAATGGTTAGCAAACACTCCTATCAATCAAGATCTATTAGTTATAATACAATGGTCAACTTGGGAACGAGAAGAGTGGCAAGATGAAGATGGTACGTATTTTCAAGTCAATGCCAGTGGTATCGATAATGTTCCGGATAGTTTAAAACTAAGATATAAAGATTTTGTAATCAATGTAGACTGGAACAGTTGTACACAGTTTTGGCATGAGAAGATTTGGGAGTTTCATTTAGAGTTAGAGACTCAAGGCATCAAACATATCTTCTTTAACGGTAATAGTGATTTTGCCAAAATCAAGGATCAAAGAGATTGGGGTACAAGTTACATTGGCCCTTATGATCCAAAACAGACATTTAACTACCTGATCCAAGATCAAGGTATCCAAACAGTAGCACCCAATTCATGGCATTTTGGTAAGGATGGTCATAGCTATTTTCACCGTTTTATGTTACAATACATTATCAACAACAAATTAATTTAAGGCTTCTTATGCGTTATGTGTTAATTGACACAGCAAACATGTTCTTTAGAGCAAGGCATGGTGCTTTCCGCGCTAG
>FUWD013229677.1_pt1 | contig 11694 bp, 12 predicted proteins | sample 1063281 | NCBI WGS metagenome assembly FUWD01 (sample SAMEA79048168, study PRJEB19326) | metagenome | biome: marine
ATCTCTAGAGTTGGTCCAGTCCAAAGCAGTCATAAACGTAAAAACGGGGAGTATTCTATTCTATGTGTAAAAAAGTTAGACTAAAAGACTATAATCCCCAAAACCCTAAAAGTGGATGCTTTACACTTCATCCAATCTCTAGAGTTGGTCCAGTCCAAAGCATCCAAAAACGATAAAACGGGGAGTATTCTATTCTATGTGTAAAAAAAGTTAGACTAAAAGACTATAATCCCCAAAACCCTAAAAGTGGATGCTTTACACTTCATCTAATCTCTAGAGTTGGTCCAGTCCAAAGCATCCAAAAACGTAAAAACGGGGAGTATTCTATTCTATAGACTTATCCGTTGAACTATCGTAAATAAACGATAAAACTGGTATTCTATATGTAGGATTGGGTTCAACAATGGTTTTCAAAATTATACTTCAACCAAAGTTTTCAGTGTTTTCTTTTCGTGTATCTGTTTTAATTCTTGTTCCAATTCAAGACAACATATACATTCGTTCAACATATCTGCTACAAAATTATCCAAGAACGAACCGTTTGGTCTATGTAGGGTCGGTATGACTTTTTCGGTATAAGCGTATGGTCTTGTAATTAGTGTGTCTTCGGTTTTCACATAATGGTCGTCTTGTAGAATAAAATGACTAACCGTAGAATGAGAGACTGGTATGGATATGGTCTTGTTACGATTGCCTGATGTAGAATACGGTGTATGTTTGTTCCGTAGTAGTCATTGTGATGTGCGGGTGATGAAAATACGAATGGGTAATCAATTTTTCAACATAATCAAGTCTATTGTATTTTACCATATACTCGGCGTAAGCATTCATCAACAGTGTTTTATACAATGCTAATTTATCGGGATTGGGAATATACTTGCCCTTTTCAAGTAATACTATAAGTGATGCTTCTTTGGTTGTATCTACTACAATGACTTTATGTAATGGAATTGGTTTGGGTTGTAATTCTAATAAATGCGGATTTCGGGCGTGGAACGTCGGCGGGATTACATCACTCTTCAAGTTATACTCCATCCAAGTATTCTGTGGTGCTAATTGCAATTTATCACTTGGTCTTGTGGTATGCCCTCTATCTTGATAATACATCGTCCAGTCTAAATGTTCTTTCAGTTGATGTTTGATGTAATTATACATTTCTTTTTTAAACGTAGCACTCGTAGGAGATATGGTAAAATCAACATTTTTTAAATACTTATAAATGGTTGGAATCCGCTCGTGTAAAGTCGCCATAGTCGTCCAGAGTTGTTTGTTGGTTAATGTTATTTCGGTTGGATGGTGTAAATCAATGTTAAATATTTGACATATGGTTTTTAAAATAGAATAGTTCATTTAACCCGTGGAATGGATTGGGTAGTAGTCTGTGATAACGATTTTGCTGGTTCTTCCTCTTCGTCCGTATCACTGTATTCGCTTACGTCGCTAATCATACCGCTGTCTTCGGCGGGAGATAGAATGGTGCTAATTTGCCCTACATACGTTCTACTCCGTTCGCCATATTTAGAATAGTTCGCCAATTGGGTTGCCATTTTCTGCTCTTTCATCGTTTCATCAATGGTTCTTTGTTTTAAAACGGGTGCTTGGTTATACCCGCTTTGTAATACGAATCCCGTAGGTCTTGTGGGTAATCCAGTTTGCCGTAAATCGTCTATTACTTTTCGGTTCGCATTCAATTGTTCGTCTATACGTGATGCGGTAGCATTACTGGGGTCAAGTAAATCAATGGTTTTTGCAATTGCTAACAATTGGTCGTCTATTTCCTTTTGCCGTTCTCGTTCGTCCTTCTCTAATGTAGTATATTGTTTCGCCAATATTTCTTTTTCTTGCTTCTCCACTTCCTTCTTTTTTCGTAGTAATTCTTGCTTCATCTTTGCTTCCGTATTACTAATCTCCGCTTCGTCCTTCGTAGTTTTACCTACATTGTCTTGTTGATGAAAAACTTGTCTTGCTTGGAATCCTTTCTTATCCTTCTTTTCTTGGAATACTTTAAACGCTACTTCTCTTGCCTTTGCAATTTGGTCTAAAATATCTTTCTTGTCTTCCACAGTCTTTTTCGCCAGTTTTTCTAATTCGGTAAAATTGGTCTGTTGGTTTTTCTTAATACCCGCCAAGTCTTGTCCGTCTAACGGTTCGCTTACTCGTTGTATTAGTTTTGGTTTGGGTGTTTCGCCTCCTCCGCCCTTTGTTCCTCTGGGTGCTTCGCCCTTCGTTGCTTTCCCCTTCAATTCTTTCTTTCGTCTAAATGGAATACCAAGTAATAGCAATGCCGTTTCGTCAATTCTAAAATCATAATAACATCGTTTCAACCCTGCTACGCTAATCTTCTTTTCTCGTAGCAATTTTTGGAGTTCCATCTTGGGGTCATCTTTCTTTAACGCAACGTTCGTCAAGACACATTGTTTCACTCGCCCCTTCGGTTGTTCCATTCCATTCTTTTTTGCCTCCCGCTGTTGTCGCTTCATCATCGTTGATTCGCTTGGGTTTTCCAACTTGGTTCGCATTGGTATTTAAAAAGATTAAAAGACTTATCAATTATGATTTTCAAAGACATTCTTTACACAATAAAAACCTATCAAAACCTATAATATGGGGTTCTAATTTTAAACCAAGATTGGATAAGTCCAATCTTTTTCCACAGACTTCGCATACTCCTCGTTGATGTATCCAAGTATCTTGTAAATCTTCGGTGTCAATCCAATGCTCCCTCCAATATCGCTCTTGATTACATTCTTTCAACAATTTTAAAAATACTTTCCGTCTATCGTCTTCTAAACGGTAGTAATTCGGTCTATTTTGATGCTTCTTTTTGTCCGCCAAGAGTTCTTCGGCAGTAATCATATGGTTATACACTAACGGTAGTTTTAAGTTCTTTTTGGGTTTTATATCTTTGTTTTTGATACGCCAATTTTTTGGTAGCGTTTTTTAAATAATAAGTCTTGTAGCGTTCTAAATGTCGTTTGTAATAGTCTTGTTTTTGCTGTGTTATGTGTGCTTGATGCGTATCACGGTATAATTTAGAACGCTGTCGGCAAGACAAGCAAGTTTTTAGTAAAACCCCTTCGGCGGTAAAATCGTTTTTACATATCACACAGTTCATTTTAGACTACTTACAGACTTTGTCTTTATACTTTTTACGCATTAACTCGTTATAAACTTTATAAAGAATTATTCGCCAATTTACGTAGATAGCATTCTCTACTATATATTTTTTGTCTTGCTTTGTCGGGGGGCGGTCGGTGATTTTTTTGGTAATCTCTACACGAAACACACGTTTTGAAAAGTCGCAGTCCAGTCGTATAGTCCTCCAATGACTTGATACAACGGCAAGATTTACATTGGGGCATACTATATATAGTAGAGTGATGTCTTTATATCGTTTTAACATTCTCTCGTCTTAAGTCCATTACATTTCCATTTAGAAAAATCACATTGGTTGTTCCATACAAAAAAAGTATCATTTTGGTAATGGAATGGATAGATACTGGATTTTTCAATACCACTTCCATTATTAGTATCTTGGTATTTTATTTATCCGCAGTCCTCTTTATTCCCCCCGCAATTTACTTATACGTTTTTTGTTCGCCGTAGATGGATTATACTTTAACGCCGTTTCTAAAATAACAGATGGGGTAAGTCCAGTGATGGTTTTTACAATAGAATCGGCGTCTTCGTTCAACACATAAGAGATATGAGATAATGCTTCTAAACATCGCTTCTCTGTGATTTTATCCATTTTTATATACGTATGATGTCTATACCATATCGCATAGTTGGGATACAATACAATGTAATTTTTAGATTTATTCCGTATGGTAGATGACTTGACAACCTCCGCCATCATATCTTGGTTATGTGCGGATTTTTTCAGAAGTAAAAAAAGAACAACATATTCTCTCCATTGTTGAGTCGTAAAGAATAATGTCAATAAATCCGTCAATTGTTTGTAATCTGCTTGTTCCATTCCACTATAAACTAATGTAATCTTTATATCGTTTCATTTTAAATACAAGATAATTTTCATTGCTAATTCGTCCATATTACCACTAAACGTATGGAATGGTAAAAATACTACCGTTTGATTGGTCTGTGTCGTTGGTAAATCGTTCATAAAAGAGTCATAGACAGTCCAGTAGGATATATCGTTAAATGTGGTCGCAATAATAACCAATGAACCAGAGAGATATTTTTGATAATACGATAATTTACATTTGTTAAATATTAATCCAGATGTTTTAACCGCATCTAAATAACAACTATTTCTCTCTTTGTGTTCTATATACACTTGGGTATATAGTTTCTTGTCTCTCACGATAATATCATAACTACAATATTTCGGGGTAAATACATACTCCAATTGGTTCGGATACAACCACTCCAACGCATCGTATAATTTCACTTTAAAAGCGTTCTCACTGTCTAATATAATACTCATTTAATACATTGCAATATTAAAAGACAACGGTCTTATTGGTTTTCTTTACGCTTAACATTACAAGTTAGACAACTTAACACACAATTAATTTTAATATGCGGTAAATCGTTATTTAATCGTTGTATGCTTATTTGGGTTGGATTCCGTTTTTGGGTATTAAAATCTAACGTCATTTCACAATTACAGTGATAACATTGTTGAGATTGGTCGTTCCATACGTAGTGTAAAAAATCTTCATCTATATAATCTTTTGGGTCGTATAGTCTGTTATATTTCACGTCGCAATGAATAGAATTATGAACCATTCGTTTAATTTTTGTGGTTAGTGGATTGGTTAGTTTTTGGTCTTCGTTGTATTTCTTGTTTTTTTCGCTAATTTGTTCTTCATAATATTTTTTGTTTTTTTCTCGCATTTTATCCTTATAGGTATCTCTGTGTTTTTTAGCATTCTTTCGGCACACACTACAGAACTTCAACTTACGATTATTTGATACAAAATATTCTTCATATCTCCAGCATCTACACTTATTACATTGGATATTCCGCTCCATTACATCTAATATATCCGTATTCTTTATACACGAATCCTATACGAATAAGTATTTATAAAAATAGTATTTTATAAAAAAATGATATTTTTTATAAAGTCAGTCTCGGTTGCGTAGATGGGGTATTGTATTACAGTGTTTTTCCATATTTTTGAACCTACAACCGCAACAGCAGTTATGACAATACACGATTTCATTACCGTTCATATAGGGTAAATCTTCAAAATACTTTCTGGTATAACGGTCTTCATATACATAGTCGCAATAATACTCATAAATCTTGGTATTATTTTTGTAGGGTGATGAACCACACGCCTCTGCCATCATTGATTTTTTCATATACAACGGTGTTTTATGCCACTGTCGCATTTGGTTATATAGTATATATATATATATATCTTTATATTGGTTTTTTAACAAAAATCGTCGTCATTGCTAACCCGTAGTTGGGTAATGTATTTAGAGTGATGGATATACTTAGAATACAAGTCTATGAACTCTTTTACCGTTAGAATGCCGTCGTCTTTGGTTTCAAAGTAGTATTTTTCGCATTTTACATTAGACTTGGAAAAGACTTCCATCGTTTCGAACTCACTTATATCCACACACAAAAACTTCAAGTCATTAAATTGGAACACTTGGGATACTTTATACTTGTCATAGACTTGATATAAAATAGAAAATTGCTTATTACTTAAAGCGTCTTGTTTTAATGTAGTCATTTTTTTGGTAAGTTTAAAATACGTTCCAAGAATATTTACAAGCAAGTCTTTGTTGAACTTTACGGGCATACACTCCAATGACAACCAAGTTGCAAGTTGATGACACATTACTTGGTTCGTAATGGGGCGGTTGGTTTCGGTGTATTCTACACGGGTGTTTTTGTTATCCATATAGACTACTATAGTCTATCGTCTTTAAATGGATTTTATAGATTATACGAAGGGTGTGTATGGTTGTATTGGTTTTGATATAAATATACGTATTTCCAGTATAATTGTGATGTCTTTGGATTCGGTTTTTTCATATATTCTCTCACATACAAGTTAATCAACTGTAATTCTTTGTTATACGTTTTATATACTTGAGTTGGGTGTCTTGCAAAATGCTTCTTGAGTTGATTACTGCTACAACATTCGTTCTTTTGGTGTAAAAGCACATCTTTTACGATATTATCACAAAAATCACACGGAGAATACAACGGAGATTTACATTTCTCTTCCATCGTCATTAATTTACGAGTCTGCTTATTACGCATACGCCGTTGATAATAAGTATTACTACGAATATTCGTAGCACAAGCGGTTAATGCTTCATTCTTTTGCCGTAAAACTACGATTTCGGTTAATAAATCGGTAATGGTAATACGAGTGGATTTATAGTCTTCTGTAATATCCAATAAATCTTGGGTTGTAATCTCCCCGTTGGAGAACAGACATACGTTCAACATTTCGTTTAGACTGCCGTAAAACTTTTGTTCCATTGGAGTTCTATCTTATCTTACCGTATCGTCTTTATATCTATTTCAATTTTTTAGTTAATTTATGCTCTAATTAGTTCTACATTACACCATTAAACGTTCAAATACTTTTTACTTCCTATGTTTTACTTCCTATATGCTCTAATTAGTTCTACATTACACCATTAAACGTTCAAATACTTTTTACTTCCTATGTTTTACTTCCTATATGCTCTAATTAGTTCTACATTACACCATTAAACGTTCAAATACTTTTTAACTTCCTATGTTTTACTTCTTATATGCTCTAATTAGTTCTACATTACACCATTAAAAGTTCAAATACTTTTTTACTTCATGTTTTACTTCCTATATGCTCTAATTAGTTCTACATTACACCATTAAACGTTCAAATACTTTTTAACTTCCTATGTTTTACTTCCTATATGCTCTAATTAGTTCTTTACGTTGAAAATACACCAGTTAAAAGTTCAAATACTTTTTTAGATGTGAAACGATATACAGTTCATTTTCTAAAAAATTGAAACGACTTGACTCCATTGACTCTATCACAACTACCCTATGGATACTCTGCCGAGCGAACTTACGAGTCTTATTTATTCGTATGTTAAGAAACCATCTCTTAACATACGAATTACAACAGCATTGGAACGATTTAAATTACAAGTAAAACACTTGTTTAGAGAGAAAATAGAGAATTGTTTTGAAGACAATACGGATTATATCTTATCTGGCGATTACATTAACGACTACGTTTTTGGGATTCCGAATGAATTAGACCGAGAAAATACGTTCTATGAGTTGTGTAGCGACTTGGGATTAAATACCGACGACAATGATTTTGAAGAGTGTTGCGAATACGACAGTAGGGTTATGCGGAGCGTTTTAAAACTCTTGGACGACCGTTTGACGACGGAAACTATACATTTACATATGGAAGAGTTAGTAGAAAGTGTCTATGGCGGACGTATTGCTTGGTTGGATTTACCCTATGCGTATATCCAAAACGACTATTTTGGAGAAGACTATTATTACGTTGGAAAATTAACATTGGATAACGACAATCGTTTTATAGACGTTTTAAAACAATATTTATGCGGGAACGAAGTGTATGTATTTAGTAAGAATACCGAAGATTACAACGAATACTCCACAGACTTTTACTTTAGTTTTAAAAGAGAAGACGATTATCCAATGTTTTACATCAACCTACGACAGACATCGTTTTTACAAGATTACTATAAAATCACATTGAATTACGACGAAAGTGAAGTCTGTCTTACCGAATTGACAACTTATGATTATGACCCTAAATGTGTAAAAGGAGTGTATCAACTTCCTACAGAAGTTGGAGAATTGCAAGTTAGCGGAGGAGGATTGGGTAATGGTAATGCTTACGCTACGATAGAATGGTTAGACGATAAATGGATGTATAACGAATATGGCGACAATCCAACGACTTCTATACTTGGAACAAAAACAATGACTTGTATTAGGGGAGAGTATCGTATCTTTGCTATCTTATAATTCCCCCTATAAATGACCCTACTTTTTTTCCGTTAATATAGACAAAATTGAATATAAAGACTGCTCTATACGTATAGATAGATATGACCTACGAGTATTGTTCGTATAGAGATGTAAAACAACGAACCTACGCATCACCGTATTACTTTGCGACCGACCATTTACACGACGGTAAAACCATCAAAAAATATATCCAATGTATCAACACGAAAAAATTAGTGGAACTAGCATTACAACAAGACCATCATTTATACGAGATTTTAACCAATATCAACCGTAAGTTGTATATAGATGTGGATAAAATAGAATGGAGTCATTGTATCTTGTATGACAATATACAAAAGTTAGTATCTTTATTATATACATTATTAAGTGTAAAAATAAATATAGAAGACGTTGTTGTGCTTACCAACGAACCAATAGACGGACTATATTCCAGTATCCATCTCATTGTGAATATATCTATGACTTATACCGACCAAAAATGTTTGACGGAATATATCAACGCTACCACGGATTTTGTATTGGATACCAAAGTATATACGGATTACCGACTATTTAGATGTATGAACCAATCCAAGTTAAATAAAACGCCGTTGCGATTACTCTCCAAGCATACGATATTGGAAACGTTGGTAAATATCACCGACCATTTACCAATTTATACGTTCAACTTGATTTATACACCGCCGAATATTAGAACCATCTTTGTAGTCAAAACGCCGACAGAATTGATAGAACACTTTTTAACTACACAAGACACTTCATTGTTTGAAAAAAATACAAAGAAAATATGGAGTAGCATTACAAAACTATTACTCCAATATCCAGAGATTTATAACTTGGACGATTGGTTGAAACAATCTGCCGAATTGTCATCGTATTCCTACGAACAAAATAAATCCTACGTAGAGTCTTTGGACTTGGACTTTGACTACGACGACGATAATTATCTCTATGTCATTGCAAATACCATATTAGAGGGCGATACGCATTATATAAAACCAGTTGTGGCAAGTGTTGTATTAGAACAGTATTTACTCCAAGTCTTTTCCACTACAGCGATTCCCTATATTCTTGACTGTATTTATGAACGGACAGTCTTGTATAAAGATAAAAAGGGAAAAGCATTTTATAAGCGAACGTTCCAATATAACGGAGAAGAGTATGACGTAGATACAAAGACGGGTTTTATAACGAGTAAGTCATTTATCCTGAACTACCATTATGACTTGATTGAACCGACCGAATTGCCGACTATCATACGACTGGATACTATACAAGACGCAAAGCAACGACTGGAAGCATTTTTGGAAAACGATAGTAAATTATTCGTATTAAAATCTGCGTGGGGAACGGGTAAAACGCAACACTGTTTGAAGCGAGTAGTTGAACTTTATAGCACCTACCGTATATTGTTGATTACCAGTGTAAATAGTCTGAATCTTACAATGACGACACAGTTAAACCAGTATATCCAAGAATTATACAACGGGAAAGCAACCGCCGACCAGTTATTTTATTCTCACTTGGATACACAGAAAGATAAAACTATACAATTAAAACAATGTAGTAAAGTAGTCTGTAGTATCCAATCGTTGTCTAAAATTGACAACACTGCGTTTGACATTATATTTATAGACGAGTATGAAAGCGTAATGAACGGATATTACGGACATTCTACATTTAAACACCAATCCATACAATCGTTGTTCCATACAATGGCGAATATAGTCTGTATAAGCGGTAAAGTTATACTATTAGACGCCGATATATCACAGGATAAATTGGAATTAATACAAACTATATTAGGGCAACCTAAAACAGAAATCTATAAAAATAACCAGTTGTCTTTTCGTGGCGTAGAGTATGAAATCCATCTATGTGAATTGGAATGCTATTTACTGATGTTGATTGAAGAACAGTTGAATAATATTAAATTAGTGATTCCGTGTGCTTCAAGAAAGAAAGCATTGCTTGTATTGTATGTGCTTGGTAATACAATGAGTGAGAATGAGGAACTAAAGAAAACAAGTGAAAAATATGCTACATTAGTGAAAGAGTATTACGACAAAATAAAACACAGAGTCATCTTATATATTGACCGAGATGGCGTAAAACTATACAAAACAAATGGCGTATTCCACGACTATAGTATTTATAAAAATGACGATGTCTATGTAAATCTGGATGCGTTCATAACTTTACACCAAATAGATACGTTTATTTATACACCCACCATTACTACTGGTATATCTATTAATCAACCGCATTTTGACAAATCCTATGCTATTGCTTCTCAACTATCTGTGAATTACAAAGAGTTTATCCAAATGATGATGCGAACCCGTAAGTTAAATCATAACCAATCTAATATTTTAATCCATTCTTCCCAATTTAAAACATACCAAACACAACCTACAATGAAACGAATCTTGTCTTCCCAAATCCATAGGGCAAAACTTATCAACGATATTATCTATTCTAAAAATGAATTGGAATATACAGACACTACGGTTGTAAATGAATTGATGACGGAACTGGAGCAAATGAATAACAATGATATTGAACTTTTAACCACCCAATCCTATTGTAAATGCCAGTTGATTAATATGTTAAATCACAAACATACAAGGGATAATTTTGTATTTAACTTTATTACAGTGTTGAAATATCACCAATTAAGTTATCATTTTACCCTACGGAAAAGTGTATTGGACGATAGTTGTATAGATAGGACTAAAATTGAAACCGCACAATATGCGAACGATTTTAAAAAATGGAACGACTTGCCGATTTTATCCTATGGTGAGTATCTACTTATACGATTACAGAAGTATTTTACGAAAAACACAAAACCGCTTCTATATGAGATGGAATTATACCCCTACTTGGAAGAACCAACGGAAGACCCAAACATAACACCAATGTATTGGAAAACGCATACGTTATTTAACTTGTTGAAAGTGAATGAGTTTAATATTCCATTTATATCCCATCTCAAACAATTCTTTAAAAAAGGAATAGAGGTGAATGCCCTAAAATATATACATACATATTTAACCACGACGCTTTCTAATGGAGAGAAACTATCCACCTATGTAGATGTAGCATTCCAAAACGTATGGATGAATTACAATGCGAGAACACTATGGAACACCTATATCCAAGACGGGCATCATACGAATGTATCCAGTCTGCGATGGTTTATGGAACATTCCATCACATTGGAAAGCATCAAAACTTATACCGATAAAGATGACATTAAAATGAACTATTCTATTTTAAAAACCATATGTCAAATATTTAACATTGATTTACACCATCCAACCGAAATAACATTAACCAACAAACAACTCTGGACGACTATGGCGACTTTACACGAGAGGATTCCAACCATTTATAAGTATTTAAAAAATGTTGATTTTACCATATCTCCTACGAGTGCTACGTTTAAAAAAGAAATGTATAATTACATCAAACATCAACTGAAAGAACATTTAGACTGGACGATGTATTATCAAGATAGAGGGCATACCACAAGACCAAGCGATAAATTGCAATTAACACCACAGAATACTTGGATGGAGTATAACTTGAAGAGTGATGTAATCCCGCCGACATTCCACGCCCGAAATCCGCATTTATTAGAATTACAACTCAAACCAATTCCATTACATAAAGTCATT
>FUWD013373099.1_pt2 | contig 11689 bp, 13 predicted proteins | sample 1063281 | NCBI WGS metagenome assembly FUWD01 (sample SAMEA79048168, study PRJEB19326) | metagenome | biome: marine
AAAAAAACTCTTAGTGGAACTCGACCAATTTTAATTTTAGGGCCGCGCGATATTTCTCAAGCTCGGATTCAACAATTACAAACAAAAATTAGAACCAAACTAAAAACAGCTATTGTCTGGGGTTGCTTATCTGACAAATTTATCCCCGGTCTAGAAAACTCGCCGCAGTTTAAAAGTTTAAGTCTAAAAAAACTAACCAAGGCACTGAGTAAACTCAACCCAGAACAACAACCTAGCACTATCCTCGTTTATCCTCAACGCTACATCAAATATATTATTAAAGAAATTCAATGGTCGGCCGTTATCGGTGTCAATGGTTCATGGCATCACGCTTTTCACTATCGACCAGAGTATTGTGAAATTTCAAAGAAGAAACTGACTTACAGATTAGTCAGCTCGTTTGTCAATGAGACCGAAGCTAAAAAGTACGAAGCAAAAATTAAGAAAAAAATGAAGCTTGAGGAATTTGTAGCGCAAATCGGACAAAAATTTTCTGATCAGGAACTAATGAAGCTGGCTGAACGCGCAGCACAACATTCGTTCGACTGGACCTTTCAAACTGGCGCAGTGTTAGCCCGCGATGGGGTGTTGTTGGCAGCAGCGCATAATCGAGTTGTGCCATACGAAACATTTAGTTTTCATCACGGAGCGAGCAAGGAAAAACAACTAGCACCGCTCCAAGATTTAAATTACTTTGATACTAATCACGCCGAAGTGGAGTTAATTTTGCAGGCTCTAGAGAAAAAATCGATTTGGCTGGGACAAGCTTATATATTAATCTCCTGCCCTGTCCAATCTGTGCGCGGATGTTGGTCCGTTCGCCCATTGGCACTATTGTTTATCAACATGACCACTCTGATGGCTATGGCTTCAAGCTATTAAAACAAGCCGGAGAAAAGTAAAAAGACTTAATAATTAGCTTTTTTTCATCTTTCGGCGATATTTTCTAATGTTAATCATTAAATCAGGATTAACGAGGCGGCTAATGTCTTCTTGTCCATAAACATCAATGTGGGTCCCCATTGAAGATGCGTAGATTGGATAATCAATTTCAGACAAACCTCTTGAATCTCTCCACAAAGCTAAATTGCCTTGAGAACCAAAAATAGCAATTTGCTGATCTACTTGGTGGTTATAGCCTGTTTTCAAAATCCTGTCAGGAATATCTCCCATTGAACGTAAAAATTTTGGCAAAGTGACAAAATGTAATTTTGCTTCAACACCAGCCAAAGATTCTTTGTTTAATTCCATAAAACATGATTCTACACGAAACATCGAACTCCTTGTTCAGTAACAATTTTTATAGTACTCTTTTTAATATGCAGCAATACCTCGACGCCCTCCAACACATTTTAGATCATGGTAAAAGTAAAGACACTCGTGGAATTCATGCGATTAAAAGTACTTTTGGTTACCAAATGCGTTTCGATCTTCGTCGTGGCTTCCCCATTCTCACCACTAAAAAAATGCCTTTTAAAATTATGGTTAACGAGCTGATGTGGTTTATTTCCGGCAATACCAACACTAAATGGCTCAATGAGCATAAAATTCGTTACTGGAATGATTTCGCTGATAAAAACGGCGACCTAGGCCCAGTTTATGGTTATCAGTGGCGCCAGTGGCCAGATTATCAAGGTGGTCACATTGATCAGCTTAAAGACGTGATTGAAGAAATTAAAACTCAGCCTGATTCCAAAGCTATGTTGATCTCAGCTTGGAATCCGGCTCAATTAAAAGAAATGCGTCTGCCACCCTGCCATACTTTTTTCCAATTCAATGTCACTAAAAATAAATTGCGCATGCAGTTGTATCAACGCAGTGCTGATGCCTTTCTAGGCCTACCCTTCAACATCACTCAATATTCACTATTACTCATGATAGTGGCCCAACTGACTGGCCTAGAAGCCCGAGAGTTCATCCATACTATTGGCGATCTGCATCTTTATCAAAACCATTTAGAACAGGCTAAAAAACAAATTAAGCGTCAACCAAAAAAACGACCATTAGTCTGGATTAACCCGAAGATAAAAGACATTGACGATTTTACTGCTGATGATTTTAAGTTGCTCAACTACGATGCTCACCCCCACATTAAAGCAGATTTGGTGATCATCTAAAAAATTGAGCCACTCTTTGACTAAAAATAATTTATGCTTGGATAAATTCAAACTCTCGGCCAAACTCTTGGCTTAAATCTCGATCTAGTGTAGCGATGATTTGGACATTTTCCAACCGAGCTTGAGCAATCAAACTACAATCAGCCCACGACAATTTATGATTTTTTTGTTCGACAAAAACATCATGCGTGGCTTGCCATAAATCGAGACTAATTGGAGTAACCGGCACCAAGGCTTGATCACTAAAAAATAAATCATCAACTATCTTTTGAGTGAAAACAAGATCCTTACTATTTATCAGAACAACGGTGGCAACCTCACTAGCAATTAAATAATTAGTAACTAATCGCTGATGAAAAATTTTTTTAAACATCCTCTTGGCAATTAAATGTTGGGAATTATCTTTTAAAGCCGCCGCAATAAAAACATTCGCATCGATTAAGTAACTACTCATTTTCTTCTCCTCCATAAAGCAATTCATCAATTGTTTTATCTTGATTGTAAAGTTTACCTTTAAAACAGTTTTTCTCAAAATAATCACTCAGACTCATTTTTTTAACTTTTTCTTGTTTAATTTTAGCGGCTTCCTTAGTCACTGGCTCGACAAAATGACTACGGATAATAGCTGCCATCGAACGATCAGTTGCTTGAGCCACATATTTCAAATCTTGATAGACTTTGGGTTTAAGTTTAATGGGTAATACCTTCATGGTATATACCATTTTATAATTTTGTATATACATGTCAAGTAAAAATAATTAAATTATCAGCATTTTAAAAAATATAAACGAGAATACTGACAAGAAGCTATTACGGACCCTAAATTTTTGAGTCGAAGACGAAAAAAATTTAGCAGGTACGCAAGATGCAAAGCTATTACGGACCCTAAATTTTCGAGTCTAAGACGAAAAAAATTTAGCAGGTACGCAAGATGCAGAGCTAACAAGGGGAAAATTAGTGTTCAAACAGTCACTCGCGCGTTTTAAGCAAGGTCTGATAGATCTCCTCATAACCGGCGACCATCTGTTTTAAGGTAAAACTCTGTTCAAAACTTTGACGACACGCTCGTCTATCTATCCGTGAATTCTTTTGAATGGCTGAAGTCAAATTTTGGACATTAGCTTTAAAATGTTGATCTTGTCGAAGTTTGGCCCAATTCTTATTAACCTGTTTATCATTTTTTTCAATTCTATCTTCAGCTTCATATGGCACCACCCAGCCGTTCGTCCCGTTTTCAACCACTTCCGGAATGGCTCCTTGATCAAAGCCAATCACTGGTGTGCCACAAGCCAATGCTTCAGCCATCACCAAGCCAAATGGTTCCTGCCAGGTCGAAGGCATCAATAAAGCTTGTGCCCCACCCAACAAAGCCTGTTTAGCCGGCGTCTCACGCACAAAACCGACATACTCTACTTCACTCTGTTTTAACTCCGGCTCAATAAACTCTTGCCAATACTGATCTTTACTTTGACCAGCATAATGCTTGCCGGCGATTTTTAGCTTTAAACCAGCTTGCTTGGCCGCGACAATGGCATAATGTACCCCTTTAGGTTGAATAATCCGTCCCAGGTATAACAGGTAGTCCCCCGGTTCTTCTTGAAACTGATATTGAGTCGCCGGCAAACCATGATAAACATTGCCCACCCAATTCACTGATTGATGAGCTTGTTGCCCAAACGTTTTTCTTTGCGCCAACGACATCGAAATCCAATTTAACTGAGCGTATTTAGGAAATATAGCTCGGTAGCGAGTTAAAAAATTAAATGGTTCGTGATGAGTAAATACTGCTGGCACGCGACAAAAACTAGCATTAACCAAAGCTGTTTCTTCTTCATTACACCACACATGAACTAAATCAAATTGGCCAGCATTAGCTTGTTCATAAGCCTTAGCCACCAACTCCGACTGCACCTGACGAGCCAAGGTGATATAAGTTAAAGGATGTTTCTTCAGTAATTCTAAATAGGTGTCACCGCGTTGGGCCAACTCGGACTCAAATAACGATAAATCGGCAGTTACGTTCTCAACAGTTGTATTTTGTAAATATTCTTTAATTGATCCGGGTGAAAAAATAATGACCTCATGCCCTTTTTTGGCTAAATTTGTAGCCAGATTGATCGCCAATTCTGCTGGAGAAAAAATCACCTCAGGTAAAATAGCCTGATGCATAAAAATATGCGGAACTAGTAGAGCAATTTTCATGAAATCAATAATTTATTCTGCTGTAATTGATTGATTCAAAACAGCTAAAAGACTAACAGCATCAGGAAAACGTTTTATTCGCCTTAAGCTGCTGCCATATTTGACCAATAATCGATTTCTTTGATCAAGATTTAACTGTTTAATCGCCTCAACAGCTACTCCGGTGTTAGAAGAAAGGCTTGTCTCTCTAAGATTTCTAATCACCGTGGCTATCAACTTAGAAGCTGTCGTCTCTAACGACATAGTTTCGTTCTTAGGTTGAACCAGAGTCTCCAAGTTTAAGCTCACTTGGACTCCTCATCCAAAAAACTTAAGTCCAACTCTTCGCTGTCCAAATTAAGCTCTTCATCTGAATAATAACCATCAACTGGAGTTTGTGGTTTGTCTGGCATAGTCTGTTTCTTTAAGACCTACTTAATAATGTTTTTATTGTAGCAAAAAATAAAAGTTTAAGCAGAGTAATTGCTAAATAATTTTCAAAATAATATTATTTTAACCGCTGCTACTTCTCTATCTTTACTCCAATCATATCAATTTGATCAAACTCTTCTCTAATTAAGTCCCAAAACTTTTCTGAAACCTGCTGAGCATATTGCCCATAAACCGTTCGTCCCATAGCCGAGCACAACCGACGCTCCCAATGACGAATCACTGTGACTACTTTTTCACCCTCAACATTATATTTTTTCTGCAACGCAGTCTGGTTAAGTTTATATTGATCATGCACTACTCTAAAATTTTCAAACAACTCTTTTTCTTGCTCTAACATCTGTTCAAAATACTGTTTGTACTTGGCCTTTGCCATAGAAATTCCCTTCTAAAAATTTGATGATTACTAGATTAATTCTTACTGATAAAGTCGGTGTTCTTGAATATAAGTTTGGATCGTAGGCAAAACTAAGCTCGTAATCGATTTTTTAACTTTTAAATTTTCTTTCACCTGAGTTGACGACACTGCCATTTCTTTCACTTTCTCTAAAACTGTCATCGACTCATACCACGGCTTTAGTTCAACTCCGGCTCGCGGATAGATATAAACTTTAAACTGAGCCATCAAGTTATCATAATTCTCCCAGAGATAAAATTTAGCTAAGTTGTCTGACCCCATCACCCAACTAAACTGGTGTTGTGGATATTGTTCGGCCAATTCTACCAAAGTGTCATAAGTTTGATTAACCCCCTCACGTTCTAGCTCAGAAGAATTAATTTTAGCTCTTGGCTGAAAATCTTGAGGCAAAGCAGCAATGATTAACTCCAGCATCTTAAGTCGATGCTGGGGGCTAGTCATTTTCTTACCAAAATCGTGAGTGCCAGTCGGCACCAACCACAGCTCATCAGCCAACCAACTTTCGCCAGAGCGATAATTTAATACACCTTCAATAATCTGCTGATGACCAAGGTGGGGAGGATCGAAGGCGCCGCCAAAAATAAAAATGTTCATAGATTATTTTTTAGTTGACTTTTTAGTGGTAGCTCTCTTACTTTTCTTCGTTTTTTCTTGCGCTTTTTCTTAGCTTTAGTTTTTTCTTAACTTTACCCCTAGCCTTTTTCGCCGCATCGCGCTCCGCATATTTAGCTTTACGCTCTGCTCTCTTCTTTTGCACTTCAGCCCATTCCTCCGGGCTGACCTTCAAGTCTGGTGAAGGTTTTTGCCAGCTAGCCCAATTACATTCCGGGTAGCGACGACAGCCATAAAACTTTTTACCCCAACGCGTATTTTTAATGACCACATCACCTTCGCCACACAAGGGACATTTCTGCTCACCCAAAGTTTCTACATAATCCTCAGTAAAATCACAATCTGGGTAGCGACTACAACTCTTAAACTTGCCATACCGACCGGTGCGAATCACTATTTCACCGTCTTCTTTATCTCCACACTTAGGACATTTCTCGCCAGTTTTTTCGACTGGGATTTGAACGCGTTCAGCTGTTTCAATCACGGCATCAATCTTAGCTGATACTGGCTCCCAGAACCTGCCAACTACTTTCTTCCATTCTTTTTCACCTCGAGAAATGCGATCTAAATCCTCTTCCATTTCAGCCGTAAACTCATAATCCATAATTTTTGAAAAATGTTTAAGTAAAAAATCACTGACTGTTGTCCCAATTGCAGTCGGAACAAAAGTTTTACTTTCTCGTTCCACATAAGCTCGATCCAAAATCACTGAAATAATGTTGGCATAAGTACTTGGACGACCAATGCCTCGACTTTCTAACTCTTTAACTAGTGAAGCATCATTAAAACGAGCTGGTGGCTGGGTAAACTTTTGCAACGGATTGATGTCTAAATATTTGAGTTTTTGGTTGGCTTGAACTTCAGGCAACATGGTATCACCCCCGGCTGGGAATAATCGACGCCAGCCAGGAAACTTCATAATTGAACCAGTCGTCCTTAAGCTATAAACATTATTTGTCTGAGCCGGATTAATCGCCTCAATCACAATCGTGGTTTGATCATATACTACCGGATTCATCTGGGAGGCAATCAAACGACGCCAAATTAAATCATATAAACGAGCATGCCGAGGCCCTAATTTTTGACCTTTACCCTCTACCATTTCCTGACGAAGATTAACGTCTGTCACTCGAATAGCCTCATGCGCTTCTTGGGCATTTTTAGATTTACTTTTAAATACTCTTGCTTTTTCCGGCAAATATTGAGCTCCGTACTCTTTTTCAATAAAATCTCGAGACATCTTGATGGCACTAGCGCTTAAATTGACCGCATCTGTACGATGATAGGTAATCAAACCCTCTTCATACAAGTGTTGAGCCAAACTCATAGTGGCTTTAGCCGAGAAACCCAAGCTATGCGCCGCTGTTTGTTGTAAAGTGGAGGTGGTGAAGGGTGCTCTGCTAGACTGACGACGTTCTTTTCGCTCAACCTCCGCCACTTTGTAATCAGCTTGTTTTAAGTCGGCGATCACCGGTTGGGCTTGATCATCGCTACTTACTTTTATTTTTTTACCATTAAGTTTACTTAAACTGGCTAACAACACTTCCGGCGGCAAATTTTCAACAGCCTTGCCTTCGGTAAAAATTTTGGTTAAATTTAATTGTTTTAAGCCTCCATTCAAAGAATCAACGGCCACCTCAATTTCCCAATACTCTTCTGGATTAAAGGCCTCACGCTCACGCTCACGCTCAACAATCAAGCGCAATGCTACTGATTGTACTCGACCAGCAGATAGCCCTCGACGAACTTTTCGCCATAAAACTGGAGAAATTTTATAACCAACTAATCGATCCAACACCCGCCTGGCTTGCTGGGCGTCAACTAAATTCAAGTTCATTTTACCCGGATTATCAATCGAGGCTTTAACTGCACTTTTAGTAATTTCATGAAAAGTTGAGCGTTGATACAACTTTTCGTCAGTTAAACCGGCATCTTGCAGTAAATATTTTATATGCCAAGCAATTGCTTCACCTTCACGATCTGGGTCCATAGCTAAGTAGATGGTGTCGGCTTTTTTAGCTAAGGATTTTATTTTTTTCACCACTGCCCCCTTACCCTTAGTCACTTGATAAGTTGGTTCGTAATTATTATCTAAATCCACGCCTAATTTACTCTTGGGTAAATCACGCACATGCCCTACCGATGCTTCCACTTTAAAATCTTTACCTAAATAACCAGTTAATTTTCTGGCTTTAGTCGGCGACTCTACAATCACTAGCTTCATAAATACTTTCTTTAATTTTTTTACTACCCCGTTGCCGGGTTGTTGCAATTTTACACTATACTAGACTTGTAGCGAAATAAGAAATGAATTAATTAGTAATAGATTTTTAAGATATTTTCATAGTTTCTAGCTGACGATAGTAGCCGTAGCTACTTAAGGAAGATAAAGCTATGAAAATACTTACAAAGATAAAGTAAGTAGTCGTTTTTTATTACGTTATAAGTCTACCATACTGATTGAACTGTTTGACAAGTCGCGATTGTCTTAGATCAATCGTCAATCACGACAAAAAATTAGCTAAGCCCCGCTTAATTTCAATTTTTCTACAGCCTTTCATCCTAATTCCACCACTATTTAAGTAAGCTCCATTTATTTGCTTGATTGGTAATCATACCCTTGAGCTCTAACTCAGTTAAAACCTGACTTAACTGGGCTACAGTAACAGTTTCTAATTGCTGCTGCAACTGTGAATAGCTAAGCGGCACTACTTCAATCATTTGTAAAACTTGCTGCTGCAACTGTGTTAATTCCAACGTGGACAGATCGAGTTGTGACTCAGCCGATACTCCCGCAGCCTCCACACATTGTCTTTGATCAACAACTTGCTTCCAGCCAGTGGTAGTTAAATAATTAATCACTTCATAACCACTGCTAATCAGAGTAGCTCCCTGATTTAACATTTTCTTCACTCCCAGATGATAGGGGCTGGTAATCGGTCCGGAAACGGCAAACACCTCTCGACCGTACTCTAGTGCATGTCCGACTGTAATTTGGGTACCACTTTTAGGCCCAGCTTCGGTTACTACCGTCGCTAAGGATAAGGCTGCAATTAAGCGATTGCGTCTGGGAAACGTACCTCGATTCGGTTGTACAAACGGCGGGTACTCACTGATAAAAACGGCTCGACCGGTTTCAAGCATTTCACCCATCATTTCTTGATGAGATCGCGGATATACATAATCAAAACCAGAACCAAGAACCCCTACTGTTACCCCTTGATTATCTAAGGCTGTTTGTTGAGCCAATACATCAACACCATACATAAATCCAGACATGATTGTAGCTCCTTCACCAACCAGCTCTTGGGTAATCTTTTTAGTAACTAACTGTCCATAAGCAGTAATCTGACGCGTTCCGACTACCGCAATGGGCAAACGATTGCATAAATCAGCGTCGCCTTTCACAAACAATAGTGGCGGCCGATCTCCCGCCATTTTAAGCAATGCCGGATAAACTTCTTCGCTTTCAAAAACTACCGAAACTTGCTTAGACTCAAGCCAATGCCAATACGACGACACATCATACTCTTTTTTAAATTTTTTGACTGACTGGACAATCCTTTTGCTCAGACAAAATTTTCTCCAAACCTGACTATTATCAGCCCAAAAATCTTCCCACGCTATTCGGTTTTTATTTAGGTATTCGACTATCCGTTGATAAGTCTTAATACCAACACCATCAATTGAAAACAGAGCCGTTAAATTTTGTTTTTGTGATAAAGTTAATGTTTTTTTAGATTTTTTCTGAAACATTAGCTGTCAGTATAGACAGGAAAACTGACAGGAAGCGTAATTTTTTAGAAATACTCCTCTTACTCCGCCTTCAAATACTTAAACAACTCAGCCACAATCGGAGCTGAGTGGCTCGATCCTTCCTTAAACGGCTCATTTTCGTCACTTTCCACCACCACCACCACCGCTAATTTCCTGGGGAAACCGCGCTCCTTAATCGCAGCCAACCAATCTGCCAACTGCTCGGCGGTTAGCCAATCATCTAAAGCCACTGCCCCTTGTTCTAGTTTTTCTAGCCGAGCAGACATCACCGTTTCGATTTCAGTTAAATTGACGCCTGTTACTGCCACAAATAAACCATGAGTATGACGATATCCGCGCTCATCTTCCCCGCCAAACTCAGCTGTCCCAGTTTTACACCCTACTCCACCAGCTTGAATTTGAGACGAAGGAATTTTTGCCATATTTTCAGAGCCCTCACCACTCACTCCAATCAATCCGGCCGCTTGATTAAAGCCGAACAAAGCGCTGGCTGTACCACCGGGCTGACAAGCATTAAGCATACCTTGTAAAACTAACTCTATATTTTCCTCTCGTAGACCTAAATTCTCACAATTATTATTTGTTTCACTCACCACTAAACGCGGATGACACTGTTCACCATCGTTAACCAATGTTTGAACTAACTGGACAATCTGCATTGGTGTCACCGATAGATCGCCCTGACCAATACCAAAGTGATACGTGTTACCCAAGTACCATGGTTCACCTAGTGTTTTTTCCTTCCATGCAGGATCAGGCACTAAACCTGCCACTTCGCCAGGCAATTCCAGACCAGTTGTGCTACCAAATCCAAAAATCCTGGCCTGCTGAGCCAATGGTTCTGCTCCGATCCATTCAGCTGCCTTATAAAAATAAATGTCATTACTCCGAGCAATCGCCCTCACTAACGCGATCTCACCATCTACCCCACCACGCTGAGTGTAATACCAATTCCGATACTCATAATCGCCCACTTTTAGAATCCCTTCATCTAATACGGTCGTCGTTTCATCTAATGCTTCGGTTTCCAAGCCAGCCATGGCCGTTACTAATTTAAAAACAGATCCAGGTGGATATGAACCTGCTACAGCTCGATTAAAAAAAACTTGCCGCTTATCAGCAAAATAGTTTTGGATATTAAGTTGGCGTTGTGTCTCCAAACTAGAATCAATTAAAGAATAGCTTAAATCATTAGCATCAAACGCCGGCCGATTGACCAAGCTTAAAATCTGACCCGTTTCAGCATCCAACACTATCACTGAACCCTGATACCGTGCCAATGATTCATACGCCACTATCGACAGATACGGATCTAAGCTGGTGATCACGTCTTGTCCAGCTGTAGGTAGCTCCTCGTCAAGTAAGCGTTGTTTTTCGCCCAAAGTATTAATCTCAAACTTTTTAAAGCCATCGCTGCCTCTCACTAAATCATCAAACTCACGCTCTAGCCCAAGCTTGCCCACCCAATCATTTACTTTCAGACGATCATTCTCCAACAATTCATCAACGTCAGCCAAAGAGGTATAGCCTAAAGTATGAGCTAAAGCTCGCGAATAAAGATAGTAGCGCCTCAGTTCATAGTTCACCAAATTTGAACCTTCGGCCATCAGTTGCAAAGCTTGTTGAGTGTCAATCGGCTGACGCTGAGCAAATAAGCCTTCATCCTCACTTAAAAAATAAAATTTCTTATTCGTCACCAATGGTTCACCATATCGATCCAAAAAAACTCCGCGTTCAGCTGGAATCATTTGACGAAAGTAACGATTCTCATCAGCTAAATCAAGAAAATGACTACCTTGCACAATCTGCAAATGGCCCAATCTAATTAATAAGAGTGAACTCATGCATAATACCGGGATCAGCATTAGTTTGATGCGGTATCTTAAGATTGCAATTGAATTTTGTTTAGGCCCTTGTTTCATGTAGTTGATGATTATTGTACTTTGAGAATTTGTTTCCAACGTTTTTCTAAACTAAACAAGCGCATCCAAAGCACAACCAAAACATAGCTCACTATAAATTGAGCCGAAGCTAAATAACCTACTTTCAACTTCAGCCACCATAATAAAAATAGATTTGTCATAATTACCGCGGCTAAAAACCTACGCTTTTTATTTTTAATTTGATAGCCAAC
>FUWD013181645.1_pt1 | contig 11684 bp, 10 predicted proteins | sample 1063281 | NCBI WGS metagenome assembly FUWD01 (sample SAMEA79048168, study PRJEB19326) | metagenome | biome: marine
AGTCTGCTGAGATCAATAACTTTCAATCCTTCAAGCGCGCTCATTTGACGGGACTCCGCACATTTTTCTATATTCTTTGAACATGTTGTTGAAAACAACCGTTAATTAACGACACCATTCATTTCACTCAAACACTGGTGTTAAGGTTTGTAGTACATAAGACTTCTGGCAAACGGCTGTACATATTGCTCAAGGCTCAATTTTTCCTCTACAGACATGTGATCAAATTTCTTCGCGAACGAAACATTTTCCCTGAGCTGTTGAGTTGAATCGCACCCGACGACACATAAAGATACAGGCTGTGACAAGGCATACCTGAAGAATGGGAGCATGCCGGGAAAACCAGGGATTCTTTGAGCCATGCCCCGAAAATAGATCTTCATTCCTACAATTCCCATCTTTTTTTACTCGCCACGGGGGCTATGAGATCCAGGAAACATTTGTAATGAGGCTCAGCCGGATTGACAGGTATCAGTACGGTATCGAAGTCGTAAAGATTTATAATCTGTTCAAGCACATAGGGGTCGTGATGACCTGTTACACCCAGGAATCTTGCCATGCCCCTACTGCGAGCCATATCAAAAGCTTCTATAGCTCCCCCTTTACCCATTATTTGGTCGACATCGTCCTTGGTGCGGATGTCATGAATCTGCCACAAATCCAAATGATCTGTCTTCATGTTGGATAAAGTCTGTTCCAGATGCTCTAAAGCGCCTTGCCTGTCACGCGCATGGGACTTGCTCGTAAGGAAGATATCTTTCCTCCTCTCGCGTAAAGCGTTTCCATAATAAATCTCACTCCCCGAATACGCCCTGGCCGATTCGAAGTAATTAATCCCGAGATCAACTGCCAGGTTTATCAATTCATAGGCTTCTGAATCATGGCCAAAAGTTCTGAGGATTCCTTCGCCGCCCAATCCCATCAATGTTACTGAAACCCCAGTATTTCCAAGGAGTCTTGCTGGAACATTCATGTCATGTCTCTCTACAGTTCTTAACGTTAGCCCCAGGCCACCAAATTCATGGACAGAGGGTTGAACAGATATGGATGGAAAGGAAGCACCCGGATGTTATAAGCAAATACACCCGTCTCCTCGCAGTTAATGTTACCCTTAAAACGCCATATCCCGGGAGAGATTTGTTCTTCACTAACCATTGCCGTTATATTCCTGTTTAAGAGTTTCTCCGAGTCTCCATCTTGTCCTAATACCCCATGGCACAGATCAACAACAACTTCTTCATTTCCCAGTTTACCGAGCTGAATTGACGCTGTAACCTGAAGGGTTTGTCCCAGAGAAACCCTGTCCGATGATGGCACAGAAACTTCCAGGACGTTGATTTCTTTCCAGAGTGAACGTATCTTGCGCTTCCATTCGCTGAGTTCGGCGGCCCGAGTCAGCTTGTTTTCACCAAGAATTTGGTGCGCCAGCCCAGCCTGAAGGTAATATTCTTCCATATACTGTTCTATCATGCGGTGTGAATTGAAGTACCCGGAAATTTTGGCCATACTATTTTTCATTTTTTCAATCCACCCGTGAGGCAAGCCATCCGGCGCACGATCAAAGAACAGAGGAATTATCTCATATTCCAGCTTGTCGTAGAGTTGTTCCGCGTCTACAATGTCCTCATCTTCCGAATCCTGATAACTTTCATTTCCACCTATAGACCAACCGTTTGTGCCGTCATAGGCCTCCGGCCACCATCCATCCAGAACGCTAAGGTTTAGAACTCCATTGGCCGCTGCTTTCATTCCTGAAGTTCCGCATGCCTCTTTTGGCCTTTTAGGGGTGTTTAACCAAAGGTCACAGCCCTGAACAAGGTAGCGAGCGACATTTATGTCGTAATCCTCTATAAATACTATGTTTCTCTGAAATCCTTCAGATCTGGATTGGTGAACTACCTTCTTGATGATTTCCTTGCCTATCATGTCTTTTGGATGGGCTTTCCCGGCGAAAATGAACTGTACAGGTCTTCTTTTGTCCGACATTATTCGGAAGAGTCTCTCCAGATCTGAAAAGATAAGTCCCGCCCTCTTGTATGGAGCGAATCTTCTCGAAAAACCAATAGTAATAGCTTCCGGGTTCAAATATTCCCTAACACGTCTTTTATCTATAGTGGATCCTCCGCCCGAAACCATCTGTTTCATGAGTCGACGGCGACAGAAATTTACAAGACGTTCCCTTCGGGTTTCGTGCACTGACCACAGTTGGTCATGGGGGATGTTATAGACCCTGGACCACACTTTGGCGTTGTCTGGTTCTTCTATCCAGCCTTCACCAAGGTACCTGTCGAAGAGGTCAGACATTTCTTTGGAAAGGTACGACGGAATATGAACGCCATTGGTGACATAGCCAATCGGTATGTCATCATCGTCAATCGATGGCCATAGAGAGCGCCACATTTTCTTTGATACATTGCAATGAAGTTTACTTACAGCGTTTACACCTCTAGACAATCTCAATGCCAGAACGGCCATGGAGAAAGGGGACGTTTTATCTTCAGGACTCGCACAGCCGAGTCCAAGCAGGTCTTTAACGGTCATCCCAAGAGATTCCATATATTTTCTGAAATATTTTTCAACCAGTTCCTGAGAAAACAGATCTATACCGGCAGGAACAGGTGTGTGGGTAGTGAAAACGGTAGACGCCGTTACCGCCTCCATTGCCACCTCAAACGATGTCTTATAGATTGTCATGGTCTGGCGGATACGTTCGAACGCAGCGAACGCAGCGTGTCCTTCATTCAGATGATAGACGAATGGCCACAGTCCTAACAGATAAAGGGCTCTAGCTCCTCCAATTCCCAGGACTATTTCCTGTTGAATTCTCATTTCAAGATCTCCGCCATAAAGTTCGGCGGTTATACGCCTCGCGGACTCAGGGTTTGATGGGTGAGAGGAATCAAGAAGATATAGCGGAATTCGGCCTACCTGGACTTTCCATATTAGAATTTTAACCGGCACATCGGCCAATTCGATGTCGAAAGACAACTGTCCGCCGGACCCATCCCCGACCGGGGTAATTGGAATGTTGTAGAAATCATTGTCAGGATATGATTCCTGCTGCCATCCATCTATGTTCAGATATTGCCGAAAATAGCCCTTTTGATAAAGTAGACCCAATCCAATCAGAGGAAAACAGAGGTTAGACGCGCTCTTTAAGTGATCACCAGCCAAAACGCCAAGCCCCCCGGAGTAAATCGGAAGACATTCAGCGATTCCATACTCCATGCTGAAATAGGCGATCCGATAGTCTATGGGTCTTTCCAGATTAAAGGAGTAATTCTCTATGTTGCTCACATAATTGTCGAATGATCTTTCGATCTGCCGGACTCGCTCAATTAGTGCGTTGTCTTCCATAATTTCACGGATTCTATCCGGCTGTAACCTCGAAAGTAGCATTACTGGATTGTGATTTGTAGCCTCCCAAAGGATAGGGTCGAGGGCTTGAAAGAGTCTGTTGGCTTCCGGATTCCATGTAAACCACATGTTCATGGCGATAATTCTGAGCGGTTGAAGCTCATCAGGCAGATCGGGACGGACGACCAAGTGACGAAGTTTCATTATTTGACCTCTTTGCAAATAAAGGAAAGACTACTTTAGAAGAGAGTTTAAGTAGCATTTCTCCAAAATTTCTATCAGGAACAGTTTCAATGTGCAAGTTGATTGGAGTAACCCAAAATAGTTGCAGACCGTGTATATAGAAGATAGAATGACCACATGGTCACCTGACCCTAGGCTTGCTCTGGCTGATTCAAAAGGTTAATTCGTAACCATGGATTACATGATCGACGTTGGCACTCAAATATTTCAAAAACTTACTCCGGTTAAGAGACAAAAGGTTTTTCAGTCTGCTATTTCCGAGTTTGCTGAACAGGGCTACAGAAAAGCCTCTGTGAACAACATCGTCAGAACTGCGGAAATAAGCAAGGGGAGCCTGTTTCAGTATTTTTCATCAAAGAGAAAGCTTTTCACCTGCACAGTCAACGCTTCAGCAGTTTTGGTAAAGGACTATTTGAAGAATGTCAGAAATGAGACGACGGGAGAGAATTTTTTGATCGTTTAGAAAAAATCATTCTTTCAGGATTCCGTTTCATAGACAAGCATCCGCTAATGGCTAGAATATATTTTCAACTCCTTCAATCTGGTGAAGCTCCATTTGGTTCCGAACAGGTTATGGAACTCCGAAGAAATGCTGAGCGTTTCCTGGGAGAGCTGATTCTCGAAGCCATGTCAAAAGGCGAATTGAGGCGTGACCTGAGCACGGACAAGGTATCCTTCATTATTTATAGTCTTCTTGAGTCACTACTTAGAGCCTATTATTCAGATTTCATAGGAGAATCTTCCGGTATCTACAAGGCAAGCCCGGAAGGTTTGACTATTTGGGTGAGGACTGTGATTGATTTTCTAAGAGATGGGATTTCAAATCGTGGGTAAATTCGGAGCACAGACGATGAAAACTAGTCTTAAATTTAAGAAAATTCTTCTGATCGCATGTTTGTTTTCACTGACCGTTTATTCAGGGGTTCTGGCCAAGGACAAAATGACGGTGAAATTTGGAGTCTTACCCGCTCTTCAGGCGTTACCTCTTTTTGTTGCCGAATCCAGGGGACTTTTTTCAAAGCATGGGGTGGACGTTGAACTCATACTTTTTAATACTACCGCGGAAAAGGATATAGCATTGGTTTCAGGAAGCCTTCAAGGCTGTTTTGCGGATCTGGTCACGCCTATGATTCTAAAGGGAAACGGTCGAGACATTGTTGTTGTAGCAAAAACATACGATACCCGATTTGATCGCAGGATGTTTGCGGTACTATCCAAACCAGGATCAAAGGTAAGTTCTTTGAAGGAACTGGAAGGTAAACCAGTGGCGATATCGTCAAATTCAGTAGTGGATCTTGTCAATGAGAAACTTCATGTTGCTGCAGGGGTTTCCAAAGACACTATAAATACAATTGAGTTGAAGAATATTGGACTGCGTTTTCAGGCCCTTATAACGGGGCAGATTGAAGCAGCCGCTCTTCCCGAACCACTAGTTACCGTGGCGATCTCCAGAGGAGCGAAACTCCTGGGCGATGACTCAGGCCTGGGAGAGAGTCAAACCGTATTGGTGTTCACGGGAGAATTTGTAAATAAAAACATGGAGCTGGTGAGAGGGTTCCTAGCTGCGGTTGAAGAAGCCAATCGGCTTATCAACGAACATCCGGATTCTGTAAGAGATATAATGGTGGACAAAGTACGTTTACCAGAATCACTCAAATCGAAATATCCCGTGCCTAAGTTTCCGACTTTGGCCGCTCCTGATCGAAAAGCGCTGAACACTGTGCTGTCTTGGCTCAATCAGAGGAAAGTGATTCATTCAGATATTGAATATGAGCAGGCGGTTAATGACCAACTACTGCCCTGAACTGATTCTCCTGGATAAAGTGAGTAAAGAGTACGTAACTGACGCAGGTTCGAATCAAGCCCTTTCAGACATCAGTTTTCGACTGGGAACATCGGAAACGGTATCCATAGTCGGGCCATCCGGTTGTGGCAAATCCACATTGCTTCTGGTCCTGGCGGGCCTTGAGAAACCGACCTCAGGTTCGGTAAAGTTTAAGGGACGAAGTTTGGATAAACCTCCGAGAGAAGCTGCGTTGGTCCTTCAGGATTATGGATTGTTTCCCTGGAAAACGGTTAGGCAAAACGTAGAGCTCGGAATAAAGATCAGGGGTGAGTCAGTCAACGGGAGTGGACTCGAGGCTTTACTGGCTGAATTGGATATAGCCTCGAAAGTGGATGACTATCCTCAGCAACTGTCGGGTGGCCAGAAACAGAGAGTAGCTCTGGCCAGGGCATTGATACTCAATCCGGCCCTGCTGTTGCTTGATGAACCGTTTGCCGCTCTGGATACATTGACGAGAGAAAGATTGCAGGAACTTCTCGCTAACGCCTGGATCAGAAGAGGGTTTGCAATGGCGCTTGTGACTCACAATATAGAGGAAGCGGCCAGGCTTGGTAAGAGAATAATCATCATGAGGGGATCACCAGGAAGAATCAGTAAGGTTATAGTCAATCCAGGGGCTTGCGATTCACATCTCGAAGAATCTGAAGATTTCTACGAATTGTGTCAGTCCATCAGAAGAGAATTGGAGCAAGTCACTTGAATCGTCCGCTCGATTACCTTTGGGGCATATTGGTTCTTCTCGGGATGTGGCAGGCAGGTTCATGGCTAGGAGGACCAGACGCGATTGCAAGCCCGTACTCGACCCTGGCGGCTCTATTTCGGGAGGTGGAAACCGCCAGATTCTGGAAAAACGTTGGGGCCTCTTCATTTAGAATACTGGCGGCGTTATGCCTATCTTTCGTAGTCGCTGTACCTCTTGGATTATTCCTGGGGTCAAGCAGAAGGGCGGACAGAATTGCAAGGCCGCTGATATATCTCACTTATCCCGTGCCAAAGATAGTATTCCTTCCCCTCGCCCTTCTGATTTTTGGACTCGGTGACCTGAGCAAAATCATGATGTTGGCATTGATATTGTTTTTTCAATTACTTATTACGACTAGAGACGCGGCGAGAGGTGTTAGCAGGTCAGCAAAGCATTCTCTTTTGAGCCTTGGAGGAAATCGTCTTGACCTGTTTATACACGTGATATGGCCATCCACATTGCCGGCGATATTTACAGCCTTGAGAATTGCGACAGGAACTGTAGTAGCGGTGCTATTTTTCGTGGAATCTCTGGGGACACGTTATGGCATGGGTTTTTATATACTTGACGCATGGGGTAGGGCTGACATCCCCCAAATATTCGTTGGAATTCTTGTGTTAGCTGTGATGGGCGTGATTCTTTATGAGACGTTCGATATTCTTGAAAAAGTTTACTGTAGATGGAGTCAATTATGAAGTCCAAGCCTCTAAAAAACTGGACGCCGGACGAACGGATATCGGCCGTCAAAGGAATATTCAACACGATTACACCTCATTATGATTTGCTAAACAGAATCATGTCAGGCAGACGGGATGTCGCCTGGAGAAGATTTGCGGCAAGACGGTTGCCTTCTGATGTAAAGAAAATATTGGACCTAGCCACTGGAACAGGTGATCTTGCAATTGCAATTGCTGAAGAGTTTCCCCAAGCGCAAGTTACAGGAGCTGATTTTGTCGAAAAAATGATGAGATTAGCCGAGACCAAGACCAGGGCGAGAGGACTTGGCGACAGAATTGAGTTTGTAGCCGCTGATGCGACTAGCCTCCCTTTTAGAGATTCCGAGTTTGAAGCCGTAACCATAGCGTTTGGTCTACGCAATATTCCTGATCGCCTGAAGGCCCTAAAAGAGATGAAGCGAGTTGTTAAGCCCGGTGGCAAAGTTATAACGCTAGAGATGACGTTTCCTAGAAATCTGAGATTAAGAAAATTTTTCAGATGGTATCTTAACCACATGATTCCAATTGTAGGCGGGGTGATTTCAGGAAATAGGGACGCTTATACCTATCTTCCTGACTCGATCCAGGATTTCCTGACGCCCGACCAGTTGGGAGATTTGTTCGATCTTGCGGGTTTTAATGCCGTGAAAAAGTTTCCATTGACCTTTGGGTTGACCTACCTCCACGAAGGGATAGCCGAATGAACCCGGGATCATCCATGAAGGCCTGGATTCAGGCCAGTCGAGCGCCTTTTTTTGTGGCGACTTTGATTCCCTTGGGTTTAGGGGGCGCTTTGTCTTGGCGTATGGGCGCATGGAGTCTTGGCAGATGGATGATAGTGCTGACGGCATCCTTTCTGGTACACCTTGCGACAAATCTTGCCAACGATTATTTTGAATATTTCGAAGGGGTTGACGACGGTGATTCAATAGGCGGGAGTCGGGTAATTCAGCAGGGGAAAATCAGTACAAGCCAAATAAAAACGGCTATCATTTCACTGTACATATTGGCTCTAGTTTGTGGAATCTGGATTGTCTATGTATCCAGGTTGTGGGAACTTTCTTTGTTAATGGCTTTTGCGTTTGGGTCAAGCCTGTTTTATACGGCTCCCCCTATAAGATACGGTTACTACGGCCTGGGCGAGATATTTGTTGGAATCAACATGGGGCCGGTAATGGTTGTGGGCTCCAATGCCGCGCTAACCGGCCGATTCACATTCGAGGCTTTTTGGGTTTCTATCCCGATAGCCCTTATGGTTGCCATGATTCTGTATTATCAATCCCTGTCTGACATAGATGACGATAGAGCTGTTGGTAAAATGACTCTGGCGGTGAGATTCGGAAAGCCCGGAGCAATCTGGGGCGTTCGTTTCTTCATGGCCGCTTCAGTTATATCGATTGTCGCTCTAGTTGAGCATGAGGTCTTAAAACCGATCAGCTATATCTCACTGCTGACGATTATTCAGGCTTTAAGGATTGATAGAATGATAAACTTAACTACAGACTGGAAACAGTTGCATGACAAGGGTTCGGCAGTTAGGCTTTTCTACCTCGCTAACGGAATCATAGTGATTGTAGGGGTTTTTTGAGCGCTACCGATCGGACTGGGAATTGAGTGTCAGAAACCGGCCAATTTACTTTTGAAAGTATTCGGATCAATTGATTGAGTGAAGACTTGTCCCGGCCCCACATCCTAAAGGTCTTCAGAAACCTTCTTCAGCTCGATATCCATCTTTTTGTCTTTTTTGCGTTTCATCCCATTTCATACGAGCTTCGGTCGGTGGTGGAATTAGGTTTGAAAGTTTCTCCAGGCTCGGTAGGTTCTTTTGGAGCCAACCAGTTTTTTCATTTTCATAACCGGCTGGTTTTACGATAGATCCTGCGGTTTGAATTGATGAGCAGGAGGACACCAGGAATGCGTATAGGATTACGGCCAAAAGAAAGACCAATTTTTGTATCATAATAAATCACCCGTTCTGACAGTAGGTTGTAACTCTCAAACCTTCCAGAGCGGAGCTTATACATATTATTAACTGAAACATCAATACTTATTAATGTAGTATATAAAAATAACTTATAATTATGGCGTAATAGATATTATTGAACCAATAATCAGTACATACGAGGCTCTAACGTTTTGACTTAATGACATTTTACCGTGATATTAATCAGGAGTTGGTGGCTAGAGCGCTGGAATTTTTCATAGGTGAAATGTTAGTGGCCCTAGCTTGAGGGAAGCGTGCCCTTACGATTGGTCCCGGAACGAAAGAGTTAACTGAGAGGGGTTAAAGTCAATAAGTGGCTTGTGTTCACTGAGACCGCGTGGAAATCCGAGCAAGGCGCCCAGGTTTTGCCGGCATGGTAAATGCTGAGTTCAGCGTAAGTGTATCTATTGAGATGACAACCATATGCCAAGATCAATATCTCCGGCCTGGGCTAAAATCAAAGGAAAGGCGGCAGTATGAATCACACACCCGAACAATCCGGCGAACACCCCGGAAGAAGTATGGCTAAATCCTTGACCCGGATAATCCTGATCGTAATCGTGGCGATTGTTCTGGCGGCTTCTCTGATAATCCTACCCGTAAAGCATTATCTGATAGCCTCTCTGGAATGGACGCAAGGTTTTGGTATCTGGGCGCCCCTGTTCGTGGCGGGGTTCTACATTCTGGCGGCGGTGCTGTTTCTGCCCGGTTCAGTGATTACGCTTGGCGCCGGATTCCTGTTTGGTGTCCCCACAGGTTTGCTCACGGTTTTAATTGGCGCGAATCTTGGAGCATGGGCGGCATTTCTGGTGGGACGAACCATTGCGCGTAAATGGGTTGAAAAAAAAGTAGCGGGAAATCCAAAATTCGCTGCAGTTGATGAGGCGCTCGGTAGAGAAGGTTTCAAGGTGGTGCTACTTCTCAGGTTGAGCCCGGTATTCCCGTTCGATCTTCTGAACTATGCGCTCGGTATTACCAGAGTGTCATTTGCGAATTATGCCGTGGCCTCAGTCATAGGGATGCTGCCCGGCACTCTTATGTACGTTTACTTCGGTTCAGCGGCAAGGTCGCTTACAGAGGTGGCCACAGGCACAGTAGAAGGCGGATTTGCTGGACAGGTGTTCTTCTGGGTCGGGCTGGCCGCTACCATAGCAGTGGCATTTTTTGTCACCGGTATTGCCAGAAAGAGCCTCAAAGAGGCAGAAGCCTCGTCGTTAGCTGAACTGAGGAAATCCCAAGCATTTACAACAAAGCGTCCGGTGGAGAAAGTTGAAATGATGCCTGATGACTCATACAATCGAGAATTAGTATCTAATGTTCACCCGCCAAGTTGGGTTAATCCTGAACCGGCGGAGCGTTACAACATTTTAGTGATAGGCGCAGGAACCGCAGGGCTGGTAACAGCGGCAGGGGCGGTCGGGCTTGGGGCAAAGGTCGCTCTCGTAGAAAAGCGACTCATGGGGGGAGATTGCCTTAACTATGGATGTGTTCCATCGAAGGCCCTTATTCGTTCATCCAGAGTTTATGCCGAGATCCGAGACTCCCGGAATTATGGAATTGAGGTGGAGGGAAAGGCGACCGCTAATTTTTCTTCCGTTATGGAGCGTCTGAGGAGGCTTAGGGCTCAGATAAGTCACCATGATTCCGCTAAACGCTTCAGGGAACTTGGGATTGACGTTTTCCTGGGCAACGCCAAATTTACAGGCCCTAATACGGTGGAGGTCGGAGGCGCCTCTTTGCGCTTCAAGAAGGCTGTGATAGCCACGGGCGCCAGGGCTGCGCATCCTCCTATTAAAGGCCTTTCCGATGCAGGATTTCTAACCAATGAGACGGTATTTTCTCTAACGCAGAGGCCGGCTCGGCTAGCTGTCATAGGAGGCGGCCCCATTGGTTGCGAAATGGCCCAGGCGTTTCACAGACTGGGGAGTCAGGTGATTCTTTTTCATAAGAATGATCACATACTCGATCGCGAGGATGTTGATGCGGCGGAAATCATTCAGAATAGATTCATAAGAGAAGGAGTACGTTTGATCCTCAACAGTGACCTGAAAGAGGTCCGCGTGGTAAATGGTGAGAAGGTCATACACTTCGAGGTAGATGGAAAGCCGGATACTATTGCAGTGGACGAAATCCTTGTAGGAGCCGGGCGTGCGCCGAATGTTGAGAACCTTAATTTAGAGATTGCCGGGGTAAAATATGACACGCGTAAGGGTGTTTTTGTGAATGACTACTTGCAGACGACGAACCCATCTATTTTTGCGGCGGGCGACGTTTCAATGAACTACAAGTTTACCCACACGGCGGATGCCGCTGCTCGCATCGTCATCCAGAACGCCCTTTTCAAGGGATCAAAGAAGCTTAGCTCTCTCACCGTGCCGTGGTGCACATACACCGACCCGGAAATAGCCCACGTGGGAATGTATGAGAAAGACGCGGCGAAACAGGGCATAGAGATCGACACGTTCGCCAGGCCTCTGGCTGAAGTTGACAGGGCTATGCTTGACGGGGAGGACGAAGGATTCGTCAAGGTTCACGTGAAGAGGGGAACGGACAAGATACTCGGAGCGACGATTGTAGCGGCGCATGCCGGAGAAATGATAAGCGAACTTACTCTGGCTATGGTGGCCAAAGTCGGGCTCGGGACTCTTTCTGGCGTTATCCATCCCTACCCGACCCAGGCGGAGGCGATCAAGCAGGCAGGGGACGCATACAATCGCACCCGTTTAACACCATTTGTTAAGAAGCTTTTCAAGAAATGGCTTTCCTGGACTCGTTAAGTCGTGATTCCACGTTCGA
>FUWD013229232.1_pt1 | contig 11684 bp, 10 predicted proteins | sample 1063281 | NCBI WGS metagenome assembly FUWD01 (sample SAMEA79048168, study PRJEB19326) | metagenome | biome: marine
TAAAAACATGTCCGAGCATCTGGTCACTGACCAGCCATGACAGCGCGAATACTTTTCAACTACTGGAGCAAGGCTGTAGACAGTTCAGAGTTGAGGCCAATGATCAAGGTCAAAGACATGATGCAGCGGCATCTTCAGAACATCGTGAGCTATTTCAAGCACTGGACAACCAATGCTGTTAGTGAGGGGTTGAACAGCAAGATTCAGCTGATCAAGGCCTCAGCAAGAGGGTTCCACAGCTTTGAGAGCTACCGGATACGAATATTGTTTTACTGTGGTAAGCTCAACATGGCCATCGGCTGATGCTGTACTTGTCAAAGAACTGACCCACTAAATTCGACGAAGAACCATTCTTTTAATAGTTGGGTTGGTTAGATACTTTACCTAAAGAAATATTGAATAAAATTGAAGTTTTTTCAGGTGATATACGGGATCCCAATGGAGTGCGAGTTGCAATGTCTGATTGCCAGATTGTGTTTCATCTGGCAGCATTGATTGCAATCCCCTTTAGTTATCATTCCCCAGATTCATATATTGATGCAAATATAAAAGGCACAACTTAATATTCTCCAGGCAGCAAAAGAGCTTAAAGTTGAGCGAATTTTAGTCACTTCAACTTCGGAGGTATATGGTACTGCAAAGTATGTTCCTATTGATGAGATTCATCCCCGCCAACCTCAGTCACCTTATTCTGCATCAAAAATTGTTATCTGATAAAAAACATAATCAAAATATGTCAAAAAAAGTTGTATTTCTATGTGGCGCGCGAGATTATCATGCCATAGACTGGTACAGGAGTTCTTTGGAACTAATGCCGAATAAAGATATTTGTATACTTACAGATTTAATTGATGGAGAAGGTGTAAAAAAACTTATTAATTCAACCGATCAGGTTTATAAACTTATTATAATAGATAAATTCTTATTTAAAAGGCAATCAAAAATTGGAAATATCTGGAGAAATATTGTCAAACTTTTGGTTTTTCCAATTCAAATTATTTTACTAAAACGATTCTCGAAACGAAACCCTAATGCAATTTACCATGCACATTCAATGTATTATCTTTTTTTGGGGTGGGCTGCAAAAATCGATTTTATTGGCACTCCTCAAGGAAGTGATGTACTGGTAAAACCTTTCAAATCTAAAGCTTATAAATATTTTGCAATAAAATCATTAAAAGCTGCAAAAGCAGTGACTGTTGATTCTGAAAACATGAAAAATAGAGTTATGGAATTAGCTCAGGTGGATTCTCATATTATTCAAAATGGAATCGATATTCATTCAATCATTGACTTTTTAATGAATAAAAGTGTTAAGGATGATGTAAGGGATAAGATGGTTTCAATGAGAGGAATAACACCATTGTACAGAATCAGAGAATTAATCCAGAACCGCAATTCGAATGAGAAAAATGAATCTTTTCCTCTTACCTTTATATATCCCTTCGTAGATAATCAATATAAAAATGAGGTTTTTAAAGATGTTAAATCATATGATACCGATTTAGGTAGAGTTGATCGATTTAAAATGTATGTATTATTTACACAATCAAAGATTGCATTTTCAATTCCAGTAAGTGATTCATCACCCAGAAGTGTTTATGAAGCTATTTTTTGCGGATCAGCTGTTGCTATTGCATACAATCCTTACTATGAAATTCTGCCCCAATGCATGAAATCCCGAATAATTATAATTGATTTGGATGATCCTAATTGGTTTAAAAAATCAATTTCAGAAGCAAAAAAAATAGAAAAAACACCATTTATGCCTTCAGAAGAAGCATTAGATCTGTTTGATCAAAGAAAATCATTACAGAAAATGGCTGACTTATTTTTCAATTAATTCAATAATATAATTTGATTTTATTCAAGAATGAAGAATAAATATAACATATGTTCCAGCTGTGTAATGGACACAACAGACTCTAAAATTACCTTTGACGAAAAAGGAGTCTGTGACCATTGCACTACCTATTATAAAGACATCCTTCCGAAATGGCACACCGATGAACGCGGAGAAAAGGCTTTATCAGAGATAATTGATAAAATAAAAAAGAAGGAGAAGGCAAAGAATTTGATTGTATAATGGGCATGAGTGGTGGAATAGACAGCTCGTACCTTCTTTATGTAATGAAAGAACAATTTGGGCTTCGCCCACTGGTTTTTCATGTAGATGCCGGTTGGAATTCACAAATTGCGGTAAACAACATCGAAAGGCTAATTGATGGACTTGGATTGGATTTATATACCGATGTAATTAACTGGGAAGAGATTAAAGACTTGCAACTGGCTTTCTTTAAGTCAGGTGTTTCGCATGTGGATACACCACAAGACCATGCCTTTTTTGCTACTATGTACAAATTTGCATCGAAACATAAAATTAAATACATACTAACCGGTGGTAATTATTCTACCGAATGTGTACGAAATCCATTGGAATGGATGTATTACCAATCAGATTCCATTCAGTTAAAGGATATTCATAAACAATTTGGAACACGTCCCTTAAAAACTTACCCGGTAACCAATATTTTATGGCATAAAGTATATTTACCCTATGCAAAAGGGATTAAATTGATTCGACCGCTTGATTTTGTTCCCTACGATAAGGATGCAGCCATGCAGTTGTTAGTCGATAAATTTGGCTACCAAAAATACCCACAAAAACATTTCGAATCACGCTTTACACGTTTTTACGAAAGCTACTGGTTACCCCAACGTTTTGGCTTTGATACCAGAAAAGTGCAATACTCAAGCTTAATCCTTACCGGGCAAATGACACGTGATGAAGCATTGGAGAAACTTTCAAAACCGGGCTACGATAAAGAAACCATCCATCAGGATTTTGAATTTGTTGCGAATAAAATTGGGATATCGGTAGACGAATTACAAAGCTACATGGATATGCCTAAAAGAACCTACAAAGATTATAAATCGCAGGACAGCATATATAATATTGGTGCAAAAGTAATGCGTATGTTAGGCTTGGAAAAAGGAGGAAAACGATGATTGCAATTGTCGATTACGGTTCGGGAAACATTAATGCTTTTGCCAATGTGTTTAAACGCTTAAATATTGCAGCAAAAGTTGCCCATACAAAAGAAGATCTGACCGATGCCACACGAATAGTTTTACCCGGAGTTGGAGCCTTCGACCATGTGATGTCGAGTTTTAATAAATCGGGATTGCGTGATGTAGTAGAAAAAAAGTTATTGGCGAAGGTATACCTGTAATTGGTATTTGTGCAGGTATGCAGATTCTGGCAAACGGAAGTGACGAAGGACAAGAAAAAGGGCTTGGCTGGATTGATGGCAGGGTGAGACTATTCGATACCGCAGGAATAAAATACAAAACAAAACTCCCACATATGGGCTGGAATGAAATCGAACACAACGGAAATCCATTATTTGCCGATATTACTGCCAGGGCTCGCTACTATTTTGTTCATTCCTATTATTTTGAATGTAATGATCCTATAAATTCGATTGCTTCAACAGATTATGGAACTAATTTTACATCGGCGGTAAATAAGGGAAACGTGTATGGCGTACAATTCCATCCCGAGAAGAGCCACCAAAATGGACAACAATTGTTAAAAAATTTCGCAACTCTCTAAACCATGTTACACCCAAGAATAATACCCTGTTTGTTGGTTCATGATGATGGTCTGGTTAAAACAGTCCAATTTAAAGAAGGAAAATATGTTGGTGATCCAATAAATGCTGTTAAGATATTCAACGAAAAGGAAGTGGATGAATTAATGGTACTCGACATTGATGCAACCAGACTAAATAAAGAACCAAATTACAAACGGATTGAGAATCTTGCTCTGGAAAGCCGAATGCCTTTATGTTATGGAGGTGGAATAAAAACAAAAGAACAAGCACTAAAAATCTTTAGTCTTGGTGTTGAAAAAATTGCATTGAGTTCAATTGCCATTGAAAAACCTGAAATAATTTCGAACATCGCCAAGAGTGTTGGGAACCAGAGCGTAATTGTTGTCCTTGATGTAAAGAAAAAAAGGTTTTCAACTAAGTATGAATTAGTAACCCACAATGCCACAAAAAAGACAGGAATAAATCCTATTGATTTTGCCCAAAAGGTAGAGAAGTTCGGTTGTGGAGAGATTGTTATTAACTCCGTGGATAATGACGGAATGATGAAAGGTTATGATACTGATATAATTGAGAAGATTCGAGATGTCGTTTCAATTCCAATAACAGCATTGGGTGGTGCTGGCAATTTAGATGATATTGGGAGGTTAATAACACAACACGGAATCATTGGAGCAGCGGCTGGAAGTGTTTTCGTTTTAAAGGTATTTACAAAGCTGTATTGATAAACTATCCGAATCCTATTGAAAAAATGAATTGATAAAAAAATATTTTATCACAAATTAAAACGATAAGAAACTTTCTGTAACGAAGGCTACAATAAAGACGTTCATAACTACACAAATTTAGACAGAACTCAATATTTTTGATTTCCGACTTCAAACTTTTCTTACTCTATGAAATAAAGCATACAAGTCAGTAAGACTATATTTTTGGGAGTGCTAACTAACTACAGATTTAAAGTCGAACTGATCCCGAGAGCAACGCGTATCGGGTAGTTCTCATATAAACGACCATAAGCAAAGCATATTTAGGATGAAACAAATTATACAAGATTTAAAGAAAGGCAACACTATACTAGAAGAGGTGCCAACTCCACAAGTAAAAACAGGAACCGTACTAATTAAAACCACACGTACTTTAGTTTCTTTAGGAACCGAGCGAATGCTGGTGGAATTTGGCAAAGCAGGTTTTATAAACAAAGCCAAACAGCAACCCGATAAAGTAAAACAGGTGCTGGATAAAATGAAAGCAGAAGGAGTATTACCGACGCTGGAAGCTGTTTTTAACAAACTAAACCAACCTCTACCTTTAGGTTATTGTAATGTTGGAGTTGTGGAAGCAGTGGGGAAAGGCGTACACTCGTTTAAGGTAGGCGACCGTGTGGCATCAAACGGCAACCATGCCGAGTATGTTTGTGTACCCGAAAACCTTTGTGCTTTAATACCCGATAATGTAACAGATGAAGAAGCTGCTTTTACTGTAATTGGCTCTATTGGCTTGGAAGGTGTGCGTTTAATTAATCCAAATCTCGGAGAAACCATTGTGGTAATTGGTTTGGGCCTTATTGGATTAGTAACCGCCGAGCTTTTAAAAGCCAATGGCTGTAATGTAATTGGTTACGATTTCGACCAACAAAAAGTAGACATGGCATTGGCTAAAGGCATAACAGCTTTTAACCCTGCCAAAGGAACTGATCCGGTAAAATTTGTTTTGCAACAAACCAACAAGATTGGAGCAGATGGAGTAATCATTACCGCCTCCAACAAAAGTGATGAGATTATCCACCAGGCAGCAGAAATGAGCCGCCAACGTGGGCGTATCGTTTTGGTGGGCGTAATTGGGTTAAACATTCGCCGTGATGATTTCTTTAAAAAGGAACTTACGTTTCAGGTTTCATGTTCATATGGTCCTGGCCGTTACGACGAAAATTACGAGCAAAAAGGACAAGATTATCCCATTGGTTTTGTTCGCTGGACAGAAAAAGAAATTTTGAGGCTGTATTGAATGCCATTTCAAAAAAACAGTTGGATGTTAATCCGCTAATCACCGAAAAAGTGAAACTGGAAGACTACGACCAGATCTATGGTGATATGCGCAAACAGGGTTCTATTGCCTCTATTTTGGTTTACCCAGAATCGTCTGAAAGAAACAGCTCGGTTGAAGTAACGAATCAATCTTTTGCAAAAGCCAAAGGAGTATTTGGAATTATCGGTGCCGGTAACTTTACCTCATCTACCATTATACCGGGAATGAATGCTGCCGAAGCCAAGCTAAAATACATTGCTAGCGCCGGAGGACTTTCCGCAAAAACCATGGCAAAAAAAGGGAATATAGCTGTTGCTACCTCTAATTATAAAGAGATACTAAAAGACGAGGAAGTGGATACGGTAATGATTACCACCCGCCACAACTTGCATGCCTCCATGACCCTGGAAGCCATTAAAGCCGGTAAAAATGTTTTTGTTGAAAAACCCTTGTGCCTTACCACCGACGAGTTAGAGCAAATCATCAGCGCCACCGTCATTGCGAGGAGCAAAGCGACGAAGCAACCTGCCCCAACCAACTCCGAGGCTACTGCAGCAACTGCCCCTATGGTAGTAGTAGGTTTTAACCGACGTTTTGCCCCACTAGCAACCAAAATGAAACAACTAATTGGCGAAGGCCCTAAAAATATTGTGGCTACCATGAATGCCGGACACATTCCCCCTGAAGTTTGGGTGCACGATTTGGAAGTAGGTGGTGGACGTATTATCGGCGAAGCCTGCCACTATATCGATTTATGTACCTACCTGGCAGGAAGCAAAGTAAAATCGGTTTGTATGAATAGCATAGGAACCAATCCGGAAGAAAATACTGACAACGCAAGTATTTTGCTGAAATATGAAAATGGTTCGAATGCCGTAATCAACTATTTTGCCAACGGAAGTAAAGCCTACAGCAAAGAACGTATTGAAGCCTACAATCAGGAAAAAACATTAATCATCGACAATTGGCGTACTTTAAAAGGTTTTGGCACCAAAGGTTTTTCAAAACAAAAAATGCGCCTCGATAAAGGCCATAAAAACCAGTTTAAACTATTGGTAGATTCCGTTAAAACAGGTAAGCCAATTATCCCTTTTGATGAAATAGTAAACACCACGAAAGCTAGCTTTGCAGCCATACAAAGTCTGAAAGAGGGTAGGTGGGTGGAGGTATAAGCTAAATTGGAACAGATTGCTTCCCTTCGCTCGCAATGACAATCCCCAACAATGCTGTCATTGCGAGGAGGAACGATCGAAGCAATCTATTAGCATATTACTGCCTTTACTTTTTTGAAACAACATAGAGTATTGGAACGGCTTGTCTCGTTTTACTTGCAATGATATTTCCTAATGCAGTACCGTAGCTATCAGGTTTACATTACCACCAACAAAAACAACACTGTTTTGTACACCGGTGTTACAAACAATCTTCTGCGGCGCATGGAAGAACACAAAAACAAAATTAATCCAAAAAGTTTTTCTGCACGCTACAACATTGAGAAGCTTGTTTGGTTTGAAAACTATACGGATATAGGCGAGGCGATTGCCCGGGAAAAACAACTAAAAGCTGGGCCAAGAAAGAAAAAGATTCAATTAATTGAAGAATTAAATCCGGAGTGGAAGGATCTAACAGACGAACTTGAATAAGCTGTAACAGATTGCTTCATCGTTCCTCTTCGCAATGACAATTCCAAGTGGCTGTCATTGCGAGGTCAGCTCTGCTGACCGAAGCAAACTGCTAGCATACTACCGACGATACAAATCATGATGTCCAAACTTCTACTAATCCTACACACCATCATCCACCTACGGCCCATCCAAATCCGTTATCAGCTTTGGTATCGGGTGCGTAAAATGTGGAGAAAGATTTCAGGTTTTAAATACCCGATTTCCATTCGAAAAGAAGGGTATCCGCTCCAATTTACATCTTGGATAGATAAAAATAAATCGCTAAACGAAAACAAGTTTACCTTTTTAAACCTTTCAAAGAGTTTTGAAGTATCTAAAATACATTGGAACGAACCGCAACATGGCAAGTTATGGACTTACAACCTCAATTACATGGATTACTTGCTCCAAGCTGATATGGACAAGGAAACAGGGATGGCGTTAATCGGCTATTATATCCAAAATTTAAATCAATATTCAGAAGGATTAGAACCCTATCCCATCGCTCTCCGCAGCATCAACTGGATAAAGTTCATTTCACGGCACAGGCATTGCGAGGAACGACCAAAGGGAGTGACGCGGCAACCTTATGCTCTCAACTCCATCGCTTCCTCATTATTCGCCCAATACCAAATCCTGCTAGATAACCTGGAATACCACCTCCTCGGCAATCATCTTTTAGAAGACGGTTTTAGCCTTTTATTCGGAGCCTTTTATTTTAAAGACAATACACTTTATAAAAAAGCCAAAGAAATTATAACAGTTGAACTGGAGGAACAGATCCTAGGTGATGGAGCACACTTCGAACTCAGTCCCATGTATCATCAGATTATTCTCGACCGCTTATTGGATTGTATTAACCTGGTTCAAAACAACCAACGATTTGTTGATCAGGATAAACACTTGCAATTTATGCGCGCCAAGGCAAAAAATATGCTACGTTGGCTTAATAACATCACCTTCTCCAATGGAGAAAGTCCATTGTTAAACGACTCAGCTCCCGGTATCGCTTCAACACCCAAACAACTAAATGCCTATGCCACTTCTTTAAACTTTGAATTGGAAACACTGAACGCTGAACTTGGTTCTTCCGGCTACCGCCGTTTCAACGGCACAAACTACGAATGTATCCTTGATATTGGTCACATTGGGCCTAGCTATCAACCAGGCCATGCCCATGCCGATACCTTTGCTTTTGTTTTGAATATAAATAATAAACCCATTTTTGTTGATTCTGGGATTTCTACCTATGAAGCGAACAAAATAAGACTTTCAGAACGCGGAACGGCTGCTCATAATACCGTTACTGTGTCAGGGGCTAATTCATCAAAAATTTGGTCTTCGTTTCGGGTAGCTCAACGGGCATATGTTGAAGTAATAAACGATACTGAAAATGTTATAACAGCGAAACACAACGGGTACAAAAAAAATGAAACCTTACATCAACGCGAATGGAATTTTGACTCCAAAGTATTATCAATTTCAGATAGTCTAATCGGAAAAAATAGAGTCGGCTTAGCTCATTTTCATTTTGCTTCCGGCGTGAACCCTTTTATCGAAAATAATAGGATTCACATTGAAGATACACAAATTCACTTTTCACAAAAGAATAACATAAAACTTATAAAAACTTCAATTCCAAATGGCTACAACCAACACCAGGAAAACTATAAAATTGAGGTTTTATTCAACGAACAATTAACAACAACTATTAAAATATGCTAATTGAACACCAGTGTCTTTTTCTTGATTCTTGTATCTTAGCGCTTGTATCTATACAACTATGAAAATCCTATTTCTTACCGATAATTTTCCTCCTGAAGTAAACGCTCCGGCGACCCGGACCTACGAACATTGTAAAGAATGGGTAAAACTGGGAGCAGAAGTTACCGTGATTACTTGTTTCCCGAATTTCCCAAAGGGGAAGGTATATGATGGGTTTAAAAACAAATGGAAGAGAAGAGAAAATATGGATGGGATTAATGTAATACGGGTCTGGACTTATATCTCTGCAAATGAAGGTTTCTTACGCCGAACTTTGGATTACATTTCCTTTTCATTTACTGCTTTTTTTGCTGGATTATTCGAAAAGACAGATGTTATTGTGGCAACTTCACCTCAATTTTTTACTGCACTAGCCGGACGAACACTCTCATTCTGGAAACGTAAGCCGTGGGTGTTGGAAATTCGTGATCTATGGCCCGAATCGATAAAAACAGTGGGTGCAATGAACGATAATATGTTTATCCGATATTTTGAAAAAGAGGAAATATGGAACTACAAAAGTGCCGATCGAATTATTACCGTTACAGATTCGTTTAAAAAACAATTATTGAAAAAGGTATCTCTCCGAATAAAATTGGCGTAGTAAAAAATGGCGCAAACTTCGAACTTTACAAACCGATACCCAAAGACCCGGAATTGTTAAAGGACTTAAATTTTAATGGCAAAACGATTATCGGTTTTATCGGTACACATGGTATGGCACACAAACTGGATTTTATTCTGGACTGTGCAAAGGAAATACAAAACTCAAACTATCATTTCCTGTTTGTTGGTGACGGGGCAATGAAAAAAACACTTTTGGAAAAAAAGAAAAAGAAAATATTACGAATGTAACTATGCTCGATTCCATTGCAAAAGATCAGGTTTCGCGTTATCTGTCTTTGGTGGATATCTCTTTAATTAATTTAAAGAAAAATGATCTGTTTAAAACAGTCATTCCATCCAAAATTTTTGAAAATGCAGCAATGGAGATTCCGATTCTCATTGGAGTTGATGGTGAGGCCCGACAGATTATCGAAAAGTATAAGGCTGGATTGTTTTTTGAACCGGAAAACAAAGAAGCGTTTTTTTCGAAATTAAAAGAAATAACAGATCAGGATAATCTGGAAAAGTTTAAAATCGGGTGTAAAGAATTGGCTGTTGATTTTGATCGCAAAAAATTGGCTAAAAAAATGTACTCAATAATTCAAGATATCGTATAGCAAAAAATAGAGTAATAATTGGTGTATTTATTTCTCCCATATATTCGGGATCAATTATAAGATAAAAAAATATTTCGTTTGCTTGGGGCAATTATTGCTTCGTCCATTCAGAGCCTTAATAAACTACTCAATACTAGAATCTCATAATCTCATAAAAAAATGAAAATAATATCAGTCGTAGGAGCAAGACCCAACTTCATGAAAATTGCGCCGTTTATAAAAGCCATCGAAGCCCACAACGATTCTTTATTAGTCACTGTCGATAGTGTCGGCGAATTGTCCGCCAATGGGGAAATGAGCGAAGAGGAGGCGGGAGCATCCCAAATTCAACACCTTCTGGTTCACACTGGCCAGCATTACGACGACCGTATGAGCAAGGCTTTTTTTGAGTCGCTAGGTATACCAAAAGCAGACATTAATCTGGGTATTGGTTCGGGCACACACGCCGGTCAAGTGGGGAATACCATGATTGCCATTGAAAAAGTCCTGATGGATGAAAAACCGGATTGGGTAGTGGTAGTTGGCGATGTAAATGCCACCTTGCCTGTTCGGTAACTGCAAAAAAGCTGCATGTAAAAGTTTGCCACATTGAGGCAGGTTTGCGCAGTGGCGATATGAGTATGCCCGAAGAAATTAACCGTCTTGTTACGGACCGGCTCAGCGATCTGCTACTCACACCAGATACTCTTTCCAACGCCAACTTAAAAGCCGAAGGTGTTTCGGATTCCAGAATCTGTTTTGTTGGCAACATCATGATTGATACCCTGGAGTCAAATAGAGTTAAAGCAAGCAATTTAAGTATTGCTGATATTTTAAAATCAAATTGTCTGGAAGGAGAAGCTTCAAAATCAATTAACACAGAAAATGGTTATGCGGTGTTAACGCTTCACCGTCCGTCGAATGTGGATGAAAAAGATATTTTGGAACCCATTATTGATTTTCTAACTACCGAGGTTGCCGGGGATATGCCTATGATATGGCCTATCCACCCACGAACACAAAAAATGTTGCAACAGTTTAACATCTGGAATAAAGTAGTAGCATGCCCGCAGTTGGTATTACTCCATCCCATTGGTTACCATGAAATGTTAAAACTAAATATGAATTCGACCATTATGCTAACCGATAGCGGTGGTTTGCAGGAAGAATGTTGCGTTCTTGGCACACCCTGTTTAACCTTGCGCTGGAATACCGAACGCCCGGTAACCTTAAAAGAGCACGGCGGTGCCAGTGTTTTGGTGGGAAATAATATTAAACGTATTCGGGAAGAATATCATATTGCATTAAAAGCTGGAAGGGTGCCACAACGTCCTGAACTTTGGGATGGTCAAACCGCCATGCGCTGTGTGCAAGCAATTGTAAATTACCGTTAGGGTGAGTTCTTCGGGTAG
>FUWD013429842.1_pt5 | contig 11668 bp, 11 predicted proteins | sample 1063281 | NCBI WGS metagenome assembly FUWD01 (sample SAMEA79048168, study PRJEB19326) | metagenome | biome: marine
GATATTATGTATAAAATTTTATTTGATATGCGTAATGACATCAACGATTTAAAAAAGTTAACACTTGATTTAATGAAAACGGGAGATATTGAAGAAGTCGAAGAACGAAACCATCAATTAATCGAAAAAATTTATGCAGATCAAGAAAGAAAAGAAAACAATATCGAAGTAATGAATATTCCTCAAAACTCCTCTAAAGAAAAAGAGTATGATTTTATAGAGACTATTGAGGAAGACGAATCTTTATCTTTACAAGACAAAGAAATTGAGATGATTAAAAAATCACTTGGGAAAAACAACAATAAAAGAAAACTAGCAGCAAAAGAGTTAGGGATCTCAGAAGAACATTGTACAGAAAAATTAAACAATACGATTTATAACAATACTCTCACTTTTAAATTTATGAAAAAAATAATATACATCGCGTTGTTTGCAATAAGCAGCTTCTTTTTTGTGAGCTGCGGAATTTATGGTTTTACAGGCGGAGATGTTGGGAGCGCAAAAACAATTCAGGTAGATTTTTTTCCCAATCAAGCGCAATTGATAGAACCCGTTCTAAGTCAGGATTTCACCATCGCATTGCAAGATTTGTTTACACGCCAGACGAACTTAACACTTATTTCTTCTAATGGAGATTTGCGTTTTAGTGGAGAAATAACCAGTTACAGAATTGCACCTATGAGTGCAACTTCTCAGCAAACTTCTGCACAAAACAGACTTACAATTACTGTAAACGTTCGCTATGAAAACAATACAGATGATCAGAAAAATTTTGAACAATCTTTTTCTTTTTACTCAGATTATGCGGCAACTTCTCAGTTGACTGGTGGTGTCTTAGAAGCTGCGTTTAACGAAATTATAGATAGACTTACGCAAGATATATTTAACGCCTCTGTTGGTAAATGGTAATGTTAGTTGTAAATTGTAAGTTAAAAATAAGAATTTGAAAGCAGAAAACTTTAAAAATATCACAAAAAAAAACACCGAAATTCAGTACTTAAAAGCTACCGAATTAAAAGGTATTATTGAAGAATTCCCTTATTTTCAAGCGGCAAGAACTTTGTATTTAAAGGAATTGAAAAGTCAAGATAGTTTTAAATACAATCATGAATTAAAAACAACTGCTGCTTATACATCAGACAGAAATGTATTATTCAATTATATTATTTCTTTTAGTGAAGAGCAACAAGATCTCTTAGAAAAAAATACGGCAACAACTATTAGTAGTGGTAGTAATAGTAGCAGTGTTCTAAACAAAGTTGAAGACAATTTAAAAATAGGAAAACCTCTACCGTTTTCTTCTACTGAAAATCATTCTTTCAATCAATGGTTGCAACTATCACCGAAAAAAGTAATTGTTAGAAGTAAAGAAAAACGGACACAACAAACATCAAGAAAAGAGGATTTAATTGATAAATTTATTCAAAATAGTCCTAAAATAAGACCTTTAGAAAAAGGAATAAAATTTACAGTTCCTGTTAGTAAAAACAAACATGATGCAGCTTTAATGACAGAAACTTTAGCAAAGGTTTATTTAGAGCAAAAAAAATACGAAAATGCAATGCAAGCTTATAGAATTTTAAGTTTGAAATATCCAGAAAAAAGTGGTTTCTTTGCAGACCAAATTAAAAGAATACAAATTTTACAAAAAAATAAATAAGTAATGAATTATACAGCCTTTTTAATTATAATTTTGATTGTGGCTATCGCTTTAATCCTAATCGTTATGGTTCAAAACCCTAAAGGTGGAGGCTTATCTTCTTCTTTTGGCGGTGGTGGAGCGCAATCTTTAGGTGGTGTACAAAGCACAAATAATTTTTTAGATAGAACAACTTGGACTTTAGCAATTGCTATGTTTGCTTTAATTTTATTATCAAACTTTGCAATTCCAAGAGCTGGTGATGATAACTTTCAGTTAAACAACACTTTAGACGGTGTAGAAACTACTGCACCTGCAGTACCAATGCCAAATACTAAGGATAGTTTAAAATAAGTATCCATTAAATATCATTTAAAATGCCAATGTGAATGACACGTTGGCATTTTTTTTTACTCGATATTTAAACTTGTAATTTCATTTCTTGAAAAATTGTCAGGTTTCGTAGCGTGGCATAATTTCTGACTATCTAAAGGAAGTTAAGAAATAATTTAATCAATAAAAAAATATAAAAATGGGATTAAACATTAAACCTTTAGCAGACAGAGTTCTTGTAGAACCTGCAGCTGCAGAAACAAAAACAGCTTCTGGATTAATCATTCCAGACAACGCAAAGGAAAAGCCGCAACAAGGAACTGTTGTAGCCATTGGAAATGGTAAAATTGACGAGCCTTTAACTGTAAAAATTGGGGATACTGTATTATATAGCAAGTATGGTGGAACTGAATTAAAATTGGAAGGAAAAGATTATTTAATGATGCGTGAATCTGATATTCTTGCCATTATATAAGACATCTTTCGCTGATGGCTATTCGCCATCCGCAAAATAAAAAAACAAAATTTAGAGTAAATCATTTTAGTTAAAAGCAATGTTGCTAAAAACTAAAAGAAAAAAACAAGAAAATGGCAAAAGATATAAAATTTGATATAAGTGCTAGAGACGGATTAAAACGCGGGGTAGATGCTTTAGCAAATGCAGTAAAAGTAACTTTAGGACCTAAAGGAAGAAATGTAATTATTTCTAAATCTTTTGGAGCACCAACAGTAACTAAAGATGGTGTTTCTGTAGCTAAAGAAATTGAGTTAGAGAATGAACTTGAAAATATGGGAGCTCAAATGGTAAAGGAAGTTGCTTCTAAAACCAATGATTTAGCAGGTGATGGAACTACAACTGCAACCGTTCTTGCTCAAGCAATTGTAAAGGAAGGATTAAAAAATGTTGCCGCCGGTGCAAATCCTATGGATTTAAAACGTGGAATAGATAAAGCAGTTGCTGCAATAGTTACTGATTTAGAAAAACAAGCTAAAAAGGTTGGTAATTCTTCAGAAAAAATAAAACAAATTGCTGCTATTTCTGCAAATAATGACAATACCATTGGCGAATTAATTGCCACTGCTTTTTCTAAAGTTGGTAAAGAAGGTGTAATTACTGTTGAAGAAGCAAAAGGAATGGAAACGTATGTAGACGTTGTAGAAGGAATGCAATTTGATAGAGGTTATTTATCTCCTTACTTTGTTACTGATGCGGATAAAATGATTGCAGATTTAGAAAACCCGTATATTTTATTATTCGACAAAAAGATTTCTAACTTGCAAGAAATTCTTCCAATATTAGAGCCAGTTTCTCAAGCTGGAAGACCTTTGTTAATTATTGCAGAAGATGTAGATGGCCAAGCATTGGCAACTTTAGTTGTGAATAAATTACGTGGTGGTTTAAAAATTGCTGCTGTAAAAGCGCCTGGTTTTGGAGATAGAAGAAAAGCAATGTTAGAAGACATCGCTATTTTAACTGGTGGAACTGTAATTTCTGAAGAAAGAGGTTTTTCATTAGAAAATGCAACATTAGATTTACTAGGAACTGCAGAGACCATTACTGTTGATAAAGACAATACTACAATTGTAAATGGTGCTGGAAATGCAGAAGCTATTAAAACACGAGTAAATCAGATAAAAGCGCAAATAAAAACGACAACTTCAGATTACGATAAGGAAAAATTACAAGAGCGTTTAGCGAAGTTAGCTGGTGGTGTTGCAGTTTTATATGTTGGTGCTGCTTCTGAAGTAGAAATGAAAGAAAAGAAAGACAGAGTTGATGACGCTCTAAACGCTACAAGAGCTGCCGTTGAAGAAGGTATTATTGCTGGTGGTGGTGTTGCTTTAGTGCGTGCTAAAAAAGTGTTAGAAAAAATTACTACTGAAAACTTAGACGAAACTACAGGGGTACAAATAATTAATAAAGCAATTGAAGCTCCATTAAGAATTATTGTTGAGAACGCTGGTCGTGAGGGTTCTGTAGTACTAAATAAAGTTTTAGAAGGTAAGAAAGACTTTGGTTATGATGCTAAAAAAGATATCTATGTAGATATGTTAGAAGCGGGTATAATCGATCCTAAAAAAGTGGCTAGAGTTGCATTAGAAAATGCTGCTTCTGTTGCAGGTATGATTCTTACCACAGAATGCGCTTTAATAGACATCAAAGAAGATGCATCGGCTGCTGGAGCACCTCCAATGGGTGGTGGCGGAATGCCAGGAATGATGTAAGCTATTCATAATAGCAGGCAAGAATATTACTCTTGTGTGCATAAAGTATATTCCAAATAAAAATCCGTTAGAAAATTTTCTAACGGATTTTTTATGCAGGGGGACCTAAATAAAAAATTAAGTGATGCGTATAGAAATCTTTAAACACTCGTGAAATTTTAAAAATTTGTGAATCTAATGCGCGCTTTAAAACAAGTAAATTGCGTCATATAAAAAAATCTCACAGCTCCTAAAATCTATGAGATTTACTTTTTTTTTATAAATATAAAAAGTTTTTATTTTGCAAAGCTTCCAGAACCTTGTAAATATCGTTTACGGGGCTAAGCTTCTATTTTCTGTAGCCACGTTTTTACAGCAACTTCTTTCTCAATAATTCCTTTTAAATCTGCTATCTTCACTCGTTTTTGCTCCATGGTGTCTCTATGACGAATGGTTACAGAAGCATCTTCTAAAGAATCATGATCAACTGTAATACAAAACGGAGTTCCCGCTGCATCTTGTCTTCTGTAACGTTTACCAACGGCATCTTTTTCATCGTAGAAAACGTTGAAATCCCATTTAAGAGTCTCCATAATTTCGCGGGCTACTTCTGGTAAACCGTCTTTTTTAACCAATGGAAAGATTGCTGCTTTGTAAGGTGCTAAAACTGCTGGCAATTTTAAAACAGTTCTTGTAGTTCCGTTCTCTAAAGCTTCTTCTTGCAAAGAGGTAGAAAAAACGGCTAAAAACATTCTATCTAAACCAATAGAAGTTTCTACTACGTAAGGAGTGTAACTTTTATTTTCTTCATGGTCAAAATACTGTAATTTCTTCCCAGAATGTTCTTCGTGTGCTTTTAAATCGAAATCTGTTCTTGAGTGAATTCCTTCTAACTCTTTGAAACCGAAAGGAAATTTAAACTCAATGTCTGCTGCTGCATCTGCATAATGAGCTAATTTATCGTGGTCATGAAAACGATAGTTTTCTGCGCCCATACCTAAACTTAAATGCCATTTTAAACGGGTTGCCTTCCATTGATCGTACCATTTTTTTTGTGTTCCTGGTTTTACAAAGAATTGCATTTCCATTTGTTCAAACTCGCGCATTCTAAAAATAAATTGTCTTGCAACAATCTCATTTCTAAAAGCTTTTCCTGTTTGTGCAATTCCGAAGGGAATCTTCATTCTCCCTGTTTTTTGAACATTTAAGAAGTTTACAAAAATACCTTGGGCAGTTTCGGGTCTTAAATAAACCTGCGTAGAACTATCCGCAGAAGCACCAATTTGTGTTCCAAACATCAAATTAAATTGCTTCACTTCTGTCCAGTTTCTAGAACCGGTTAAAGGATCTGCAATTTCTAATTCTTCGATTAATAGCTTCACATCTGCTAAATCTTCATTTTGTAAAGAAGCACCCATTCTTGCGAGAATACTTTTAATTTTTTCTTGATATCCTAAAACTCTTTCATTGGTCGCAAGAAATTCTTCTTTATTAAAAGAGGCTCCAAAACGCTTGGCTGCTTTGGCAACTTCTTTCTCTATTTTTCCTTCAATTTTAGCGCAGTAATCTTCAATTAAAACGTCTGCTCTATATCGTTTTTTAGAATCTTTATTATCAATTAAAGGGTCATTAAATGCATCTACGTGTCCGGAAGCTTTCCAAGTTTTTGGATGCATTAAAATTGACGCGTCAAGACCTACAATATTTTCGTGCATCTGCACCATTGCTTTCCACCAATAATCTCTAATATTTTTCTTTAACTCTACTCCGTTTTGAGCGTAATCATATACCGCACTTAAACCATCGTAAATTTCTGATGATTGAAATACATAACCGTATTCTTTTGCGTGCGATAATACTTTTTTAAAGTGATCTTCTTGTTTTGCCATAATGACGACAAAGGTAAACGTTTACACAGATTTTTCAATAAAATTTAAGATACTTTTTTACACCGATAAACAAAAGCTGGAGGAAGATTTAAAGGTTCAAAATCTAAAGAGATAGATTTTTTGAAAACTGTTTTTAATTTCTTAAAATAAGATAAGCTGTATTGAAATTGAATATAGGTACCTCCGTTTTCTAAAACTTCAAATGACTTATCTAAAATTTCTTTTGAAACTTTATTTGGTATGATCGTAAGTGGCAAACTTGAAATGATGTGGTCTGTTTTATGAAAACCCAAAAGATTTAATTCTTGCTTTATTTTCTCAGCAGAAGACTTGATAACAACGAGTTGCGGATTTTTAACTTTTAATAATTGCGTATAAAAGCTATCGTTAATTTCAAAACAAATTAAAGTTGCGTTTGGGGGCAATCTATTTAGTATGTGTTGTGTAATAATTCCATTCCCAGGACCTAATTCAACCAATACATCAACTTTAGAAAAATCTATTTCTTTAAGCATTCTATTTGCTAAAAAACGTGAACTAGGGGTTAAAGTACCTAAAGTACTTAAGTTTTTAATTGCTTCTTTAAAGAAAATTATTCTATTTGTCAATTGGGATTATCTGTTTAATTTTTCTATATTGATGCTCACTTCGACAAAGATGCACTTTTTAAAAGACTTTTTTTATATATTCTATCCCAAAATTTGTGCTAATTGTAAGGAGCAATTATTACAGAACGAAAAAATAATTTGTACCTTTTGTAGACACGATTTACCGCTAACTAATTTTCAAAGCTATACAAAAAACAAAGTTTCATCTATTTTCTTGGGAAGAATAACCATAGAAAAAGCGTATTCTCTTTTGTTTTTTAGAAAAAAAAGCAGCACTAAAAATCTAATTCACGAATTAAAATATAAAGGGAATGAAGAAGTTGGTGTTTTCTTTGGCAATTGGCTTGGAGAAATGCTGTCTAAAAACAAAGAGTTTGCTAATGTGGATTTTATTATTCCTGTGCCCATTCATTTAAAAAGGAAAAAAATTAGAGGATACAACCAAGTTACTAAATTTGGAGAATGTTTAAGTAATCATTTACATATTAAGCTTATTGAGGATGTTTTAGTCCGAAAATCATCTACAAAAACACAAACCTTAAAAGCGCGTTTTGAGAGGTTTAGTGACGCAGAAACAAAGTTTTCATTAACAGATACCGCTTTCTTTAAAAATAAACATGTTTTAATTATTGATGATGTAATTACAACAGGTGCCACCTTAGAAGCCTGCTCTATTGCTCTTTTAAAAACATCTGGAATAAAAATAAGCATTTTAACAATGGCATATACAGCATAAACTTTGTGATTCTATAATCAAAAATATATTGTTAATTTGTAAAAAATTTACTGTTCGTGCAATTTATTTATAAATTCTTTTTTTTACTAGTTTGTATCACTTTAATTTCTAGCTGTGCAAAAACAGGAAGACCCGATGGTGGCCCAAAAGATGAACTTGCACCACTTTTTGTAACTTCAAAGCCACCTTACGAAACCATTAATTTTAGCAGTAAAGAAATAGAACTTAAATTTAATGAATTTATAAAATTAAAAGATCTTAACAAGCAACTAGTCGTTTCTCCACCGTTAAAAAACCCTCTATTAATAACACCACAAGGAACTGCAAGTAAATTTTTAACAATCGAAATTCTAGATACATTAGCAATAAATACGACCTATATTTTTAATTTTGGGAACGCCATTGAAGACAATAATGAAAGCAACAAGTTAGAGGGTTTTAAATACGTTTTCTCTACAGGTTCTTATATAGATTCTTTAGAAACGACAGGTACTGTTACCGATGCTTTCTTGAGTAAAAAACCTAAAAAAACCAACATCGTTTTATACCGATTAGACAGTACATTTACCGACTCTATTATTTATAAGAAAAAACCAAATTACGTAACCACGGCACTAGACACCACAAAATTCAACTTTACCAATTTAAGAAAAGGAAAATATCTTTTATTGGCTTTAGAAGAAACTTCTAGCGATTATATTTTTAACCCCTCAGCAGATAAAATTGGTTTTTACAAGGATACAATTCGCTTGCCAAAAGATAGTATCCTCACAAAACCAATCAAATTATTTAAAGAAATACAACCGTATCAATTCAGAAGAGCAAAAGAAGCTTTTAAAGGTAAAATTGAATTTGGTTATGAAGGTGAAATAAAAGATTTAAAAGTGAAATTGCTCTCTAAAGTTTCAGACAGTTTTAGAAGTATTTCTAAATTTGAAATAGACAAAGACACTTTAAATTATTGGCACACTCCTATTGCTGTAGATTCTTTAAATTTTATTGTTTCAAATGATATTTTTAGAGATACTGTAACTGTGCAATTCAGAAAAAACAAATTAGACTCTTTAAAAATCACACCTTCTACAAAAGGGACCTTGCATTTAAGAGATACCTTTTTCCTTAAAAGTAATAATCCTATTGTAAAAATAGATACAAGTAAAATTGTTTTTATAAATAAAGACACTTTAAGAGTGAAATATGCCAGTTACAACTCTAAAAAAGAAAATAAAATAGGCTTTATCTTTGACAAAAAGCAGAAGGAAGCATACAATATAACGGCACTACCCGGTAGTTTTACAGACATCTATACCCTCAAAAATGATACACTTAACTACCGTTTTAAAACAATAGAATTAGAAGACTACGGTAGAATTACCTTAAACATCGAAAATACGGCCTCTAAAAATTTAATTATTGATTTATTATCAGGAAAAAATAATGATGAAATTATTGAGCGAAAATATATTAAGGCATCAAAAATACTTGTTTTTAATTTATTAGAACCCAAAACCTATGTTGTAAGAGCTATTGTAGATGATAACAATAATAAAAAATGGGATACAGGAAATTACTTGCGGAAAGAATTACCAGAAAATGTAATTTACTATAAAGAAGAACTGAAAGTAAGAGCAAATTACTTTTTAGAAGGAAATACTTTTACGATTAAAAGAACCGATTAATTTAGCTATTCAATCTATTTGAATGAAAGCAGTATGCTTCATAACAAATTATCAGCATCTCTGATTCAGCTTTTTTTATCTTTATTTTTCGCTACTCATTTTGTGAAATAGATATAAATAAGACATAAAAATTTAGCCTAAATACATTTAAAATAACTTTTCACGCTTCAAAATTTAAACACTGTTTTTTATTATCAGCGTCCGATTAAAAATAGTTTCGTTTCAAAAATTTCTAATCGCATTTGGAATGTATGTCTGTGTTTTTTAAAGACATCTTATTTTTTCAAATTAGTTTAAAGAGAATATTTTTAAATTTATAGCTGTTAATCAGTTCATTACAATTCATCTTAGCTCTTAATTCTAAAACTAAAGCGGACTTCTGTACTTTATCAAACAACAGTGATTTTTCATCAACACATCCCTTAAAAAATATCTTTACAAAAAAGCAACCTTTTTTGTAACATAAGTATCTTTTCGTGCGTATAAGTAATTGTAACACGAATATTAATCCTTAAACTGTTACCGAGCATTTAGATGAGACAACTTAAAATTACCAAGCAGGTTACTAACAGAGAAACAGCTTCATTAGACAAATATTTACAAGAAATTGGAAAAGTAGATTTAATTACTGCTGATGAAGAAGTAGAGTTAGCACAGCTTATTAAAGCAGGTGATCAAAGAGCATTAGAGAAATTAACAAAAGCCAATTTAAGATTTGTTGTATCTGTTGCAAAACAATATCAAAATCAAGGATTAACATTACCTGATTTAATAAACGAAGGAAACTTAGGTTTAATTAAAGCGGCAAAACGTTTTGATGAAACAAGAGGTTTTAAATTTATATCTTATGCTGTTTGGTGGATTCGTCAATCAATCTTACAAGCACTAGCAGAACAGTCTAGAATTGTGCGTCTGCCGTTAAATAAAATTGGTTCTATCAATAAAATTAACAAAATGTATGCCTTTTTAGAGCAAGAAAATGAGCGCCCTCCAAGTGCTGAAGAAATTGCTAAGAAATTAGACATGACGGTGAATGACGTAAAGGAATCTATGAAGAATTCTGGACGTCACGTATCTATGGATGCGCCTTTAATTGAAGGTGAAGACTCAAATTTATACGATGTTTTAAACTCTGGAGAATCTCCAAATCCTGATAGAAAATTATTACACGAATCATTAAGGATAGAAATTAACAGAGCTTTAGAAACACTAACTCCAAGAGAGGCAGATGTTGTAAAATTATACTTTGGTTTGGGTGAGCACCAACCAATGACTTTAGAAGAAATTGGTGAAACATTTGATTTAACACGTGAGCGTGTGCGCCAAATTAAAGAAAAAGCAATTAGAAGATTAAAACATACTTCTAGATCTAAAATTTTAATGACCTACTTAGGCTAGCAATCTCAGATTGCTTTAAGTATTTCACTCATGCCGTATTATAAAGCATTTATATTTTTATATCAAACTCTCGAATTCATTTTCGGGAGTTTTTTTTTGAAGCTATTTCCTGCTTTCACTACTCGCTTTTTTTACTTTGTTCTCGATACATCACGCAAAAAAGCGTGACACTCGAACTGACAGTAAAAAAGAGCTCAGACAGATCGCTCAATCAGGGCTAAATTTTTTATGAGCTTATAGCTCAATTGAAAATAATTTATCTTTTTAAAGATGCTAACATTTTAGACAGTAGACAAAGACCGAATACTAATTAAAAAACTACCTACTCATTCTCCTTAACAATAGCTAATTAATTATCTTTGTAAAATAAAATTAACAACACAACAACAAACTAATGAGTAATTTAATTGCACCTTCAATTTTAGCGGCAGATTTTGCCAATTTACAAAGAGATATCGAAATGGTAAACAACAGTGAAGCAGACTGGTTTCATATTGATATCATGGACGGCGTTTTTGTTCCTAATATTTCTTTTGGAATGCCCGTTCTAAAGGCAATAACAAAACACGCTAAAAAAACAATTGATGTGCATTTAATGATTGTAAATCCAGATCAGTACATTCAAACATTTGCAGATTTAGGTGCAAATATTTTAACGGTGCACTATGAAGCCTGTACTCATTTACACAGAACCATTCAAGCGATAAAAGGCGCAGGAATGAAGGCTGGTGTTGCCTTAAACCCACACACACCTATTGCTGTTTTAGAGGATGTAATTAAAGATTTAGATTTGGTGTGTATTATGAGTGTAAATCCTGGTTTTGGCGGACAGTCTTTTATAGAAAACACTTATAAAAAAGTAAGTCAGTTAAAACATTTAATTGATTTTACGGCATCAGATTGTCAGATTGAAATTGACGGTGGGGTTACAGATAAAAACGCAAGTGCTTTGATTGAAGCAGGAGCAAATGTTTTGGTTGCTGGAAGCTATGTTTTTAGTTCAGATGACCCAACACAAACTATCGAAGGTTTAAAAAACTTAATTGCCTAATTGTTATTCTCAATTGTAGACATAGAAACCACAGGAAACGGAGCTAAAGGGCAGAAAATAACTGAAATATCTGCGTTAATTTTTGACGGAAAAAGATTGTTGATGAATTTACTTCTTTGGTGAATCCAGA
>FUWD013188763.1_pt1 | contig 11667 bp, 11 predicted proteins | sample 1063281 | NCBI WGS metagenome assembly FUWD01 (sample SAMEA79048168, study PRJEB19326) | metagenome | biome: marine
CAGACCCACCATTCGTCCGCTTCCTGATTCAGGCCGAGGTAGGTCGGTTCCCTCTGAACGAACTCAGGATCCTTCGGGTCACGAATGGTACGGCCTGTCGATTCCTGCCGAGGCGGATCCTCGACCATCTCGGTACCGTTATAGACCATTCGGTTCAGGGGGAACGTATCCACGAGCTACCTCCGGTCCATTGCTTCGTTGTGCGGGTTGATGTTGGGATTGCTGCCCGCGCCGTTATTGCGGATGTCTGCCCACGACCAGCTCTGCGCCCACTGCACACGCAGGGAGAACTGGATCTCGCCTTCGGGCAGATCAGGGTGTCCGGTATCGCGCAGGATCTTCTGCACGGCGTCTGAGATCTCGCGCTTCTGTCGGACGGAGAACATGCGCTTCTGTCGGACGGAGAACATGCGCTAGACCTCCTTCAAAATCCCACGCCGCATCTGGTTCTCAAGCCACGCATCCACCGGCACCTCCGCTGAAGGCTGGTTCGGGTAGAACACGATGCCGCCGTTAAAGTGGCGGATCGGGAAGCCGTGGGTCGGGATGAGACGGACGAGACGGGGGGCTGATGGCGAGGGTTGGGTGATGATCGCGACCGGCTCTTCCGTAACCGTGGACATCTCCGGTTTTGCAGGCATCTCAAGGGTAGATGGTTGAGGGGTCGGTCCAGCGTCAAGAGCAGGAGCCAGGGTCGGTGTCAGTGGGGGCACCGGGAGAGGGGATGTGGTCATAGGTTTCTTGGGCATGGCTTGTGGCATGGGTTAGGTTGGTGTCAAGGGGTCTGTGAGGGGATTATAGCCCTGAGATGCGTCCGGTGGAAGCACGGAAGCAAGGTACTGCTTAATCGCGGTCTGAGCCAAGCTCGATACGGACAAGCCGGTGCGAGCGGACAGCGCGTTGAGAGCGCGGCGGTCTTTCGTAGGCAAGCGAAAATTGAGAATTGCTTGCTTGGGGTCGTTAGTTGGTCTGCCTAGGGTTGACTTAGCCATGGTTTTGTATCACAATGTCTTCGCGTTGAAAAATTGTAGCACAGGAGAAACTCTAATGCCCAGCGCCCCTAACCGCATGACCCAAGAACAATTTTTAGCCCGCTGCCGAGAAGTACACGGAAACAGGTACGACTACAGTAAAACGGTATACGTAAAGATGCACGACAAGGTAATTATCACCTGCCGAGAACATGGAGATTTTACGCAGAAGGCGATGTCCCATGTACAAGGACAAGGGTGTAAGGAGTGTGGGAAAAAGTCCTCTGAACAGTCACGGAAGTCAGACCCGCGAAAATGGGTGGAGAAGATAAATGAGAAATTTCCTGAAAAGTTTGATTTGACTTCTGTGTTGTCAATGACCAACACACATGATAGCTTTGTTTTGATTTGCCCTGAGCACGGAGAGTTCAAAACCACTATCAATAGGTTATTGCACCCGAAATCAAAGTACGGATGCCCTTCCTGTGGGCGCAAGGCTGGTAATGCCGGCAAGAATCAGAAAACACACGAGCAGTTCATAGCTGAGGTAACAGAAGTACATAAAGGGTACTACGACTACTCTTTGGTAACGTACACCGGGGTATTCGACACCATAGCGATAATATGTCCTGTTCATGGTAAATTTGAGCAAGAAGCAAGAGTTCATTTGAGCGGTCATGGTTGCCCTGAATGCTTCAGAGACAAACAAAAGTACATATTTAATCTGACCAAAGACGAATTTGTGCGTAGAGCTAGAGAAAGGCATGGCAATAAGTTTTGCTACGATATTACCGAGTACACTAAGCTTGTTGACAGAATAAAGGTGACGTGCAAGATTCACGGAGAGTTTGAAACTAGCGCGCAGTATCATTTGTCTCCCGTTGCGCACAATCGCGGAGGTTGCCCTGAATGCGAAAAGATCATCAGATCTGAAGAGTGCGTAATACCTTTTGATGAATTTGAGAGAAGGGCTAAATCTTTATACGGTGATACCTATCAATATAAGGACTACCTAAAGATAAGTAGCCCGGTAACAATAATATGCCCAAAACATGAAGAAGTGCAGCAAGACGCTTATGTTCATCTAAGAGGTAGTGGCTGCCCTATCTGCTCTAAGAGCAAGAATATCTCTACTGAAGAGGTGGATCTTTATGAAACTCTAGCCGAGCATACAGACTTAAAGTCTGGGGACAGAAAGCTTATCGCTCCGTTTGAATTGGATATGGTGTGCCACGAACATAAGTTTGCGGTAGAGTATTGTGGTTTGTATTGGCACTCAGATAGAAAGATAGCCGACAAACGATACCACATAACTAAACAAAAAAAGGCTGAGCAACTTGGGTATCGCCTCTTTACCGTGTTTTCTGATGAGTGGATAAACAACCGAGAGATAGTTAAGTCAATCATCCTAAGAACGGTTGGGTTGCACAGGCCAACAGCAATAGGAGCAAGAAAGTGCGCGATAGCTCATGTAAACACAGAAACAGCTAAGTTGTTCTACCTTGCGTATCACCTACAGGGATATGCGCATGGATCACACTACGGTTTGTTCTTCGGTGAAGAGTTAGTGGCTTGCGCTACTGTAGGCAGAAGAGGCATATATGGAGGAGACACCTCTTTTGAATTAATAAGGTTCTGTCAACGATCTGATGTAACCATAACGGGAGGGCTTAGAAGACTGTGCCTACACGCCCTTACTGAGGAAAACGAGTCTTCATTGATTTCTTATGTAGACAAGCGATGGTTTACCGGGTCTTCGTACCATTCTGCTGGCTTTGAACTAGAAAAGACAACAGGCCCTGGTTACTGGTACGTAAGAGGTCAAGTGCGTGCGAGTCGGTTCTCTTACGCAAAACACCTGCTTGCGAACAAGTTAGAGCAGTTTGACCCTGAACTATCTGAAGTAGAGAATATGAGAGCGAATGGATGGCATAGGATATTTGACTGCGGGCAGAAGAAATTTAAGTTGACAAGATAACGAAAAAGGCCCCTTACGGGGCCTTTTCACTTCATCTGATCTGATCCTCCAATAATCAGATACCGTAGTCGACCAGCAGGAACGCATCCGAGTACAGGCGATGGATGATCTGGCCAATGTCGAATCGCAGGAATGAGGACCGCTGCAACACGAGCTGCTCACTGGCCGCATAGGAAGCCAGCGCGTTGGTCACTCGACGCAGGGCGTAACGGGTGTCCAGGAACAGCATCTGCTGAGCTGACCACAGGCCGTCCGGCACGATAAAGACCAGCGGCACGCCCAGCTGAGCGAAGTTGGCCGGGCTGGAGATCGTGACGTCCAGGCCGTAAGTGCCGGCGTTACCCATGTTACCAGTGCCGGTGTTCGGATCGAACATCAGCGGACGGCCTTCACGGTTCTGGATGGCCAGATAGTCATCCATTGTGCAAAGCACGGCGTCATACTGGTGGATGCGGTCAGGCTGATACAAAATTTTCAGCATGGCCTTGTGGGTGATGGTCCCACTACCAGCGCTACTGTCGTAGGTGCCGATGTCGACCGCACTCAGCGATGACTCACCCGCATCGACATTGCCCGCAACCAGAGCCGCCAGATCGCGCCACAACATGCGCAGACGAGCGCCTTCCATCTGCTTGCGCAGGATGATGGAAACAAGCTGGATACTGGCCAACTGGGTAGCCTGATCGGCGATCTGGAGACCAAAGGCTTCGACCGGGACAGTGCGCGAACTCTGCGATGCCGTGATCGACACGAGGTTACGCGGCAACGAGTTCTGAGCGATCGGCCTCGCATCGTGTAAGCCTGGCTCTTCAGTGTTAATCACGGGCTGAGTGTAGATCGGGCCAGCGATCGACAGGTTGTCGGCAATCAGACGCTCGAACAGATTCTGCTCCACACCGTAGTCGGCCTGGAGGTTCTCTTCGACCATCTCAAGCATCACTTCAGGGAGGAACAGACGCGAAGCCGGGGTCGAGTTGCCGACAGGAACAGAGGGGGCCACGATCACACCGCCAGACATCTGCAGCAGACCGCCCTGTCGCATACATTCGCCGTTCATGATGTCACGAACGGTCGGGGAATGGATGCCCAGATCCTTGTCGCCCTTCTCGTAGATACCAACCGACTTCTTACCCTGTTCCCAGGCCGAACCAAGCTGGCGATCGGCATCCGAGTACTTGGCGTTGATGACCTGCGAAGTCCGCACGCCGAGATTGGCCGCGGTCTCGTAGTCCTGAAGGCTGATCTCGCCTTCGACAAAGTTACCGGCAGTGTTCCGGTAGGTGAATTTTCCAGCCGCCATCAGTGTGTGCTCCTTAAACCTTGCGCAGCATGACGCTGCCCGCATATTTGCCTGTGGTGTACCGAGCGAACACCTGCCACTTGTGCTTCGGAACGGCGGCACCCATCGGAGTGTTCAGGTTGACATAGGTCGCCGTGACGCCGGTCGCGTCAAGCGCGGTCGTGCCGCCGACGAAGTTCGATGTGTGGGTGATCAGAACATAGCCGATCATCACCTCGTCCGCCGGGACCGCCGGGAACACGACGTCCGCCGCCGTGTCGCCTGCCGTACCCATGGTGGTGGTTACAGCGCCCGCATCATCGACGGTGAAGCAGAACACGTTGTACTTGCCCGCCACGATGGTGCCGACTAGGGCATCCATGTCACCGGCGGCCAGCGTCACAGCGGTACCGTCTACGACCGCCTGCACGGTGCTCGCCGTTTTGACGACTGCCGAACCCGCCGTCTTGATCGCCAGACCACCAGAAGTCAGTACGGCATTGTCAGAGGTCTGCGCCTTGATGACGTTGTAGCCGCCCGCCGGGGTCTGAGTGCCCAGAGCGATCTGAGTACCAGCGACGACCAAGTCACCGACGACCAGGGTACCGGCCTCATCCTTAGCGATGACTTCGTGACCGACGTCACACAGTACGCCCCCGAACGAATAGCCGCCGTTAGTGCCGACTTCGACCGACTCGATGAAACCGTAGATCTCGTCGCCACTGGCGCACAGCGCGGTTGACTCGCCGTTCAGCTTGACCGGCTTGCCGATGTCCTTGGAACTGGCCTGCCCGGTGTTGTTGCCGATGTACTCGACACGCGCCGGGAGGTACGGATTGATGCGAGGTACCCGCAGATACCCACCAAAGGCTTCAACGCCCATGCTTATCTCCTGTCTGTGTTAACTTTACGTGTAGACTGCTCAGCGAGCCGAGCTTACAAGACGCAGCTCAGCCAGACTCTTGGCCTGACGCGAGTCGTCCTGAGCTTGTACCGATTGACGCCCAGCCTTGAATCGCTTCTCGAACTCTTCAAGCGTGGCGCGATAACTACCGGCCAGGGCGCGACTGGGCACCTCGGCGAAGGTATTGGGGGCCTGACCTAATGCGATCTGCAGACGCTGCGTGGCCTCGATCACGATCGGACGCAACAACTCGTCCAGACCAGAGGCTTCGGCCAGCTTCTCTTCAGCCTTCTCGGCTCGACGAGACAGTTCCAGGGTCTTGGCTTCCAGGGTCGATACCTTGTCCTGGAGGTAGGCGGTGAGGCTGACGTCGGTTTCAGAAGCTTTAGCGGACGCAGCAACCGGAACGGTCTCGCTCTCCTCTTCGTCATCGCCTGGAGGTACGTCCGCCTGAGCGGTGAGAGCGGGGTCGACTCCGGGTGGAGTGACGCCGGACATCAACTGGGCAATCATTTGTTCACTGAGTACGGTGCTCATGGTTCTACCTTGTGTGTTCTTGGCTCGTTGCTTATCAATCTTCGACTGTAGCTGCGAGACCATAGCATTCAACGAAATGGCTGGGCCGTCAACCAGCCCGAGTTCAATCGCCTTGTCGGCGTAGAAAGTCTCACCTGTCGCCCACTGGCTTTCGGCAAGTTCTTTGAGCTTCGGGCGGGCGTTCTTGATATGCCCGACGAAGTAGGTGTGAAGCTGGTCGACCTTGCTTTGCAAGTAGGCCCGCTTCTTGTCATCGATCGGTTCCTCCGATTGGAGGATCGCCTTCATCGGAGCCGATCGGGCGATCGCTGTGTCGATTCCGGCCTCATCCAGCATTCGGGCGATGCTACGAAACTTCGCGACTGCTCCAATCGAGCCAGTCTCACCCATATCCGACGATCGGACTGAACGACAACACGCCGCTCCCCAGTATCCAGCCGACAGCGCCATCGTGCCGGTCCAGGCGTGCACCGGCTTGACCTTATCCGCGTCCTTGATGAAGGATCCGAAGTCATTCACCCCGCTCGCATCCCCGCCAGGAGTGTCCCAGAGGGTAACGATCTGGTGGACGTTGGAATCTTCGAGCAGGATCTTGATCGCTGTGGCGACCGTTGAGTAGGCAGTCTCGCCGAACCAGAGGTTGTGTACGCCCTCGTCGGCTACCAGCGAACCAGAGATCTTTACCATCCCGACGTTTCCAACCACGTCGATGATGTTCTCAGCGAGGTACTGGCTGAGCGTCAGGTCTTCTTCGAGCTTGAAACTGGCAGGCGGAGAAGCGTAACTGGTTGGATCCTGGAGATACGTCAGACGATTAGCTAAGTGCTGCGTGTACGACTCGTCGGAACCGAGCCAGATTTGAGGGAGTCTCATGGGTTGCTGATCCTATTTCGACTTCGCCGACGGCTTCGCCGACACTTTACGTGCTACGTACACGACCGGCAGGGCTAATGTCATGAAGGTTACGGCGGCGTACATGGCATAGGCGGCGATCAGGTACGTTGTCGAGTATTTCTTCATACACGTTTCTTGTTGTCACGACCGCCGCCGGAGGTCGGTTGATCGGTATCGATCTGTTGATTCACTGCGTTGGTGCCGCTTGCCGGAAGGGTATCGAGTTGTTTGGTCCCGTAAAACATGGTGCCGGAGAGTTCTGGTGAGCCTTCAGGTTTTGATCCAAGCGATAGCATGACCTGCGCTTCGTCATCCGTCAACATGCCGAGCGAGAGTAGCTCCAGAGTCCGTGCTTGACGCATGGTAAGATGGGCTTCGATCTCGACCTTCGGGCGCAGATCAATGTCATCGAACTTGAACTCGACATAGGCATCGATCCCGTACAGTCGTAGGGCCAGCGTGAGTGCCCGCGAAAGCACGACCTCGACCGGTACCTGTATCAATCGGGCCAGCTTCATCGAGATCAAGGCTTCCGTCGATGAGACGTTCTGACTGCCGCCGATCCGCAAGCCCAAGGCAGACGCATTCGACTTCATCGCCGAAGCCGTCAGCCCGGCCAGTTCCGAAAGCAAGGTCGAATAATCCGCCTTCTCCCCATCGGTACGCATCGAGTCCATCTCAGCCAGGTCGTAGTAGACAAGGGCGTCTTCTGGTTCGAGTTGAGCTAAGAGTTGCTCTACCGACGCACGAACCTGTTCGAGATGGTTGGCCAGCTTGTTCGGATCGTTCTTCATCTCAGGCGGCGCGGCCTGCACCACCATCTCATAGTTGAGCTTGGCGAGCGTGCGCGGCTGGCCGTTTCTTCTAAGGACACGACTCATGTCCTCAATGAAACTCGTGTACTGAAACAGCTGCTGCACACCGGAGTGCATCATCGGCAACGTGTAAAGACGGTTGGCCGGTTTGAACACTTCAGCGACCCAGATGTTCGGGTAATTCAGGTCAAGATCATTGCCGTTGTTGTCCTTCTGACTCGGGTAGCGACCACCCTTCCCGTCCGACTTCCAGGTGATAGACTCATACGGAAAGAGTACGATCGATTGTGGTATGCGGTGAGTGTCAAGAATCAGTTCCGCCGCCACCCCGCCTGTCAAAGTCGCTTCAAGTAAGGCTGTCTCGATGACCTGATCGAGGGTACGCTTGTCCTGATACCCGCTGGTGTAGTTCCAAAGCGTGTTCAGTCCAGACAGGATGGTCTCCGTGGCTAAGAGCCCCTCGTGCGAGAACTCGTTGGTCCACGTCTGGTAGACCTCGACCCGCCAGCCAGACATCGCCATGGCGACGGTCGAAACCACAGCGGTCGACGCCAGGCCATTCGCTTCGGCCAGCGCACGCATCTGCGCGGCGGCAGTCTGGAACTGCCGCATCTGTTGGATGGAACGGTTCGGGTCTACCCGATCATCACGACGGAGCGTCTCGGAACGAGAGGCTCCTGATGTCTTCGTGATCGAGCGTGCCTTACCGGCCAGACGAGTGGGCAAGACGATGGGCGGGAGACCTTGAGTGGCTTGGGTGTTAGCGGTCTTGGTCGGCTCGGCCATCGTGTGGGGCGTTGGGGATTAAGGGGAGATGACGGGAGTGTAATCGGAGTTGCGGGAGAGTGCAAGCGGAGATGTTAATTAGGATTTCATCCGAATCCGCCCGAAAAGCACCCGCTGTTCCGGCGTAGGTGCGGCGAATGCCGCGCCTTTTCCGCTCGTCATCTTGTAGGCGAGCCACGCATAGAACAGGCTGAAGAAGAAGTGATCCTCTCCGGTCGAGACCCAGCGTGACACATCATCTCCAGTCGCGTCCGCCTCAGTGATACGGGCAAGGCAGCGCAGGTGCGCTTTGATGATAGGTGCGTTAGGGTCAGAACGACGGAAGAGGATCCGGCCCTTGTTGAAGTCATTGACAAACTCATCCAACGCCTTCGTGCGCTGAGCAAGGACTGTCCCGTCCTGGTCCTTTTGCTCGTAAAACTCCAGGTTAGACTTCCCGCGTCCTCGTGTGAAATAACAACCCCAAACTTGGTTATAGGGCAGTTGTGATTGCGCATGGGTAGTGACCGTGAACTCCGGTCCCGCGTCGATCACACCTTGAACGGCTTTGAATTGCCTGTATCGGTTGGTGAAGGTACTTGAGGAGTTGTTATCAGAGTCCTGCTTGATCATCTCAGTGTGGATGACTAAAAGCGTCTCGTTGATTGGTGATACGACAGTCAAGTGACAGGTCTTGCCGACGTCCATTCCTAACATTGTATACGAGGCCGATGGAACATCAGCCTCGGTTAGGCTGAAAGCCCGCTCAATCGCCGTTTCAGTAATCCGATTGTCTGAGCTATCTGCCGGTCTGCCGATCGCGAAGTTGATCCACTTCTCAGTGCTGCCGTAATTAACCCGGTCTTTCAGTATTTTAGATGGAGTCTTGATCGCTGGCAGCACAAGGAAGTTCGCGTCGAAGGAGCGGTAAGGGGCAGATGGGTAGGCCGGCACCCAGGCTCTGGTTTGAGGGTCTTGCAAGTTTTCGTTAGAGATTGGCTGTTTGCAGTGCGGGCACTCGATGTAGGCTTCATTGATGTGGGTGAGGTTTTCCGTGACATCGGCTTTGGTTAAGAGGTCGAGTGGGATTTGGAAGTGCGGGATACGGATAGATAGGATGGGGTCAATGATAACCCAGGTAGAGCAGGAACGATGATAAACAGCGTACTGTTCTTGGGTGCCTTGGAGGTATTCTTTGTGAATGGATGTTTCAGGGAGAAGCGGAGTCGAGAAGCTATAGACTATTTCCTGCCCCTCTTCAAGATGCCCGAGGCGTGAAGTATACGTACCTAAGACTTCCTGGTTCGAGTACGCCACCTCGTCATGAACAAGAATCGACGCCGGAACAGAAATCGATTGCCGCTCAGAGTGAGCACCACCAATGTATAGGAAAGAGTCGCCGATACGCTTGATTGTGTTCGAGTTCGGGTCGTCGGCTAAGAGGGACTGAAGACGTGGGGAGGCTGCGATGACAGGATCAAATCGTGTTGGCGAGAACTTCTTGGCAAATTGCAGATCAGGGAGAGTGTACATCGCATGTCTGCCAGGGAGCTTGGCTAAGAGGGCGAGTACGATGCGAACGATCAGCTCAGACACTCCAAGCTGGCTGGCTTTGAGCACGACAGTTCTAGGGGATGTAGAGTCAGCGATGCCGATCTGGAACTCGTGTTTATGGAAGCTCCAAGGTTGGTTGGGATTGAGTGGGTCACGGGTGTTGGCTGTTATCCATTTGGATAAGTTGGCTCGTCCTCCTGCCGAAGAGATCGTCGTTTCGAGTGTCTCTAGGAGGTTGTCAAAGATGTGAGGGTCAAAGTGATGGGGTTGGGGGAGGGGGTAGCGTGTTGCTTCGTAGGTGTTAGGGCCGGTTTGGATGGTAAGGGTGGGTGTCATGGTTGGAGGCGCTCTGTGGTTGTGATAACATAGGCTTGAGTATTGTACCAGTGTACCAGAGCCGTGTGGAGATTTGAGATGATTGAGGCAGATGACTTCTTGGCTGGATTGAAGAAAGGTGACAGGTGTGCAGAACTGATCGTACCGATCAGCGGAGGGAAGGATTCTCAAGCCTGCCTAAAGATGGCGGTGCGTGATGGGTATCGTGGGCGAGTGATCTGTCTGTTTTGCGATACAGGGTTTGAGCATCCTTGGACCTATCAGCATCTGGGAAAGATTTCTGAGTTGTACGGCGTTCCAGTGGTCAGGGTGAGTGAAGGGACGGTTGAGTCAGAGGTCGTTAGGAATGGGAGGTTTCCGACTAAAGGAGCTAGGTTCTGCACCGACAAGCTGAAGATCGTGGCATCGAAGAAGTTTTATGCACAGTTGTGGGAAGTGACTGGGGTGGAGTTTCAAGTGTGGCTAGGTGTTCGTGAGAGCGAAGGGGCCGCAAGAGGGAAAAAGTATGGCGGTATTGAAGATTGGGAAACATTTAGATTGGATGACCTGTTTCCTGGGGCATACCCGAAGTGGTTGTCAGATGTTGGTTGTAGGTTTAGGTTACCGGTTGTGGATTGGGAAAGAGAGGACATTATGCTGTTCTTGGAAGGAGAGGAGAATCCGCTGTATCGGTGGTTTGGTAGAGTTGGCTGCTTTCCGTGTCTAGCGGCAGGTGACGGGACGAAGCTTTCTGCGTTCCAGTTCGATGATTTCGGTGCACGTCAATGGGCTTTGGTTCAGGAGTTAGCTGAGATTGTTGATGACTCGGTGTTTGTGGGAGAAGCCGGTGGGCGGTGGGGGAGGGGTGAGGGAGGATGCGGGATATGTTCACTTTGACTAGAAGTTGATAAAAGATTTTAGTGGCCTGGACGTGAGATGGGAGGAACTCCGCCTGCAAGCTCCGTGCCAAAATAAAAGTAGAGCCGGGCGCTCCCGGTTCGCGGTCAAAACCTCTCCACCCCAGCAATGGCATGAGAATTGCCCGATACCGGCCTTGTAAACTTTTCTCGAAAAATACTTGACGCGCCCCTGCGAAGTATGAGAGTATGACCCTGCCAGTATATTAGTTCTTTTAACAATTAGTGCATCCAGGACGCGCGGCCCTAGCAGGGGCCGCGTGCATGGTCTTTCGTCCTGGATGCATGCAGTTTTCGGAAAATCCGAAAACACAAAAACGGAGCGAAAACGATGTCAAACGCAAACGCCGAAACCCTGAGTACGACAGCCAAAGCAGTCAATGCAGCAATGACGCAAAGGGCGCGCGAAGCCGTACAAGCCCATCGCAACAGCGGCCTAAAGCTGATAGAGTCTTATCGTAACTTCGTTTCCAGTCATTCTCAAATGCCTTGGGAGGATGCTAGAAATGAAAAATCGGAACTGGTTGCGGCAACAAAACGTTTTCTCTGGATTGCCATGCAGACGTTCATAAACGAACCTGCGGCGGTTCAAGATGATAAAGACAATTGGTCGGCCATTGGCCGTAAGATCACGTCGGGGCTTAGCCGGTCTTGTCTCGCAGGGTCAAAAATCAATTGCAGGTATCGTGAGAACCATAAAGAAGCGTCCGGCATGAAAGACCATGACGGCGAGATATA
>FUWD013382958.1_pt1 | contig 11667 bp, 23 predicted proteins | sample 1063281 | NCBI WGS metagenome assembly FUWD01 (sample SAMEA79048168, study PRJEB19326) | metagenome | biome: marine
AGCTGGACGCCGCATCTAAGTTAACTGGCAAGGCCAAGCAGCGGGCTCGTTTCGCCCAGATGTTAAAGAGCTTTAAGAAGTGAACATGATTGACCGTCATATCGAAGCCTCCGAGCGCTTGTACAACATGATGCTGCAGGACCACAAAGAACGAGTCAAGGACTTGGGCGAGTGGGCTGATATGAACGCGTCTCTCATGCGCAAGCTGGACGAGCGCGACAGGCGTATTCGTGAATTAGATGCGGAGATCGTGGCCCTAAAAGCCATGGATAAAATGTAATGGCAGATACCGCCGTCAAAAAGTCTCCCGCTAAATGGGAACGCGCTAAGACTGATGCCAAGGCAAAGATGGGGGGTAAGCACTCAGCTCGCGCCATGCAGTTGGCTACTAAGCTGTACAAAGAGCGTGGGGGCGAGTATTCTGGAGCCAAGTCCAGCACCAACAAGTTGTCTAAATGGGGCAAGGAAGATTGGGGCACAAAGTCGGGCAAGAACTCTACAGAAGGCCCCAAAGCGACAGGCGAACGGTATCTACCTAAGAAGGCTCGCGATAGCTTGAGCAGCAAAGAATACGCGGCTACAACCCGTGCTAAGCGGGAAGGTACGGCAAAGGGCAAACAGTTTGTTCCCCAGCCCAAGAAAATAGCGGCTAAAACAGCGAGAACTAAATAATGGCAACTTCCGGAACCACGTCGTTTAACCTAGACCTCACCGAGCTGGTAGAGGAGGCGTTTGAGCGCGCCGGTTCCGAGATGCGTTCCGGCTATGACCTAAAGACCGCACGTCGCTCGTTAAACTTGATGTTTACTGAGTGGGCAAACCGCGGCATTAACATGTGGACGATAGAGTCTGGCGAAATCTCTCTTGTTGCGGGAACCGGGCATACGACTTACCCGCCGATACTGTGGACTTGATTGAGCATGTTATACGTACAGGCAGCAGGTAATACACAGGCTGACCTGAGCTGCTCACGCATTAGCGTTTCGACATATGCGTCACTCCCCAACAAGCTGGTCACAGGGCGCCCAATTCAGGTCTACATAGATAGAGTAGCCCCTATCCCTAATATCAACGTGTGGCCCGTTCCTGATGGCACTCAGACCTATACCTTAGTGTACTGGCGCTTGCGCCGTATCCAAGACGCTGGCGGCGGTGTAAATACCATGGACGTACCCTTTCGCTTCCTGAACTGCATGGTTGCGGGTTTGGCGTTTATGCTCGCTATGAAGGTGCCTAGTGGCATGGACCGCTTGATGGTGTTAAAGCAGCAATACGATGAGGCTTGGGATTTAGCAGCTACAGAAGACCGGGATAAGTCTTCTATTCGTTTTGTACCACGCTACATGTCTATTTCATAAGTATGAGCAGCAAGTTCACATCCGGCAAACATGCCATATCGGAGTGTGACCGGTGTGGGCAGCAGTACAAGCTAAAGGCGCTTAAAGAGCTTATTGTCCGCACGCGAAAAACAAACGTGATGGTATGCCCAACCTGTTGGGACGTCGATCATCCACAGAACATGCAGGGTATGTATCCTGTAGAAGACCCGCAAGCGCTGCGCAACCCCCGGACCGATAAGTCGAGGGCGTTTACGGGTGGAGACTACAGCTCACGCGGTATTCAGTGGGGCTGGAACCCAGTTGGTGGGGCTCGCATTTTTGACGATGTGTTAACTCCAAACGACTTGGTCGCTCTGGGTAATACTGGTACAGTTACGGTAACAATTAGCTAAGGAGCTAGACATGACAACATACAACCAGCCTAAAAAGGCACCTCAATCTGCGACGCTAGTAGAGGGCGACCCCGTTAAGCACATGAAGAGCATTAACACGTCCATTGCAAACATCCACAGTAACCCGTATCCCGGCGTTAAAACTTCGGGTATTAAAATCCGCGGTACAGGCGCGGCTATTAAAGGGCTGATGGCACGGGGCCCGATGGCATGAAGACTATCGTCGAAGCTCGCGAAGTCAATTTTGAGGTTGTCGAGCCTAAACACGAGATCGACGTGGTGTGTTCACACTGCCAAGACCCCGTTAGCCAAGCTGAGAAGGCTTCAGGCACCTGCACAAACTGCGGTGAAGACTGGGCCCCTAAGCAAAGCGTTAAGATTTGGGCCACATCTGTCCCTTGGGCTAGTGGTGGGGTAATGTAATGAACTATTCAGAGTTGTCAGCCGCCATTCAGGATTACACGGAGAACTACGAGTCGTCGTTTGTAGCAAACATCTCTACGTTTGTGAAACAGGCAGAGCAGCGGATTTACAACTTTATTCAGTTCCCCTCGCTGCGTAAAAACGTTACGGGTACGGCTACTATTGGGAACCAGTACCTTGAGTGCCCCACGGACTTCCTCGCTAACCACTCGTTGGCGGTGATTGACGGAAGCGGCAACTACGAGTACCTGATCAATAAAGACACAAACTTTATCCGTCAGGCGTACCCCAACCCCACTTCTACGGGGATACCCAAGTACTACGCCATCTTTGGCCCGCAGTCAGGTGACGCCAACGAGTTGACTTTTATTCTGGGCCCGACTCCGGATACCAACTACGAGGTAGAGATGCATTATTTCTACTACCCACAATCGATTGTGGATTCTGAGACGTCATGGTTGGGCGACAATTTTGATACGGTACTTCTTTACGGCTCGCTTGTAGAGGCATACACATTCATGAAGGGTGAGGCGGACTTGCTAGCACTGTACAACACCAAGTACAATGAGGCATTACAACTTGCTAAACGGCTTGGGGATGGGCTTGAACGTCAAGACTCTTATCGCTCAGGACAAGTACGGATACCCGTAATTTAAATTTTTGACAGGAGCTAAAAATGGCTATCACTCAAGCAATGTGCACAAGTTTTAAAGTCGACTTACTCGACGGAGAGCATGACTTTGGCGCAGACACTTTTTACATCGCGTTGTTTACTTCGGCTGCTACATTGGATGCGTCTACCACTGCGTATGCACAACTAACGAAACTACTGGCGCGGGCTACACGGCAGGCGGAAACGCACTGACGGTATCTACAACTCCAACAAGTTCCGGCACTACTGCGTATATCAGCTACGCAAACACCACTTGGTCTACCGCCAGCATCACTGCTCGCGGCGCGTTAATCTATAACAGTACCAACGCGAATAAAGCGGTTGCCGTTCTAGATTTTGGGGCGGATAAAACTTCCACAGCGGGCGATTTTACAATCAACTTCCCCACTGCCGACGCTACTAGCGCCATTATTCGTATCGCTTAATAGGAGGGCAAAATGGCCCTAGTAGTCAAAGACCGGGTTCGGGAATCCAGTGCCACGACCGGTACTGGGACCATTACGCTTTCCGGTGCGTACGTAGGTTTTCAAACGTTCTCTGCCGCTGTTTCAGACGGCTCAACGCTTTTCTACGCTATTCACAATACTTCTCCCGGCGTTGAGACCGAGTGGGAAGTGGGCTTTGGCACGTACAGCGCAGGCACGTTAACGCGAGACACGCTTTATTCATCTAGTACGGGCTCCTCTATCAGCTTTAGCGCTGGTACCAAAGAAGTCTTTATCACGTACCCAGCCGAGGCAGCGGTCTTTGAGGACAACTCAGGCAACGTAACGGTTCAAGGCAAGGTCACTGTCGGTGCTGAACCAACCGCCGATCTGGATGTTGCTACTAAAGGCTACGTTGATAACTCCGTCGCTGCCGCGCTGCTCTACCACGACTCTGTTCGGCTGGGAACTGAGGGCAACTTGGCCTCTACCTACGATAACGGCAGCTCAGGTGTAGGCGCAACGCTCACCAACAACACAACGCAAGCGGCACTAACGGTTGACGGCGTAGCCGTAGACAACGACGACCGAATTCTCGTTTCCGAGCAGACAGCCGGGGCGCAGAACGGCGTGTATGTTGTTACTGACAAAGGCTCAGCGTCAACCAACTGGATACTGACGCGCTCCGCAGATACGAATTCATACGCTCCTTCTTCTCCCACTGCCTTGAGTCGAGGAGACGCGTTCTTCATTAGACTGGGGGATACGGATGCTGGTCAGCGTACGTCTGTACGGTCGTTGGCGAGATTACCTTTGGTACGACAGCCATCACGTTCTCTCTGTTCTCCGCTACGCCCCAATATACGGGCACGGGGAACATTAATGTCGCCGGGCAGGTTATTTCGCTTACAGGCACAATCGACGAGACTAACGGCGGTACGGGCATCTCCAGCTTTACGGCGGGTGAAATTCTCTACGCGTCTGGCACTACGACACTGGCTCAACTTGCCGGTAACACTACTACAACGGTTAAATACCTGACCCAGACGGGTACGGGCTCCGCCTCTGCCGCGCCTACGTGGACGGCTCTGGCCGCTTCCGCAACTACTGACACCACAAATGCGTCCAACATTTCTTCAGGCACCTTACCTTCGGCTCGGGTTTCTGGTTCTTACACTGGAATTACTGGCGTTGGTACTCTTACTGCCGGTACTTGGAACGCTAGCGTTATTGGCGCTGCTTACGGCGGTACTGGGCTTTCTAGCTACACAGTTGGCGACATTGTTTACGCGACTGGTACAACGACGATAGGTAAGCTCGCGGATATTGCCGCTGGCAACGTTTTGCTCTCCGGCGGTGTTGGGGTAGAACCTCAGTACGGAAAAGTCGCACTTACTACGCATGTCTCCGGCGTGCTCCCAGTAGCTAACGGTGGTACCGGACAGACTACAGCCTCTGGCGCGATCAACGCGTTGACTCCAAGCCAGACTGGTAATAGTGGTAACTACTTAACAACCAATGGCTCCGTCGTGTCTTGGGCTGCTGTTCCTTCTCCTAATAACGGCACGCTCACAATGGCGGTGTCGGGTACAGGCTTGTCTGGCTCAGCTTCGTTTACTGCAGACCAAGCAGGCGCGTCCTCGTTCACGGTAACATCCAACGCTACTAGCAGCCAACACCGCTTCGGCCATTGTTGCGCGTGACGGGTCTGGTAACTTCTCGGCGGGTACGGTTACCGCTGCGCTGACGGGTAATGCCTCCACTGCGGCCACACTGCAAACGGCCCGGACAATTGGGGGTGTGTCCTTCAACGGTTCGGCCAACATCAACCTGCCCGGCGTAAACAGCGCGGGTAACCAGAACACTAGCGGCAACGCAGCTACAGCCACCAACGTAGCTACAGCGGCTTAACGGGAACTGTGCCGACATGGAACCAGAACACCACGGGTAACGCGGCCACAGCGACCACTTTACAGACCGCTCGCACCATCAACGGCGTGTCGTTTAATGGTTCCGCCAACATTACGATTACGGCTGCGGCGACTAACGTAAACACCCAGCTTGCCTCTTTAGGTGTTGGCACTGCGGCCTCCGGCACTGCTGGCGAGATTCGTGCGACAAACAACGTTACTGCTTACTACTCTGATGACCGCCTGAAGACAAAATTAGGTGATATAGACAACGCGCTAGACAAGATCGACACGTTGGCGGGTTTCTACTACGAGGCAAACCAAACAGCGCAGGATTTAGGCTACGCCGTCATTCGTGAGGTTGGTGTCTCCGCGCAGTCGGTTCAAGCGATCATGCCTGAAGTAGTCGCCCCCGCACCAATTGACGATAGGTACTTGACCGTACGCTACGAGCGCCTTGTGCCCCTGTTAATTCAAGGCATTAAAGAGCTCCGCGCAGAAATTAAAGCACTGAAAGGCCAGTAATGGCGTTTGCCCAGTACCCATTTGGTTACGCTCCGTTTGCGTCGTCGCAGCTACAGTCTCCTAACGAGCTGATAGAAGTTACCGGCGTTGAGGCGTCGGCTGAACTGGGTGCTATTACGGTTGTTACAGATCAAATTCTTGCGCAAACAGGGGTTGTTGGTACGGGTGCAGTTGGCGCTGTCTCTATATACGCGGCGGCAAACCTAACTCTTACGGGAACTCCAGCGTCAGCCCTGCTTGGGTCGGTCTCGCTTGTTACAAATAACATCCTAGCGCAAACAGGGGTTGTCGGTACATCCACACTAGATACGGTTATCGTAGAGGCTAAAGCTGAAGTGTACGCCGTAGGCGTAGTGGGTACGTGCGGAGCTTGGGACCATATCGCTAATAACTAACAACATCATCTCTGTTACTGGGATTGGGGGTACTACAGCACTAGGCACCTCAGTTATACGTGCGACGGCGGAAATATACCCGACCACCGTGCTGGGAACCACGCAGCTTGGAACAGTCGCTACTATTAGCAAGGCAAACGTCTACCTAACAGGGGTTTCCGCCGAAGGCTATATTGGTTACACTAACGTCTGGGGATTGGTGAACACGTCGCAGACGCCAAACTGGACCGCCATATCAACATAAGGCAAATAAATGAGCAGCACTTATTCACCCAATTTACGTATTGAGCTAATCGGCACGGGCGACCAGTCCGGTAGCTGGGGTACGACCACAAACACCAATCTCGGCACACTGATTGAAGATGGTATTTCTGGGTATGTTGCGGTATCAGTAGTAGCCGCCAATCAAGCCCTCACAGCAAACAACGGCGCCGCCGACCAAGCACGAAACGCAGTTTTAGCGTTGACAACCACTACCGGGGCAAACTTCGCGGTCTACGCTCCCCCGACTGAGAAGACGTACACTGTCTATAACGCTAGCGCCTATACCGCAACGATTTACAACTCCACAGTACTTGGCAACACCACTGCTGCAGGTGCCGGGGTCGCAATCCCAACAGGTAAAACAGTAACGGTGTGGACTAATGGAACCGCCTTCGCTTTCCAGAATAACCACCTTTCATCGCTAACGCTCGCAACAGATTTAGCTATAGCTGATGGCGGAACCGGGGCGTCTTCCGCTAGTGACGCACGTACAAACCTCGGGCTTACTATTGGCGCGGATGTTCCCTCTCCTACAGGTACAGGAGCTTCTGGCACATGGGATATTGCCATCACTGGCAACGCTGCTACAGCAACCAGCGCAACCAGCGCGACAAACGCAACGAATCTAGTCACAGCTGCATTTTCCGTTGTAGAGTCTGGGGGCAAGTTATACTTTAAGTATGGGGCAACAAATATCGCGTCCCTTGATTCAAGTGGCAACTTTACCTCACTAGCTAACGTAACCGCCTACGGCACACCATAAGGAACTAACATGGCGTTACCAGCATCAGGGGCTATATCCCTTAGCCAAGTAAGCGTAGAGCTAGGGGCGGGGTCTACATCTACGAGAAGTTTGAACGACGCCACCACACGCACATTGTTTGGGGTCGCTAGTGGCGCAATTGCAATGTCGAATGGGTACGGCAAAGCAAACCAGTTTTCCTTCTCCATAGCAAGCAACACAAACAACGCTAACTTGCGCACACTTGCGGTAAACGCTGGGTGGGATCAGAGTACAAAAGTAGTCGCAACACTGAATTCCGGAATATATTTTAGTAGCACTGCAGTGGGTACGGCGGCCTTAACTATTAATGGAAGCTGGCCCGGTGGTGTTGAGTTTATAAACAATGGTACTGTTGTCGGTGATGGCGGCAATGGTGGCCCCGGAAGCGCCAACGCAGTAGGTGGCCCCGGAGGCGGAGGAGGTCTGGCGCTACTGGTTCAGTCTGCGGTGTCTGTGCGAAACAACGGCATAATTGCTGGTGGTGGTGGTGGGGGCAGCGGCGGTTTTCCACGTACCTTTGGGTCTGGTAAAAGCATCGTACAACGTGCTGCTGGCGGTGGTGGCGGTGGTCGCTCAGGTTTGACTAACTCATCAGGAGGAGCTGGTGGAGACTATTCAGGTTTTAGTACCCCCGGTAGTCCGGGTGGCGCGGGCACTGTAAGTAGTGCCGGAGCAGGAGGAGCTGGAGCAAGCAGCGGCGGTTACACTGGTTATGCGGGCGGCGCTGGTGGTGGATGGGGCGCCACCGGCACCACTGGTGAAGCAACCTATCAGAGTGGAGGCGCTGGCGGTGCGGCTACATCTGGCAGCGGCTCGTACATTACATGGCTAGCCACAGGCACTCGATATGGCTCAATTGGTTAAATTAATGAAAGGTAGATTATGAAAATTTCATACACATACAGAATAGACTCCGTTGACGAGGCCGCACGGTGCATGGTGGTAGAGTATTCATCCACAGGGCATCAAACTATGATGATTGGCGCAAGGTTGCCGTTTGCGGACGAAGAGCTGGAGGCGGTTATTGATATGTACGCACCAGTAACTTATTGGGTGGAGCAGCAGGCTCAGGTTGTCGCTCCGACCGTTGGTGCTACTGGTACTATTACCCCAGTTGTTGAGGTGTATCAAGAGATAGAAGGGCGGCCTATCGATATTACGATTTCTCCTGTCCAGCTATGAGCGCGTCTTTTACCGTTACCAACCACATGGCTTTTGGGTGGAACGTTTCCCGGTGTCATTTGGCTGAGGGTAACAAATACACAGTTACCGTTACCGCAGACATACTAAAAAGCCAAGTTCAAAACATTACACTGTTTACTAAGGGTAGTGTAGAGGGAACTAACAAAGACGGTGTTACTGCGCTTTTAGTACCTGTGCGAACGGCTGGGTACACAAACTTAAACATCCCGGTAGTCCCAGCGGGGGTGTATGAGTTTGTAGCGCATGAGGAGTCTGAGTGGTGGTGTATAGATTACATCCACAACCGCAAGGAACTTCCTGATGCTACCGTTTTCTCATTGGCCGCTGGAGACACTACAGTATTACCAGTAGGCACTAAGTTTGTCCTATGTGCTGGCACTGTTTTGGTTGGCGGTGTGCAATATAGCGCTCCAAATGCTTTTGATTTAATCTCCGAAGACTTAGTGCTGGAAGCTAAAGAACAATGCTATGGGTTCACATTTACAAAGGTGCGATGATGTTTAGACATAATGCGTGGATGGCCAATGTTGCGTACTACACAGGAGTCGTGGCTCTTATTGCCGCGCTTATATCCCACCCGTATATGCTTGGGTACTCTTTTGTGCTCTATCTCATGGCTGCGGTCACATTAAGCGTTGGATACCATAGGTTGTTCTGTCATGGTGCTTTTAAAACATCACGTTTCTGGCACTACACTTTTGCGACTTTTGGTGTTCTGTTTATGTACAGCAGCCCTCTTCAGTGGGTTGTTACGCACGCAACGCACCATAAGCATTCTGATACCTCTTTAGACCCACATGAGGGGCCGTTAAAACCTGCGTCCATGCTGCGCAAGGGTTACAGGGATGTACCGCTTAAAACAATTTTAGCTAAACGTTTGCTACGTGACAAAATGCACCTATTTGTAGATAGGTACTACGCTTTGTTGTGGCTAGTTATGGCCACTGTAATTTTTGCCGCATCTCCACAGGTGTTTGTTTACTGCTACTTGCCTGCCGTTGGCGCTGCGCATTTGGTTGCAGCGCTTCACCAAACTTTTAGTCATACGGGTAACAAGCCAAACGACTTATGGATGCTTGAATACATATTCCCATCCGCTGGTGAGTGGCTACACGGCTACCATCATAAAAACTGGCAGTCTTGGAAGTTTTCCACCCAATGGTATCACTTTGACATGGGTTCTTGGGTTGTCCGGGCTATTAGGCGTAAAGACCAAAACGCGGTTAAGTACGTATGATTGTTGCCCACAAGCCTGATGTAAACCCAGATGATTACTGTTACGACACCGGGCTAACTTTTGGTGCCGAGTTTGGTGAAAAGCTCTTAAACGAGATTCTTATCAAGCCAGACAGGTTTAAGCAGCGCTTCAACTACAAGCGCGGCAAGAACTATAAGGACATGGTTAGAGAGATCGGTGCGGATAAGGCGCGCGAGTTAAACCGAAAGAAGCTTCAGTTTCAACAGTTCAACCCCAATCAAACACCAATCTCATTTCTTCAATGGTTCCTACCTGAAGACATGGACACAGAGTTCTACTCTTCTGTTCCCCAGTGGCTGTTTGACCTGTACCCCAACGAGCCTAAGTCAACCATACAGACTTCTAAAAACGGTCAGTACCTACCGACCCACATGGGGCACAAGCGTTGTTCCTCAATGTTTATGCTGCTACAAGGCCAAGAGCAGGAGACACGTTGGTATCGAAACACTGAGCCCTTTGAAATTATTGACCCATACCGCATACCTGATTGCGACAAGATTGAACATGTTGTTACTGCCGTGATGCAGCCATACCGTTGGTATGTCTTTAACCACCAAGCGTGGCACAGCGTTCACAATTTCTCAGCTGGCGGCGTTCGTGTCAATATGGGTTTGGATTTTGACCATGTTTCTACGGTGGATTTGGTTGCCGCAATTAAGTCGGGAAACTGCGGTGTGTCAGCATGATTGTTGCGCATAAGCCAGACGTTAACCCAGACGACTATTGCTACGACACCGGGCTAAAGTTTGGCGCAGACTTGGGCAAGGCACTTTTAGATAAGTTTTTAGTAGACCCAAACGTTCTCGCTCAGGACACAGTTGGCATCTACGGAGAGTATGCAGCCACCGCTGCGCAAAAACCCTATGCGGACATAAAAGAAATGGCGCGGAGGAAAAAACAGGCTCGCGACCATAATGATGGGTTGCCCCACGTCAGCGCCAAACAGTGGTTGTTCCCAAATAACCTGCGCCAAGAGTTGGATGAAGTGACTCCGGACTGGTTGCGTAGTGTAGAGCCTGACACGGTTTTGGCGGTTTTGCAGGCCACAAAAGGTGGCAGGTACTTTGCAGTACATTGCGACAATAAGCGAACCTCCTCTTTGTTTATGCTTTTACAGGGGCAGGGACAAGAGACTTGTTGGTACAGAAATACCGAGCCTTTTGATGTTATCAGCCCAGCTAAGATAGCTGACTACGATAAAATTGAGCCTGTTTTGACGGTTGTTCTCCAGCCGTACAGGTGGTACGTGTTTAACCACGCGGCATGGCATGGTGTGTCCGGCTTTGTAGATGGCGGTGAAAGGGTTCATGTCAGCTTGGATTTTAAATACCTTAGCGCATCGGATTTAGTTAGAATGGTTAAAACCAACGCGACCTGCCGCGAGACTTAGTGTTTACTTAAAATATAACTAATGATGCCTGAACCCAAAGTAAAACACGCGGGCCAACTCGTAAGAGCGGCTCAGGTCGATAACGGACGGGCTATACGGGTCTACGACAATGTATTTGATATGCAGTTTCGAAATGGACTGTATTCTTTTGCGCTAGCCTCAAAGTTTAGTATTGGGTGGGCCGACAGCGAAAAACCCGAGAATCGTTTACATCAGAACCTTCACTGTGTTTTTTCCACGGAAGATGTGGAGCGCTCGGGCGTACTAGGCAGGCTGGCAACCACCCCTGTAGCGCAGGAGTTTGATGGACACAAGTTAGAGAAGTGCGTCATAAACCTGTCTACAGCATCAGACGTTAACTTTGTGCATTCGCACCCCGAGGACAAAGTCCTGCTGTATTACTTAAATTTGGAGTGGCGAGACGGTTGGCATGGGGAAACGCTGTTCTACGATGAGACGGGTAAGGAGGTGGTGTTCGCCAACGCCTACACCCCCAATCGCTTGGTCGCATTTGACGCGAAAATACCACACACGATTCGGCCTCAGTCTCACTTAGCGCCTCAGTACCGCTTAACTCTTGCCCTGATATACAACAAATGCTAATTGTCGCCGACAACGTCCTAGATGCACAGAGCCTGTGGGAAGTTCAGGACTACTATAAACCCGTCAGCTCTAGATACATACA
>FUWD013016057.1_pt1 | contig 11665 bp, 5 predicted proteins | sample 1063281 | NCBI WGS metagenome assembly FUWD01 (sample SAMEA79048168, study PRJEB19326) | metagenome | biome: marine
GCGGAAGAATCGAGAAATATCCAGACAGCGGATCGCCGTGGAAAACGTACTCTGTATGCTGAAACGGTTTCGGATACTTAGTGACCGGTACAGGAACAGAAAGCGTCGATTCGGATTGCGGTTCAATCTGATTGCTGGGATATACAATCATGAGTTGCGTGACTTTTGAAAGAGGTCTAATGGATGATCCGCGCTACCACAAGAAAGCTGATAGCGAAGAACTGTTGTAGGATGCTGTAAAAAAACTTTGTTTCAGGTAAGGATGTTCACTCCGTAGTGGTCCTTAACGCTGAAAAGGCAGTATAGCACAATATCGGTAGTCTGTCAAACCGTGTGACTAGAATTCCATTCTGAAATGCAATTTCCTTTCAAACAAAAGACATCTCGTTTTCGGGTACGATAGTTGTGACACGACGAATCGGAGAACACATACCGACAGAGGACTGTCAAACCACAGAGAAAAACATCCGCGAAACATACCTCGAGATCGAAGCAATAGAGACATGTCTCACAGGTATCGCAACGGATCAGTAAGGCCGGATAGGGGTACCCCGTCTGAACGTGAGGCTCATCAGGAGAACGGCGACTACGTCAGTCATCCGGACCAAAACGGGAAAACACCAGTTTTCGGATCTCTTCGGCCACGATAATCGAAAGCGAGACGAGGACAATCCGACACCAGTCGTGGACCGAAAGCGGAATGGTATGAAGCAGTCGTCCCATGAAGGGATGATACAGGGCGAATACCTGCAGGGAGACGATGACCGCGAACGCGCCGAGTAACGGACGGTTTGAGAAAGGATTCGTTCGGAACACGGACAAGGATTCTCGACGACAGTTCAGCGCGTTCATCCATTGGAAGACCGCGAGGGTCGTGAACGCGACCGTGCCCGCCTTCGCGGGATCGGTCTCAAGGTAATATCCGAACAACAGGAGCGTCCCGAACGCCATGACCGAACCCATGATGGTCATCCTGAACGCGGATGAAGCGTCCACAATACGATGACCGCGACGACCACGGGCATGCGCGTCCCTGAGTAGGCCACGTTCCTTCGGTTCCATGCCGAGCGATATGTCCAAGAACCCGTCCGTCACGAGATTGAGCCAGACGATCTGACCGGGAGTAACCGGCAAAGGCATCCCGAGCAGCATGGCGGACGCGATGGACAGCGCCTCGCCGAGGCTCGTGGAAAACAGATATAGGACGACGCGGCGTATGGACTGATAGATCCCGCGCCCCTCCTCGACCGCCAGGACGATATTGCCGAAATCGTCATCGAGTAAGACGATATCCGCCGCCTCCTTGGCCACCTCGGTCCCCGTCTTTCCCATCGCGACGCCAAGATCCGCCGCCACGAGCGACGGAGCGTCGTTCACGCCGTCACCCGTCATAGCCACGATTTCCCCGCGCGACCGATAGGCCTCGATAATGCGGAGCTTGTGTACGGGACTGACCCTCGCGAATACCGTCACGGCATCGAGTCTCGCGGCAAGTTCCGGATCGGAAAGGAGGTCCAGGTCCGCCCCCGTCAGAACCTCGTCCCCCTCCCGGAAGATGCCGGCATCCCTGGCGATGGTCTCCGCGGTGACACGATAGTCCCCCGTGATCATGACCACGCGTATCCCCGCTTCCGCGGCCTTCTCCATCGCCCGGGCGACCTCGGGCCGCAGATCGTCACGCAGACCCAGCACGCCGATGAAGGCAAGATCCGATATGTCTTCCGACACGAACGGACCGGCATGGATCTTCCGATCGGCAAGCGCGACGACCCGGAGTCCCTCACGCGACATCCTGACGATCTCGGCGTCGATACGGTTCCGCTCCCGCTTTCCGAGCAAGCGATATCCGAACGCCGTACGAACCCGTTCACACCGGTCGAGCACGACCTCGGGAGCTCCGGAAACGTACAATGACGTCTGAGGTCCCTCACGATATGAGACCGCGCGCAATTTCAATGAGTAATCGAAAGGCATCTCAGCGACCAGGGATCCCTCGCTCAGCAACCGATCCCGATGAAATCCGAGTTTTCCGGCGAAAACCGACATGGCGGCCTCGGTCGGATCACCGGATACCCGGTACAGCCCATCCTCTTCGGAAAAGGCCACGCGGGCGTCGGCACAGAGGGCCGCCGCCTTGCCGAGCACCTCGAGATCGGGGTGATTGGCGGGATCGACCGGATGCTCCGAAAGAAACACGCCGCCCTGCGCCGCATATCCGTTTCCCGATATCCGGAACGCCGTTCCCGCCGCACTCGAAGCGAGGCCGGGTAGGAAGGCCTCCAGCACGACAAGCTCGTTCTTGGTGATCGTACCGGTCTTGTCGACCGCGATCACCTCGGCGGAGCCGAGCGCTTCGACCGCCTGCAGCTTCTTGACAAGGACAGATCGGCGGCTCATCCGGTATACGCCCGCAGCGAGGACGAGCGTCACCACTATAGGGAGTCCCTCGGGAACGATGGAAACGGACAACGCGACCACGATGCCGAACATCTCGCCGACACTTCTCCCCGTACGCAATCCCGTGGCGAACAAGGCGATCCCTATCAGAATAACCGCGATCACGATGACGCGCGACAATCTGGCGATTTCCCGCTGCAGCGGCATATCGGAACCGATGGTCGCGATCTTCTCCGCGATGCCGCCGATGACGGTCGTCGTCCCCGTGGCCGTCACGACCGCCGACCCGCTTCCTGCCACGACGTAGGAACCCTTGAGAAGCGCGTACCGTGTCGGCTCGGCGTCGGCCGCGGTCTCAGGCGAGACCTTGTTCACCGGTTCCGATTCGCCGGTAAACGACGCCTCATCGACTTTCAGGGACCGCGAAACCGTCACGCGAGCGTCCGCCGGGACCTTTTCTCCCTCCCGCAGAAGGATGACATCTCCCGGGACCAGTTCCGTATCGGAGACGATGACTTCCCGTCCGTCACGAAACACCGAGGCGTTCGTTTCCGAATGACGCCTCAGAGCGAGCAGCGTCCCCTGCGCGCGACCCTCCTGTACCGTCCCGACAAGCGCATTGAACAACAACACGGCGAGGATGATGATCCCGTCCGTCGTCTCGCCGGTCGAAAACACAATCACGCCGGCGACTACCAAAAGAAATATGAGGGGGCTTCGGAATTGCCGGAGAAACATGCGGACCGGACCGTCGACAACCCCTTCCGGAAGCCGGTTCGGCCCGTACCGGACCAAGCGGGAGGCGGCTTCGGAGTCCGACAAACCAGATTCGTCCGTCCTCAGACGAGCGAATAGTTCGGCTGTCGTCTCATAGGGATCCGCGATTCCCATCGTCTCTTCCATAGGCGATATATCCATACGCCTACAGTATACGGCATGGGGAATGAATCAGAAAAGGACATGGGCAGGCGACGTAGCGGATCCTCCTCTTGACAACCATTAGTTTATGAATAAACTGTTTATATGGACACGAGATCATGTACTGCGAAAGGAACGGGGCGTCAGGCAGATACCATCGTCGAGCCGATTGTCCGGGCGGCCACGCTCATCGAACGGCTTTCCGACCGGCACATTTTCGAGCCGGCCGGTCTTTCCTTTACCGCATTCAAGATACTGAAATACCTCGCGGTCACCGGAGCCTCCTCGCCCGGCGTCATTCTCGAGTGCCTCGGCGGCACGAAATCGAATCTGAGCCAGCGCCTCGGAACGCTGCAGCGGAAAGGTCTCGTGGAACGACTCCCCCATAAGAAGGGAAGCGACCGGCGATTCGCGGCCTTCGCGCTCACGACCTCCGGGAAACGGAAACTCCGAGTAATCGAAGCACGCGCCGAAAAGGAAGGCCTTCGACTTTCGGAATGTTTTTCGAAGTCGGAGATCGCCGCACACGCCGCCTTCTTCAAAAAACTTCTCTCGCTCCTCGACCAGGCGCAGTCGAACAGCTGCACCGGATGCGATGGAAGCGTGAAAGCGAAACAGAAGGCCTAGCGAAGGAAACACCAATAGCATATCCGAATCGTTCGTTGTTAGTTGTAATACAATTTTTAAGAAATCCCTTCCCTCCGTCTCCGCGAGGATTTCGCCTTTGGAAATCCGTGGCGGTCCAGATCTCAGTCGTATATGCTGGATTGCCACGCCCGAGTACGGGCTCGCAAAGACGGACTGCTAGGGAGTGTATTATTGAGAAATGGTATAAGTTTTGCCTTCTTGTTCCCCACTCCCTGTTCCCTATTATCTGTTTCCTGTTATCCGTTATCTGATTTTATGAAATCCAAGAAATCCCTCATCATCGGTATCGTCATCGTCGTCGTCATAGCAGGAACGGCCGCGTACCTGCATCGTCCATCCGAACCGGCCACGACGAACGGAGACACTCGCCCCGTCCAGGTGGGAATCCGTCAGGTATCGGACAGTCGGTCCGCGAAACTCGAACTTTCCTTCCCGGGCACCGTTTCGGCCGAAGGTATCGCGACCATCAACGCCGGAAGCGACGGCACGGTCGTCGCGTCGGGCATCAGACTCGGTCAGAAGGTCGGCGTCGGAACGGTACTCGCCAGAATCGACGATCCGTCCGGAAGCGTCGCTTCCGATTCGGGATTCCGGAACGCGGACGTTCGGAACGCCGAACTTTCCGTCGAACGTGCCAAGCTCTCCTATGCCGAATCGAAGCGGACCGACGGAAACACGTCCACCCACGCATCCGAGCTTTCGAAGGATCTCGCGAAGAAAAACCTCGAGTCCGCCCAGGCGACGCTCACGGCGTTACTTGACCGGCACATAATCAAAAGTCCCATCGCCGGAACCGTGACGTCACGAGATGTCGCGACAGGAGATTCGGTGAAGGCCGGCGATCCGCTTTATGTCATCGAGAACGGATCGGCGACGATGACGGTCACGTTCTATGTGAGCGAATCCGAACGGGCCTTGCTCGTTCCCGGATCGGACATCCGCATAATGCGGACTCCGAACGACCCCCGACCGGTGAGCGGTACGCTGAAACGGGTTTCTTCCGCTGCCGATCCGGCCAGCCGGCGCTTTCTCGCCGAAGCGACCGTGACCGATAAGAATTCAGTGCTTCCCGGAACGTCCGTTTCCGTCTTTGCGGATGCGACCCTGAATCCGTCGGAATCCGGGCACCTCTTCCTACCACTCTCGGCGGTCGCCATAGAATCGTCGGGTTCTTCGGCGATCTTCACCGTCCAAGACGGTATCGCGAACAGGATTCCCGTCGACATCGTCCGGATCGAAGGCGAGACGGCCGAAGTCTCGGCGGAACTTTCCGACGACGCCCGCATCATCGTCGAGAACGCGAAGCGGGTGAAAGACGGCGACACGGTCGAGACAACGACGGCATCCATCAAATAACATGGAACAGTTAACAGTAAGCAGAGAACAAGAGGATTCGACTCGAATGTATTCAGTCATCAGTCGCAAGTCGTTACGTTCCCATTTCAAAATTCGAAATTCCTAATTCGAAATTCTTCCCAACTTCATACCAATCCCCTATGCCCGACGAAGATTTCAAAACACCGACATCGACGAAAGTCGCGTCTTCCGATTCCAGCTACCTTTCGAAGCTTGCGTTCGACCCGGAACTCCGCAAGGGATTCCTCAACTTTTTCGTGACGCATACGAGGGTCATCGTGCTTCTGATCGTCCTCATTTCGGGCTGGGGCGCCTATTCGTTCATCAAGCTTCCGCGCGAGTCGAACCCGGAGGTGAAGATTCCGATCGCCGTCGTCATCACGACGTATCCGGGAGCCTCCCCGGGCGATGTCGAGGAATTGGTCAGCAAAAAGATAGAGACGGAAATCGGCGCGCTCAAAGGCGTCAGTAAACTCACGTCGCGTTCCGAGAATTCCCTGTCCGCGGTCACGGTCGAATTCGACGCGAAGGAAGACCTTGACGCGGCGATCCGCAGCGTTCGTGACGCCGTGGAGACTGTGAAGACCGGCCTGCCGGACGACGCGGACGACCCGAGTGTTCGGGAAATCTCCATGGACGACCGTCCCATCTTCACCGTGGCTCTGACCGGCCCCTATGACGTATTCGTTCTCCGCGAAAGTGCGGACGACCTGTCCGATTCGCTCGAGAAGATACCCGGGGTGCGGGAAGTATCCGTCTCCGGCGGCGATACGCGCGAGTTTTCGGTCGCGTACGATCCGGACCGGCTCACGGCGCTCGGCATATCGGTCGATGTCGCGAACCGGGCCGTCGCGGCGGCGAACGTCGCCATACCATCAGGCACCTTCGACGGGTCCGTTTTCGCCTACCCCGTACGGGCGGATGGACGGCTGTTCACCACGCAGTCGCTTCGCGATATACCGGTCGAAACGACGAAAGGCGGAGCGACCATCCGGCTTTCCGACCTGGCACAGGTCGAGGAGACCGCGATCGAGCGCACCAGTCTCTCACGGCTTTCCATACGCGGATCGGCCCCCGAGGACGCCGTCACGATCAATCTCGTGAAAAAGACCGGCGGATCGATCATCGACATATCCGACACAACCCAAGATATCGTACGCACGGCGTCCGCGACCTTCCCTTCCGGTATCCGATTGGAAATCATGCTTGACTACGCGAAATACATCCGCACGGACTTCGACCATCTGAAACGGGATTTCTTCATCACGCTCACGCTGGTCATGGTGACGCTGTTCCTCATCGTCGGACTCAAGGAGGCGATCATCGCGGGACTGGCGATCCCGTTGGTATTTTTCTCGACCTTCGGCGTCATGCTGCTGTCCGGCACGTCGCTCAACTTTCTCTCGCTGTTCTCGCTCCTCCTTTCACTCGGTCTCCTCGTCGACGATGCCATCGTCGTCGTCTCGGCCACCAAACAATACCTGCGGACGGGAAAGTTCACTCCCGAAGAGGCGGTCCTTTTGGTGCTCCGCGACTTCAAGGTCGTTCTCCTGTCGACGACCTTGGCGACGACCTTCGCATTCCTCCCCCTCCTGCTCTCAACCGGCATCATGGGCGAGTACATAAAATCCATCCCGATCACCGTGTCGGTGACCCTCGTCTCGTCGCTCATCATCGCGCTCACGATCAACCACCCGCTCGCGGCCGCACTCGAACGTATACGCCTCACGCGCGGATATTTCTTCGCGATGTTCCTTCCCCTGCTCGCGCTCACGGTGTTCTCGCTCCTTTCCCTGCACGGGATTCCCGGGTTCGCGGTTTCAGCAGTCGCCGGTTCCGCGACGTTTGTGCTCGGATTCTGGCGATGGAAGGGCGGCGGGAAAACGGTTCTGCTCCAAAACGAAGAACAAGTCGAGCTCGAACGAAAAGACGACATGGCGATCCGAAGAAAGCTACTCGGACAGGGATCCGATCACGAAGGATTCCTTTCCCGGCTCATCCACGGCATCATCCATTTCGACGCCGCCATCCCGGTATACGAGAAGGCGCTCCGGTTCATCCTCGCGTCCCGAAAGCGCCGGGTTCTCTCGGTCATATTCGCCGTCTCACTCCTCGTACTCTCGGCACTCTTACCCGTGACCGGCATCGTGAAGTCCGAGTTCTTCCCGGCCTCCGACGAGGAGACGGTCACGCTCACGGTCAAAGGACCGATCGGCCTCACCCTGGAACGGACGGACGACATCGTCAAACACGTCGAAGAAAACCTCAGAACGTACAAGGAGATAAAGAGCTTCTCCTCGGTCATCGGTTCCGGCAGCGCCAGTAACGAGGCGACGATCGATATCCAGCTCGTCTTGCCGGAGGAACGCGATACTCCATCGTACGACCTCGCGACCGAGATACGGAACGGGCTTTCGGATATCGACACGGCGGATATCGCGGTCGAGTCGCTCCGTGGAGGCCCGCCGTCCGGCTCCGCGTTCGAAGCGCGCGTTTCGGGTGACGACCTTGCCGAACTCTCCCGCATCGCGGCGCGACTCAAGACCATCCTCGCGGATATCCCCGGCACGACCGCCGAAGAAATCTCGCTCAAGGAGGCGCCCGCGGAATTTACCTTCGCCCTCGACCACGCGCGGCTCGAATCGGCTGGACTGAACGCGGCCCAGGTCGGTAGCGTGCTCCGCATGGCCGTCTCGGGAACCAAAATATCGACCGTCCTCCAGAACGGAGACGAGACCGACATCGTCGCACGATTCGACAAAGCATCGATCCCGACTTTGGGCTCGCTCCAGAACCTGCAGATCGTCTCGGCATCCGGAACGCCGGTCTTCCTCAAGGACGTCGCAAAGATCGAGCTGCGACCTTCGGTGAACGCCGTCGAGCATAAGGATCAGAAACGAACCGTCACGCTCTCGTCCGACGTCGAGGGTACCGCCAACCCGCAAGAGATCCTGAAGGAATTCGAGAAGCGGCTTGCTGCGTCCGATCCTCTCCCCGTCGGATATTCGATCTCGTACGGGGGCGAGAACGAGCAGAACACCGAATCCGTGCAATCGATCCTGCGCGCGATGATCATCGCCGCGGTCCTCATCCTCGCGACCTTGGTCATCCAGTTCAATTCCTTCCGAAGCGCGTTCATCGTCCTCATCACGCTTCCCCTGGCGCTCATCGGCGTCTTCCCCGGACTCGCGATCATCGGGATCCCGCTCTCGTTCCCGGGACTCATCGGCATCCTCGCGCTGTTCGGTATCGTGGTAAAGAACGCGATCATCCTCGTCGACAAGATAAAACTCAACGAACGAAGCGGCATCCCATTCGAGGAGGCGGTCGTCGATGCCGGCAAGTCGAGGCTCGAGGCGATCTTCATCACCTCGATCTGCACCATCTTCGGCATCATCCCGATCACCCTCTCGGACGCGACCTGGCGCGCGCTCGGCTCCGTCATCATCTTCGGGCTCGTGCTCTCGTCCTTCCTCACGCTCTTCATCGTCCCCTTGCTCTACTACATGCTCGCCCCGCGCCGTGAACGCGAGTCCGTGGAATGAACTTCCTCGCGGCAAGCCGCGAGACATTCCCCGGCTTGTCATTCCGGACTTGCCACGGTCGTTCTCAAACAACGTGGCTTGATCCGGAATCCAGTCCCCGCCTAGCAGGACCTGTCCGCGACAAGCCGCGGGGTATTAGACCCGGAGAAGAGAATGAAACGGGTCCGACAACAGAAAAACACCCGACATCGTTCGGGTGTTTTCTTAATCTATAAACCCCCAGCGAAGCTGGGGTGTACGTTTGAAGGCGACGCCGTACATCGGGACCGTGTGAAAAGACGGTCCCGATGATTTCAGAACACATATATGATTTCTCCGCATGTCTCCGCGAGGTTTTCTGTTCTCAGAAAACCGTGGCGGTCCAGTATAGGTATGACGACCTGCTTATGCGAAGTTCGAGCGACGTGACTGGTCCTGTCACTCGCGAGCGACTGGACTGGATTGCCGCGGCCTGAATATGAGGCCATATTCATGCCTCGCAAAGACAGAAAAGAATTACGTCCTCTACCCTAAGGAATCGCCTTGCCAGTGTAGCCGGCAAGCACAAAGCCACCGGGCTGAGGTCCGGTGGTCGATTACTGTTACTGTCACGATTCACACCACACATCCCCGTCACTCTTGACCGTTCCGCCGTTTCCCCCTATCATCCGGAGGCATTTCCAAAATCAGGCGTTTATTATTAACCCGCCCTTCAAATACCCGACGCCTCACTCTTGACTTTTCGCTAAGTAAAGAGATTCTACTCTAACGAAGGCAGAATAAATTAAGAGGCGGGTTAATAACATAACCACAAGGAGCTCACCATGTGCGAACAGCACCCCTTCGGCATTGAGCCGAAATCGTATTATGACGGCCGGCTGCTCAGCTACCGCTACCGAAATGAAAAGACCGGACAGGACGAGTCGGTCGGTGTCGCAGCCCAGCACACATACAACTTCGGCATCGCGACCGAGCGTGAGGTCATGACCGTCATCAGTGGAATATTCATGGCCAACGGAAACATGACCGTCATCAGTGGAATATTCATGGCCAACGGAAAAATGCACTCGCCGAAACACAATCCGACGTTCGTCTTTGAAGTGGGTGATGAAATAATATTCACCTGCCTGGAGACATCGTCCTACCACTGCGTGTACGGCGAACCGAAATAGGAAGACACAGCTATATCACCGAAAAAAGCACCGCGCGTTATCCGCCCGGTGCTTTATGCTTCTTATAATCTCGCTTCCTCTCACGGCCCGCTCAACAGCGAGAGCGGATACACACACAAAACATATCACGGAGCACCCTTCCCCCACTCCCTGTTCCATGCTATCTGCCCGCTCGTGCCTGAGAGCGGGTCCGCTCACTCCGCACGGCGGAGATGTAGCGGATTATTTGTTCAATACTCTCTGCTCTCTGTTCGCTGTTATCTGATATTCAGCTCCCCTTTCTTCTGCCAGGTGTTCTCATCATACGAGACGATGGCGGAGTCGCCGATCACGTAGAGCGTATCACCGATATAGAGCGCCCGGCGGACACTCGTCCCCGCGATAGCCGCCTTGAGCGAGAGCGCATTCCCTTCATAGGAAAGGACATAGCCGCCCTGGCTTCCCGGCAGGAAGAACACCTTGTGCGCCGTATCGGCCAGGAATGCGCGACGATCGTCCGTCGCTTCCGACCAGTATTCGTCGAGGAGGTACTTCGAGACTTCCCGCGGATCTGTCGGATTCGAGACGTCGAAGAGCGAGAGTTTCACCTTGCCCTCATCGCGACCGATGCCGAGGACCAGATGCGCGCCCAACGGATGCAGGTACGAGGAATACCCCGGAATCTTCAGTTCTCCGGTCTTTTGAGGATGCTTCGGATCTGACAGATCAAGCACATAGAAGGGATCCGTTTCCTTGAATGTCACCAGGTACCCGCGATCGCCGATGAAACGCGCCGAGTAGATCCGCTCACCTAATCCGAGTCCGAGCAGTTCGCCTTTTTTCCGCAGGCCCTCATCGAGTACGTACACGTCGTTCTCGCTTTCGATGCCAAAGGACGACATGCCCAAAAGAGAGAATCCGCCGCGACCGCCGACCGTCGTCGCGATGCGGAGATGCCCGTCATGCTCGTCGAGCGAAAAATCGTTCAATGGCGTTCCGGGGACGACGCCGGTCGCATCCACCTTCACATCGTCGAGGGCGATCTTCACAATACCGGTCGCCCCCTGCTCACGCAGGTGCTTCTTCCCGTACTCCGACATACGGTTCGTCACCTCGTTCTGCAGCCGGAGCCGCTCATCCTGACTCTTCCCAAGGTACTCGTTCCCGATGAGACGGGACAGTTCCGCGAGTTTCGCGTCGATGCCGATGTCATACCCCGACAGTTTCTCCAACCGACCCAGAAAACCCATCGAGAATAGTCCGGCGCCGTTCTCCCGGAAAAAACCCAGAAGGAGTTCCACGGGATCGGCCGGTTTCGGATACGTCACGTAGAGCGAATCGGTACCCATGTAAACGACCGACTGCCCCGACGAACCGACGAAAGAGACCCTGTCCCCGACCGCTCCGTTTTCCGGATCAAGCGTAAGCGCGGTAACAATCGAATCCACCGGCGAAGGGACAGACGGGCGATAGATATCCGTACAGGCGATTTCCGGCATTCCCATGCCCGTTCCGAGCGGTCGGATGGGACATGGAAGCGATTCGTTCGTCCACGTCCGTTCGACCAGATACAGTCGGTTTCCTGTCTTCCGCGCCTCGAGCAGCACGCTGTCCTCCCCGATTGGGACGGTCCATCGCTCCTTTGGGTCCTTCCGGTCGGATATGTCGTAC
>FUWD013430094.1_pt2 | contig 11663 bp, 7 predicted proteins | sample 1063281 | NCBI WGS metagenome assembly FUWD01 (sample SAMEA79048168, study PRJEB19326) | metagenome | biome: marine
CGTGGCAATCTCTTCTTCAGAGAACGCCTCTGGCTGCTGCATCCCTTTGGTTTAGCCGTGCCGGGCAGACCCATTTGAACGGGCTCGGAGCGTGCGCCTTTCTCGGGGATAGCCGATTCCAGCTCAGCGTTATTAGCCTCTGTGTCTGTCGGAGTAGTCTCTACCTCCGCCTCCGCCTCTGCCAAACGCAAATCGTAGGCTCGCTGGATGAGCTTTTTCTCACGGGCGGACAGGAGTGCTTCCGTGCCTTCGGGGATCAGACCGTTACGCTTGAGTTCTTTTGCAAACAGCTTGGGGATGTTTATGTCTGGTGCTTCGATGAGGGGTAACAGCAGTGCAAGGCGTTTCTCTTCCGTGCCTTTCTCTTGTGCGTTCTTTACCCGTGCATCGGTTTCGGCGAGGTCAGACTCAAACTTTAAACGCGCTTTTCTAGTGTCAATTTCTTCTCGCTTAACTTTAGCTGCGGCCTCGTCTTGCGCCACCATGTCTTCGATCTGTTGAGTCTCCTCAAGATCGGTAACCATATCCATGGTCTGGGTGTCACGTTCTACTGGCGCTTGTAGGTCTAGCTCTTGCTGTTCCCCGCGTGGAGCTTCCTGCATTGCCAACTCAAAGTCGTCGGCGGTTTGAGGTTGTGGTCCTTGGATACCCGCCATCTTCAGCAGAGCGGTATCTTTGTCTGTTTGGAACAACTCACCTTGCGCACCGGACTCGGTTTCTCTAGCAATGCTGGGAGTAGTGTCTTGCGGGGCGTACTGTTGGTCAAACTTGGATTGCTCGTAGGTAGCCAAGTCTTCACGCGTCATAGCTACTGAGCCGTCTGGCAAAGATACCGGAGTAAACACACCCTCCGCACCTAACCGTGGCGCTTCGCCCCCTTGCGCTTCTGGCGTGAGAGGTTTCTCATTAGCCCCGCTTGGCCCGCGACGGCGCCCGGGAATAGCCATATCCAATAACAAGCTAGCAATAGTACCGACGCCCGCACCGTACGCGCCTTGCTCACCAGAGCCTTCAATAAGTTCTTGAGATGGGTCGTATACACCCTTGGCAATAGCGTTTTGAGCTACCTGCTGCGCAGCTTCGGTTGCGCCCTCAACACCGCCGGATACTAACGCACGTTTAATAAATCCGATTGCCCTGCCGCCGGGGAACGCGGCTATTGTCATGTCTATGATGGTGTCAAACGCGCCGGGTATAGTGCCTAACCCTGTAGCAGTAGCGCGTTCTTCAGCAGTAGCGCCTTTGGCTTCGGCACTTTCTCGTGCCTCACCTGCACCGGCGGCTAAACCGACTCCAATACCACCAGCAACCCCGGCTGGCCCCATAAACGCCAATGGCGCAACAGCAAGTAGGGAGCCTAGACCCTGACCAATGTTGCGGCCCACAGAATCTTCGTAGCCGGGGGCGGCTTCAAACGGCTTCTTAACTATACCCGCAATATTTTTAATTGATTCGCGTGCGGCCTGTTCAGTATCTTCGCCAAACATTGACGCGATACCAGTTCCGGCTGTTTCAAGCAAACCAACTGCACCGGGGATAACACCTTTAGCGGCCTCTAATACGTTACCGCCAACTGTAGTTTCTTCTTCAGGCGTTTGTTGGCGTGTAGCGCGCCTTTCAGCCATGACTTTATCTTCTTCAGCGTAGCGTTCTTCCCGCATTTGCTTACGAACGGCGGCAAATAGATCCGCATCGGATACCCCTTCGGGCCCCTCTATATCATATATAGCGCCATTTGGCCCCGCAATTGAGTAAATTGGCATGCCTAATTCCTATTATTTGTCGCGTTTCCCGACCACTTTTAGCCCATCACCACCACCACCTGCGCCTACGCTTGCTAATCTGTCCATCTCTGCATCAATCGGCCCCACAGCCGCGCGAACTGCTTTTTCCCTATCCGCAATTAATTGATCTAGCATTGTTTCCTGCGTAGGGTTTAACTTTTGCCCCATTGCTGCTAGCCCTTGAATGTTTGCTATTTGTTTATCGAACCTTGCACCGGCTTCTTTCTCCGCCCTAATACGGCGAGTTTCGGCGTTACCGTATGCCCTGTTCCGTTCTTGCTCTGTCGCACTTGCACGTAACGCCGCTGAGGTTTCTTGCTGCACTTGCGCCTGCATTTCAGCAATACGCTCACGAGAACCACGATCAAGGCCCGCCGTTTCCATTTGCTGGTTTGAGTTACGTATAGAAGCGGCGGCGCTTACGTCCGTGTTACGCATAGAAGCGGCGGCCTGCTGATCCGCGCTACTCATCGACGCGCCCGAGCTAATACCCTGACGCACATCGGCTGCGCCTTCTCCGAACCGTTTTTCCCCAGAAGCGTATGCGTCTTTACGTACGCCCGCGTCAATATCAAACTCATCACGTAGCATTTTGTTACGCTCGAGCAGGCGGCGGCGTTGTTCGTCGTCCCGGTTACGCTCAAAGTTAACAGCCGAACGGCCACCAGCGCCTAATGCACGACCAAAACTACCCTGCCCACCGGCACCGAGCATAAAGTTTTGTAGTTTTTGTTTGCGGATTTGCTCTGGATCAAGCTGTTGCGCGTCTAAGGCTTCAATACCTGCCCGCTGTTTAGCCCGCGCGTCGCGTTCGGCTTGCGGCATACCCAAAAACTCTAACCCCTCTTTACGAGTTGCTTTTTCCATTGCATTGGGGTCTTTGTCCATCAACCCCTGCACGCCCGCTCGTACGTCTTTATCAAACTGGCCCCCCTGCGGTAGGCTCGGTAATCCAACGTTCGGCAGAGCTTGTTGAGGTGCGGCACTAGAAGGACGTAATAAAGCGGGCGGCGGCTCAGCCACCGGGGCCGGGGCTGGAACTACTGTTTCTGGTTCGGGGGGGCGTAATGGGTTTGCATTATCCGGAGGTAGATCGCTGGTTAGCGGGTCTGCGTTTGCTGTTGTTTCGGCTGCGACTGGGGCTTCACGCTCTATCACTTCGGGGTACGCCCCGAGTCCGGGAATTAAAGGCCTGTCGCCCCTCTCCTTAAAAAACTCTATAAGTTTACTAGGGCCTTGGGCCTGAAAATTTTTCTGTTTAGCCTTTTCAACGCGCCGGACAAACTCTGTAGAAGTCTCATCAGGGCGGCGTTTCATGTCTTGCCAACGTTCTTTCTCTTCTGCCTCCCCACCTTCAGCAAACGCAACAATACCACCAGCGGCCATCATTTGAGGCTGAGCGGCCATTTGCGCGCCGGGGGCGCTAGCGATGCCTTGCGCTAGTTTCTGCATGCCTTCTTGCTGTTGTTGCTGCTTTTGCTGCATGATGCCGGACTGCTGCTGTACCATCTCTTCTTTAGTCATATCCATGACTTCTTTTTCACGCTGTTCAGCGACGGTAGGTGGTTCACCATTGGCAGCTTGCTGCTGAGCCATTTGCATCTGCATCTGGCGGGCGGCGGCTTCTTTTTCAGATTTAATTTTCTGAAGCGCTAGCAAATCAACCAGTTCTTGACTAACCGCATATTTTTGCTGTAGGGCTTGTGGGTTGCCACGATACGCATCAACGCGTTGGGCTACACCTTGGTCAATACCTTGATTCATCATGTTTTGTCCTTAAACTGGAGTAGTGCCGTCAGCTGAGTTTATGCATGGAAGGTGTTGGTAGTAGCCCCGGGTGAACCCGTTCCCGTAGTGCCTGTAGACGCAGCAGCGCCGCTACCACCAAACAACATATCGTATAGTTCAGTTATTCCCCCGCCACCCTGCATAAACTCAGACAACGCGCTCGGCTGTGAGTACGTATATGACTGCGCTTGTAAGGGTAAACCCTGAAGCAACGACTGCTGGTACTGCACTTGTTTGTAGGGGTAGTCACGCTCTTCTTCAAACTGCGCGCGGTCAGCGGCAATGCCTTCTTGCTCGATAGCACGCTGGGCGTTACCCATTTCGGCCTGTTTTTGTAAAGCCCCCATGCCGTAGTTTTGAGCGTCAGCGGTGGCGCCGCGCTGTAAATTTTGCTCGTTATTAAACTGACCTAGCGCTTGATCGTAGGCTTGCTTGTAACCCGCGCCGGTAATGCCAGACAAGTTCTGTAACAAGTTACGTTGGTTTTCTGACTCCATTAACGCTTGCCGCCCCCCACCAAATGCACCGGCCCGAGTAGCTGCGGTATTATTTTGTAGGTTTTGAATCTCTGACTGGCGGCGCGCCTCGGCAATCTGCGGGTCAAGGGCCGACTGCAAGTACGGGTTCATCAAACGTTGAGCGTCAGCGGCGGAGAACTGTTGTGGAGTAAACGCCTGCATCTGGTCAGTAGGAATAGTTAAACCCGCTAAACCCTGAAACGCTTGATTTTGTAGGTTAGACGAACCTGCGGTCAACGGGCCACCGTAGCCTTGGTAGGCTTGGTTAGATAGGGCCTGACCCTTACCCAACATATCTGTAACGTAACTTCCTGCCCAGTTAGACAGGTTTGATTCGGTACCCGTTTGCTGCCCAACGGTTGGATCAGGAGTAGTCGTTACGCCCGGAGTAGTTGTTGCTGTAGGATCTGCTGCCATATGTATTACCTCACGCGGCTAAGTATTTGTCGGGGTTGATTTGTTTGCCCTGTTTCTTTGTACCGGTTCGGGCTTTACGGATTCGGTCCATCATTGCATAGAGCCGGTCTGCCCCGGCTTCGGAGTTACCGTTACCTAAGTGGCCTACCACATCCGCAGGAATAACAAACTCACCATGACTTAATCTAGCCTCTTGGTTCCCGTCAATATTTGCTTTTATTTTATCAGCCATACCATCGGTTTGACCAGCTAAATATCGTGGTTTACCACCCTTAGCCAATTCGGCGATGCCCCCTGCGGCGTACTCAGGCACAGGCATGTCCCCAATAACCTTTGAGGCGTCCCGTTTTGTTTCCACATCAGCGGCTTTTTCTGCCTGCGCAATAGCTGTTTCGGTTGGACTTTGGGGGCGTTCTTGCTTTGCTGGGTTGGCTGCGTTTAGTGCAGCTAGACCCGTCGCTTCGGTTGCCGCTTGATCCTTAGCCCCTTGCACACCGTCAGCACCCGCATATTTAGTGTCAGTAAAATACCGCTGCCCGCTACTTCCGGGGCGGCGATTGGGGTCGTAGGTGTTTTCTACCTGCTGGCGCACCGCAGTGTAGTCGGGAATTTTGCCTTGATACCCGGTAGGTGGCTTAGGTTGACTCGCGGAGTACGCACTGTACAGACCACCAGCAATACCGGCAATTTTGCCCCAGTCAGTTACTTCTTTTCCGTCAACCGTTTTTGTTACTAGCTTTTTGGCGGAGTCAAAGATTTTCCCCCCGTACGTTTTAGCTACGTTACCAAGCGTATCCCAAAAAGATGGGTCAGCGTCACCAAAAACAGCAGACGCCCCAGAATTTAAAGTGCCATCATCGCTGTAGATACTGCCAGTAGCAAAGTCATCATCACCTTCGTACATCCACGAGTAATCGTCGTAACCGTAATCTACTGCGTTGCTGTAGTCGTAGTCGTCGTAAAAATCGACCGTGGCTTGGTCTTCAGTCTCAATCCACTCTTCGGTGTAGGGGTCGTAATAACCTGCCATGGCTAGCTCCTTAGCATCTTAATTAGTTCAGCGTTTATGTCGTCTTCTACCATACCGCCTTGGGCGTAACTGCCGTATGGACTTGCAAACATCTTTTCTTGTGTTGGGTTAGCAAAAATACTTTCAAAATCGTACATATACCCAATTTTAGCTGGATCCGACGGTTTTACGGTAACTTGTTGTCCACCAATGTCGTTTGACTGCCCTAACATACCCATCATGGTATTTATATTGCCCATGCGTTGAGTTCTTTGGGCCTGCCGAGTGGCAGCGTTTCTGTTGGCGGCGGCTAGGTTGGCGTTTGCTTGTCGGGTTCTTTCGGCTTCGCCAGCAATTGCCTTTTGCGCAGCGGCGTCATTTGCTTCTAGCGTACTGTAAACACCTGTAGCGGCCCACTTTGAATTAGTCGCTGGAGAGAACGCAGAGCCGTCCCCGGTACCACCGACAATACCTTCTAGTGCGGTTTGGTCGTTAATGTCTACTACCCCGTCTCCGTTGTAGTCGTATGTTAAATCCGCCTGACCGTTACCTCCACCACTCAAAAACTGTTTAACGTAGTCAATATCCCCCTGCGTAACTTCTGAAGCTGGCTTACCCACCAGATCAGCAACAGCCCGAACGTCAGTTGACACCCCTGCAATCTCGTCCCTAAGCTCAGTCTTAGCTGTGTCAATAGCCGTATTTAGGTCTACACCTTGGTTAGTTAGCTGGTCGGCAAACGCCTTCTGCCTATTGTCCAGTGCATCGTACTTAGCCTGAACGTCAGTTGACAGGTCAGTAATCTGACCGCTTAACTCAGTCTCAAGAGTATCGACACGGGTGTTTAGGGTCGCCTCAGTCGCACCAATCTTAGAGAGGACATCCGCCCGGGTGGTACCTAGACTGGTCGCAAGGTCAGTAACGGCCTTGCTTGTGGCCGCATCCCGGGACATGCCAGCCGCCTCATTGGCGGCGATCTTCTGCATGAGGGTTGTCTGTACGTCAGTAATCTGACCGCTTAGCGAAGTCTCAAGAGTATCGACACGGGTGTTTAGGGTCGCCTCAGTCGCACCAATCTTAGAGAGGACATCCGCCCGAGTGGTACCTAGACTGGTCGCAAGGTCAGTAACGGCCTTGCTTGTGGCCGCATCCCGGGACATGCCAGCCGCCTCATTGGCGGCGATCTTCTGCATGAGGGTTGTCTGTACGTCAGTAATCTGACCGCTTAGCGAAGTCTCAAGAGTATCGACACGGGTGTTTAGGGTCGCCTCAGTCGCACCAATCTTAGAGAGGACATCCGCCCGAGTGGTACCTAGACTGGTCGCAAGGTCAGTAACGGCCTTGCTTGTGGCCGCATCCCGGGACATGCCAGCCGCCTCATTGGCGGCGATCTTCTGCATGAGGGTTGTCTGTACGTCAGTAATCTGACCGCTTAGCGAAGTCTCAAGAGTATCGACACGGGTGTTTAGGGTCGCCTCAGTCGCACCAATCTTAGAGAGGACATCCGCCCGAGTGGTACCTAGACTGGTCGCAAGGTCAGTAACGGCCTTGCTTGTGGCCGCATCCCGGGACATGCCAGCCGCCTCATTGGCGGCAATCTTCTGCATGAGGGTTGTCTGTACGTCAGTAATCTGACCGCTTAGCGAAGTCTGCACGTCGCTCAGCTTTGCGGCGAAGTCAGCGCCCAGATCAGTAACCTGCACTCCCAGATCGGACAGTGCTTTTGTGGCGGCCTCTTGGTATGTGGCCCCCTGATCCATCAGTTCTTGAACTTTGTTGTTGAACTCTGTCGTCTGACTCCCAAGCGCGGTTCTCAACGCAGTTTGTACGTTACCAATCTTGGTTTCAAGATCAGTCTTTGCCTTACCCAGCGCCTCTGTGTTACCCTTCGCGGCCTCATCAAGCGCGGCCTTAAAGTCTTTGGACACGCCTGTGGACGATTCAGAAACGATGTTCTGCACCTGCTGTTCGGTCAATCCGGCGTCTTTCAACGCTTGAATAGACTTGTCGATCGTGTCAAATTGAGCGGTGTTGCCTTTCTGAGAATCCGTAATGGCCTTGGTCAAGTCTGCCTTGGCCGTCGCCACATTCTCAGACAGTTTGGTAATGTCGCCGCCGAGTGCAGTAACTTGCGCGTTGAGGTCTTTCTTGACCAGCGCAACCGCGTCCAGAGTCTCTTGGCTTGCGCCTGTTGTCAACTTCTCCAATTGCGCCATGATTGAGTTGTAACGGGCGTTGTCAAGGTTACCCTCGGCTTTACTAGTTAAATCAGATTCGGCGTATTGCCCTATCAGCTTTTTTACGTCTTCAGCGGTAGGCTTCTTTAGACCTAACACGTCATAGGCAGCTTTTGCTTCCTCTTCATCCACCATACGTGGGTCTGCATATTCTTTAGCTTCCTTGACCAATTGATCCGCAGACTTCTCGCCAGCTAGCTTAGCGGCTTCTTCTGGCGTGGCATCGTATCCGGCGGCTTTGAGGGCTTCAATTACTTTTTGTGGGGTCTGATACCCAGCAGCAACCGCCGTGGATGCAGTCTTTGCAATTGTTTCTTTAGCATCTGCAATGGTGGGCGGTGGCGGCTCATTGAGTTTATCTTCAATTGCTTTTTTCTCTTCCGGCGTCTTCTCTTTTACTACCGGCACGTCCTCCAGTATTTTTTTCACGGCGTCTAGGTCTATAGGAACAGCGTTTTTTAGTAAGTCAGTCTCTGAGTCTGTTAACACCGTGTCTCTTACCACCACCGATTTGCCGTCGGAGTACATAATTAACGAGAAGCCGCTATCCCCTCTGTATAGCATCCCAGAGTTTCCAGATCCGTCGTCAAACGCAATGGGGGAGAAGCCACCAAACAGGCCTGAAGATACCCCCGTACCGTCACCGAAATACGCTTGTCCACCTTCCGTTGGGGGGTTAGCAGACTTACCGATTGCCAGCAAAGCGCTGTATGGTGGTTCTTGTGGCGTGCTTGTAGAAGTACCGTATATATTCACACGGAATTGACCGGTAATTGGATCAATGTCGGAGTAACTTGAATACCCACCACCGTCTTTTGTTACACCGTAGCCCCCAATATCGGCCATAGCGTCTAATGCGTTTTTAGCTGCGGCCTTAGCCTCAGGACTGTCCACGCCTTTTTCTTGCGCAACCGCCGAAGCGTAGTCACGTAGGTTATCCACGGATTGTTTCTGTTCGGCAACTATTTGGTCTACCTGTTTGGATGCTTCACCGGAAGCTATTTTTGCGTCAGTTTCAGCCTCTGTATACCCAGCTTTTTCATACGCATCAAGTACTTGCTGTCTCGCAGCGGTGATTGTAGCCTCTACCGCTACGTTGTCTGCTATGGTTGTATTGACAAAGTTTTCAACGATTGCATCGCGGTTATCTATGTCTGAAAAGCGTGCACGTTCAACTATATGGTTAGGTAGGTCTTGGCCCGTAGCCTCTTTATATTTAGCCCGTGCTTCAACAATGGTCTGATCTTTTTCGTTTGTAACGAGCCCGTCTAGTTGGCCTTTGTCTAGCCAGTGCTCGTAAGGGTCAACGTCATCCCCGAGATTGTTGATCTTCTTGTACGCGGCGGCGTTAAAGTTTGGGTCGAGCACCGCGACAAACGCTTCGTTTGTGTTGAAGTAAATGTCGTCAAGCTTGTCCTGCACTGGACTAGTAGACGTCGCCAGAGACTTAATCAAACCTTCAAAGTCATCAGTCATCTCAGCATGCGTTATTTGCAGGGCGCTAAGGTCGTCCGAATAGCCGTCTAGGATCGGTTTAGCCTTGGTGTACGCGTCGGAAACAATTTTTGCGTAGTCGTTGGACTCTTTTGTAGCGGCGTTAGCCGCATCTACGTTGGCTTTATTAGTCGTATCTTTTTTTGCAATCTCAACTTTGCCTTCCGCGATTTGTCTTAGACGGTCTTGCTCAGTAATTTTTTCTGTAAGTTTAGCTCTTTCGGCGTTGTACTTATCAATGATGGCTTGTTGATCCGCCTCATTTTTGGTGATGAGCATCCCATTTTGGTCTGCGCTCTCGTACGTGCCCCGAATCTTTGCTAACGCGTTTTTAAAGTCAGACGCACTCATACTCTTGAGTTGCTTGGTACCCGCTTCTATTAGCTGTGCTTGGATAGCCGCGCTGACGTTACCCCCTTGCAGAGCGGTTGAGGTAGTGGCTATCAGCATGTCGGCTGCTAGTGCACGTTCGGCGGAAGTTAACTTGGTATTGTCTGGGTCGTAGGCTTTTAGCACTCTGGTTGTGACTTCAGTAGCAGCAATCATGCTTGCGATTGCCGTTGCGTCTATGTCTCGGCCTAATGCCTTGGCAGTGACCGCAGTTGAAATAGCTTTTTGCGCTGATTCGGGTAGGCTAGTAAACCCGTCAACTTTACCAAGTAAAGCGGGCACGCCAGCAGATACACCCCCGGCGATAAACGCCTTTAGCGGGTCTTGGTTAGTTACAACAGCAACAGCGGCAGAACCAGCAGCGCGGCCAATAACCTCGGCAGCAATAACCTCATTGGCGGTTTGTACACCCGCTTGCACCCCCGCTTGTGCGCCGTATACCGAGTTGCTTACCGAACTACCTACCTTAGAACCTATTTGTTGAACTACGTATGCTTTAGCAGTAGCTTCAAGAATATCACTTAAATCCCCACCATCTGCAAGAACCGCCGCACCCTCAATAAGCGGGATTGCCCATTGCATGCCGGGGGTTACATACGCGGCAATCATTGCTATGGTTTTTATAGGGTCGTCTAGCGCTGCGTCAATAACGTCGCCAACCACGTTTACTACTGGGTCAATAATTTCATCGACTACAAAGTCTACAATGTCTTCAATTAAGTTTATAGGGTTTAAGTCAATGCCGGTTTCTTTTCTTACCTTCCCCATTATTGCGCCCCTTGGTTTGCTGCTTGGCGCTGCAAATTTGATGCAAAGCCGTCAAGATCTAGAGTTAGTACGTACTTACCTTGGTCTGCATCGTCGGGTTTTTCAATTTCTACGTACTCTTTCCCCATAATTTTGCTAGCAAGCCTGTATGCTCGCTTGTCCTCTAAGTACGTAAAGGCAGTTTGGGTGCCCTTAGCTTTATTCAGCCCTAGGAAAAACATAAGCATCGTAACTTGATATACCTCTTGAGGATCCGCCGTAATCGTGTGGAACTCAACGTCTTCGTAGTCGTCGTTGGGGGTTACTAGGATAATTGTGTTGCGCAGGCGAAATACATCCCCCCCCTCATCTACATGGGCCTTTACCATGCGCTTCAACGCATTTAGAGATACCTTTGTGTTCTTATAATTATTTTCCCAAAAAGTGCGCACAATTTCCTCGGCAGTCAGGCTGCCTTTTACCGCCGGATTGTCCTTGTCAGCAGTATATTTTTGGAGTTTCATGCGAACCTTGCTAGAAGTTTGGTGTCATCGGTGTTGGTGGGGTGAAACCCGCTTCGGGTGACTGCATAGAATGACTTTGCGATTACTGTTAGTCCATGCCATCCGCAATATAAGCCCCCCGCAACCCTTCGTGCGCCCCCTGCCCCCTGCAGTTTATCAGACATGTACTCATACACAAAGCGCAAAACATACCTTAAATTTTTAACGGCGTGCGCCCGAAGGTCCGAACGGGGGTAGCCCAGCGCATCCCAGAGGTCTATAGCGAGGCTTTTGTGCTCCAGCTCTTCTATGGAGTGCCACCGGAACAACGCGTACTCCCTACCTGTCCTATTTCCATAGCGGGCCAAATAGTCTCGTGACAGGCAGGAAGCGATGTGCTCAATTGACACCATGGCCGCCAACCAAATTTTCATCTTTGGGCGCTTCAAGACTAGCTGAATTTTTTCATGCTCCGCAGCTTCAGCGGAGGTCTGCCCTATGCGCCGGTTGTGTGCGGCGTGGGCTTTGCCGTGAGCGGTTTCTTGGGCAATAAAATCTAGCATGCGTTTACGCAGCGCCAAGTCTTCCACATCATTTAGGTGGGCATGCACCACTGCCGCCCAAGCCTGCTCCCAAGCAGGAAACAAGACGCTAAATGCGTCGAGGTAGTGGGTCTTTACTTCGGAGTTATCGCACCAGTAGGTTGTCATACACCGCGCCTATGTTACCCTAACCTTTCCAGTTAGTCCCGTCAGAGTACACGGAACGGCTACAGC
>FUWD013191786.1_pt1 | contig 11660 bp, 11 predicted proteins | sample 1063281 | NCBI WGS metagenome assembly FUWD01 (sample SAMEA79048168, study PRJEB19326) | metagenome | biome: marine
CTCATCTATCGGATATAATATGGGAATTTCAGACTTGCTCTTGAAGAAGGTGAAGTAGTAGATTTGTCATTACAAACTGGATTGGAATCTCTAAGATCCCAGTCAAGCTGAGAGCATGAAAGAATTACCACTTCTGATAAGGTAATTCCACATAAAATTGAGATGTCTTCCCCGTGAAATTTGCTTCTTTTTACAAAAACATGCCGTTAAAATCTTAAAAATTTGACAATAATTTAACTGAGCCGGCATTGTAACTCCTACGTTTATGGAAAAATATATTATATGTGCAGCGGGAAAAAAACATGGGAGTCCAATAAAGATGGGCTTTGCAGGATTGTGTAAAACAATAGCACCACAAATCATATATTACAAGGCATTTATGGAATTCATAAGTGCCTTTTTTATTATCATATATTTTCACTATCCTTTAGGAGTTAGGCATGCTTAAAGAGATCAAGGTTTTAATAAATCTACAGGAACTCGATGATAAGATTCTGCGAAACACGAAAGAGATCAAGCGTCTGCCAAAGGTTGTGCAAGAGCTGGAAGAAAAATACAGTTCGGAACAGGAATCTGTGAAGAACATCACGCAACGGCTCGAGCAAAACCTTATGCAGCAGAAAAAACTGGAGCTTGACATCACATCCAATAATCAGGATATTAATAAGTACGAAAATCAATTGCTCTCAGTCAAAACGAACAAGGAATACAAAGCCCTCAACGCAGAGATCACTCATCGAAAAGAAAAAAATGCGGATATCGAAGAACAGCTTATTGAATTCATGGAAGAAGAGTCTGTTCTCAGAGAAGAAAAAAGAAATTTGAAGAACTTTTTCAAAAAGATCAGAAAATATTTGAAGTGGAAAAATCTAAGATCGACAAACAGGTTGCCGAGCTTCAAAAAAAGGTTGATGAGCTTGAAACTGAAAAGCTCAAATTGTCAAAAGAGATCCCTGATCTTCTCTTTCGCAGGTATCAAAGACTTATCCAGCATGGACAAGGAAAAGCTGTTGTCACCTTAAGCAAAGGTACATGTACCGGCTGTCATTTTCGTGTCCGTCCCCAGATCATGGTCGAAGTTTCCAATAATGACAGGATCATTACCTGCGAGAATTGTTCAAGAATATTAATTGCACCTGAATAGTGCTGAAGATAATTAGACGATCGCTTCCCGATTAATCGGGAGGAGGAAAGTCCGAACACCAGGAGCACAATACTACGTAATACGTAGTTCCAGCGATGGAAAGAAAGTGCCACAGAAAAGAAACCGTCCCGACATGTCGGGGCAAGGGTGAAAAGGTGGTGTAAGAGACCACCAGTGCCGGTGGTGACATCGGCAGCTCGGTAAACCTTATTGGTGCAAGGTCAAATAGAAGAGGAATCCGCTTCTGGCGGGTACGAAATGCTCCATTCGTCATACTCTCGGGTAGACCGCCAAACTCAGTCACAGAACGGACTGTGAGCTCTTCTTCGGAAGAGTGCTGTGAAGTCTGAGATAGATAAATGATCGTCGTCCCGAACTTGTACTTCGGGAAACAGAATTCGGCTTATTATTATCTTTTGCATATTTGGTTTGGAGAATCAATGAGAAAAAAATGGATCAAGGAAGAAACCTCCGTTGATCAACTGGTACTGGATAAACTTGTTGAAAAACTGAGCTGCCCTCCGGTTATCGCTAAATTACTTGTTCTACATGGGATAGACACCCCCGAAAAAGTTGATATCTTTTTTAATCCATCCATCGAAGATCTGCATGATCCATTTCTTTTTAAGGATATGGACAAAGCAGTTGTACGGATCATCCACGCTATAGAGCAAAAAGAAAAGATCATCATTTATGGAGATTATGATGTGGACGGTACTACTGCCACTTCGATCCTCCTGATGGGTCTGCGCGAGCTTGGTGCGAATGTTGATTTTTACATCCCGAATAGAATGATCGAGGGTTACGGACTATCATTTACAGGCAACAAAGCTATCGAATCCATGCATGCACAGCTCATAATTACTGTGGACTGCGGCATCAATGCGGTTGATGAAATAGCAGACCTGAACACCTGCGCTATCGACGTTATAGTAACAGATCATCATACACCAAAGGAAATTTTACCGGAAGCATACGCGATAATTGATCCTAAACTAACAGATTCAACTTACCCCTATTCCGAGCTTGCCGGCGCAGGCGTCGCACTGAAATTACTTACTGCGATCCTTATCAAAATAGGTAAAGATGGCTATGAAGCAGTTGAAGGATATTGCGACCTTGCCGGGTTAGGTACTATCGCTGACATCGTTCCTCTTACAGGTGAGAATCGGATTATTGCACGGCTTGGGATAGAACGTCTTCAGCAGCGAAAAAATTTGGGCATCAATTACCTACTTAATCTGTCAGGTTTGAAAAAGGTAGTGCTCAAATCCAGTGACATTGTATTCAAACTTGCTCCACGCATCAATGCGGCAGGACGTATGGGCAGCGCAGACAGAGCAGTCGAACTGATGGCAGCCACTATTCCCGAACGTGCAAAACAGCTTGCTCTTGCCATTGACTCTGAAAATTTCAAACGCCAGAAAATCGACCAGGATACCTTCAAAACTGCTTGTGACATGATTGAAGCAAAATATCCAGACATGAATAATACTTATTTCATTATCCTTGCTGCAGAAGACTGGCATCCCGGTGTCATCGGCATTGTTGCTTCAAAAATCGTAGAAAAATATAACCGACCAACAATTCTGATAACCATCTCAGAAGGCGTAGGAAGCGGCTCCGGGCGAAGTATTCATAATTTCAACATCTTTGAATGCCTTACTCATTTTGAAGATTATCTCATCAGCTTTGGCGGTCATAAATACGCTGCAGGACTCACTATCCTGCCTGAATATATTGATATACTTGATGAGAAGCTCAATGAATATGCTAGAGAAATTCTTTCGGAGCATGAAATCCAACCACAAATCAGCATAGTTAACGAGCTGAATCTCCAGCACATAGATAATAAATTAATCAAATGGCTGAAAATGTTCGCTCCCTTCGGTCCGATGAATATGAATCCTATCTTCATGAGCTCGAACGTGATGGTTGCTGGCTACCCGTACACGGTCGGTATGAATCATCTGAAGATCAAAGCACTGCAGAATGAAAAAATACTCGATCTGATCGGATTCAATATGGGTGATCTTGTACCCTTCTTGAAAAAGGGATCGCGCATTGATATTGCGTATTCTCTCGAAGAAAATAATTGGCAGAATATCTCAAAAATTCAGGGAAAACTAAAGGATATTCGACCATCACAATAACGATCAACAAATGAAATCACTGAATGTAAAACCATAGAGATCACAGAGAAGAAAAAATATAAAATGAATTCTTGGGATATCCAGTAATGAGAATCATAATATAAAATGATCAAGATAAAATCTATTTGTAAATTCCATTTACCGCAAATACTCATATTAATACTGATCCTCGGTATGATTACCTGCTCGGGTTTGACAATTTCCGACACAAAACCACTCCCAAAGGGATTCGTATATATAGAAAGATCGAACCTCATCGTGCTTCCGGTACAACCAAGAAAAATACTCTATTGCAGCTACACACATTCCTTCATTGTTCTCGATAACGTAAAAAACATGCTCTATCGTATCGACGGAAAGGGCAAAATTCTTCAACACATTGGCGAGTTTGGTTTCGCTGAAGGGTTATTCGTACATATCTCGGATTTCGCTGTAGACAGTTTCGGGAATATCTTTGCGGTCGATGATGTTGCGAATGTAGTCGTGCAGTTCGATGATTTCGGGCAATTCGTGAACTCCTTCACTCCAATGGAAGTGACCGAACCAGAGCTTATTGCAGTTCAGGATACCGGTGAACTTCTTATTTATGACAGCTTTTCAAACCAGGTTTTCTGCTTTACAAAAAAGAACGATATCCGTTTCAAATTTGGAAAATTTAATCTAAATCATCCACAAAAGATCTGCACAGCCCTTGAAGTGAGCTACATTGCCGACGCTGGTATTAACAGTATTTTTATTATAGACAATTTCGGCGGTCTGCTTCAAAAGATCTCACCCCTCCAAGCTATTATAGATATCACTTCGACTAAAAATTTTTATTATTATATAGATAATGAAACTTCCTTGTATGTTGCCCGAAGAATGTCTTTCGAACCACTGCTGCTTGGCAAGATTTCAAGCGAAATTAAAAACATCAAGCCGACCTCGATTATTGCTTTTGATTCTTCGCTCGGTGTGTTGGAAGGCAATAAGCTTCATGTGCTCCAACTGATTGCTAATTAGCTATATAATCTATTTTTCTTAAGAATTACTTTACAAATATTATATTGCTTAATACGAATTGTAAAAAATATTTTATTTCATAAAAAGAGCTTATGAAAAATTTAATTCTTGTTCTTTTGTCCGGTCTAATATTTGGACTTTCTTTCATTGATATTGGAGTGGGATTCCTCTGCTTTTTTGCCTTTATTCCCTATCTATATTTTATTACCAAAGCAACACCCAAACAGGCATTTCTCTTTGGATTTCTCTTTGGATTTTTTATCACGCTGATTACATTATATGGAGTTTTTAATGTTAAGTTGATCGCCTTTATCGGGCTTATAATTGCACTTCCTTTATATTTCGCAATACTGTCTGTGTTCTTGCGCAAGGTTCATGAAAGCTTTCCAAAGATTTTTCTATGGATATTTCCTGTGATATGGATCGGCTTCGAATACATGATGACACTGGGTTCTCTTAATTTTCCGTGGTTGAATGTAGGTTACTCTCTTTCAAAATACTATCTCCTTATACAAGCTGCCGATCTGCTCGGCATCTACGGATTATCTCTGCTCGTTATTATTATTAACGTACTGCTTTTCAAAGTGTTTACAAGCAAACCCAAAAGACTGCTCGTAATTCTTATTATTTTTGTGCTGTGGATCGGTTATGGCATCTATCGTGATAAAACGATCAAACTGAAAAATTCTGGTTTGAAGATCGGGATTGTGCAGCTTAATATTATGCAAGAAGACAAGTGGAAGCCGGAAAACCTTGTTCCTACAATTGACGAATATGAAAACCAGGTGCGTATACTGGCACAGGTAAATGATGTAGATGTAGTGATCATGCCCGAATCTGCAATTCCAACCTATATTCTTCATGAGCCCAAATACAGAAAACGTCTTCAATATTTTGCATCAGAAAATAATATCTCTGTGCTAACTGGATTCCCGGATTATACGGTGGAAATGGTTAAAAATCGACCTAAATACAAATTCTACAACAGCGCCACAATGATAGACACAACCGGAGTATTGCACGAAAAATATAATAAGATCCGGCTTGTACCTTTTGGTGAGAGGATCCCTCTCCTGAGCACATTTCCTATTCTTGAAAAACTACAGTTCGGACAGGCGAATTTTGAATTCGGGAAAGATTATCCTCTTTATAAGATCGACGATCTGAATTTTTCTCTTCTGATCTGTTTCGAGGGCGTGTTCCCTGAGCTTTCTCGAAAATATGCGAAGAAAGGTACGGATGTCCTTGTTGTCATCACGAATGATGCATGGTTCAAACAGACTGTACTTCCCCATGAGCACGCAAATAATACAAAGATACGCGCAGTTGAGACCAGGCTTCCCCTTATTCGTGCTGCAAATACAGGCATTTCTTACATCGTAAATCCTAAAGGGAAAACGGTCATCAAGACAGCCGTATATGAAAGAATAAATATTACGAGCAACCTGGCAGTAAAAGTATCAGATTCCAAAACCGTATTTGTAAACTTCGGTTACCTTTTCGCACCTCTCTGCTTTTGGGTCAGTGCTGTGATCATATTAATTTCAATAATATTAACATTATTTGTAATGAAAAGAGTGCGATGACCATTAGATTTCAAAGAACAAAATATTACTATACAATGCGCGAAGTATGCAACATCCTGGATGTCAAATCGCATGTGCTTCGATTCTGGGAAACTCAATTCACGCAGCTCAATCCGCAGCGCAAAGAAGGCTCGAACAGACGTTATACGCAAAAGGATATTCAGCTCCTCAAGAAAATTCAATACTTGCTCTATGAAAAAAAGTTCAAGATAAAAGGAGCAAAAAAAGCGCTGCGAAATGTTGAGGATATTTCCACAAAAGAAAATGTCCAGATCGACATGGACAGCTATGAGAGTAAAAGAGCACTGAAGCGTCTCAGAAACAAGCTTACCGAATTAAAAAATATTACTTCAAATTTTATGAAAGAAACACAAGAAATTTCCGATGAATAATATAAAAACGGCTTCTGCATGGGCTCCGAATCACATCACCGGATTTTTCTATTCAAAAATAGATAGAGAACCGATGCAGAGCAGTTCTCTTGGCGCAGGTGTTAATCTTTCACGAGGAACAACTACACAGGTCGAAGTATATCCTGCTTCACAAAAAGAAATCTCTGTTTTCATAAATGGAGAAAGATCTGAAGCTGATCTTACATGTTGGATCGTTAATCAATTCATAACAAAGTATACTGATGATTATTATAATTTTAAAATTCATCATACAATGAAAATGCCTATCAGTGCGGGGTTTGGCACAAGCGGAAGCGGCGCGCTCAGCTTAGCACTGGCTTTGAAAAAAGTATTTAATATTGAGATTCCTGATGAAGAGTGCTTCGAACTCGCCCACGTTGCAGACGTAGAGAAAAAAGGTGGACTGGGAACAGTTATGGCTGAGATCGCAGGTGGACTGGAAATACGCGTTGCTTTCGGTGGACCGGGCATTGGAAAAGTCGAGAATATCCCGCTCGAAAAAGATTACAAAATTATCGTTCTTTATTTCGGTCCGTATCAAACCAAAGATGCGCTTTCCAATAAAAATTTGATGGAAAAGGTTCATAAATTTGGTAAAACCTGCGTAGATGATCTGCTCAAAGACCCGTCTGTGGAACGCTTTCTCGAACTCTCGCAATGGTTTGTGAACAAGATCGAAGTAGCGACCGAACGAGTCTCGCATATCATAAAAGAGATGGATCGAAATGGATTTCTCTGCAGTATGCCGCTGTTTGGTGAAAGCATATTCAGCATTCAAACAAATAAAAAAGCCGAAGAACTGAAAAATATTTTTCAAGAATACGGCACAACTTATATTTCAAATATCAGCTCTGGAGGTCCACATGTTAATTGAAGTTCCCGATTCCCATCCCAGAGCACAATCCCTGCATGTACGCGAGAAGCTAATTGATGGATTCGACAAAGGACTTGTCGCAAAAGCCGGTTTGATCGCTCATGGCAGAGGTGAATGCTTCGATTATCTTATTGGTGAGAAAACTCAACACTTTGCAGAACTTGCAACTGAAGCTGCTTGTGCAATGCTTCTCCTAGCAGAACATCCGGTGCTATCTCTCAATGGGAATGTTGCTTCGCTCTGCCCGGACGAGATTATCGAGCTGAGCAAAGCTGCCGGTGTGCCACTTGAAATAAATCTCTTTTACAGGACAAAGGAACGTGAAGATGCACTCCTGAAGCACATGGAAAAACACGGCGCTCATGAAGTTCTGGGTGTGGGAAATGATGAGACTGTCCAGATCGAAGAATTGCAAAGCAAACGCAGGATCGTCTCAAAAAAAGGTATCTATATCGCTGATGTTGTATTTGTACCTCTCGAAGATGGAGACCGCACCGAAGCGTTGGTAGCATCCGGCAAGAAAGTCATCACTGTTGACCTCAATCCCCTCTCTCGAACTGCACAGAAAGCACAGATCACAATCGTGGATAATATTGTGCGGACAGTTCCACTTATGACTGAAAAGATCAAAGAGATGAAAAATTATCCTCAAAAACGATTAGGAGAGATCCTCAAAAATTTTGACAATAAGAAAAATTTACAAGCGGCTTTATATTTTATTATGCAAAGATTAAAGGAGCTTTCATGAATATCTTCATAATCGGGGCTGGCGCGATTGGCACCTACCTAGCAGCTGTGATCTCACGCGAATATGATGTGACTCTTGTCGGGAAAAAGGAACATCATCACAAAGACCATTTCAAGGTCATACAAAAAAATGGTGTACTCCTGTCCGGCTTTCAAACAGTTATGAGCAAAGTGCTCACTACAAGGGAGTTAAAAAAGATTCCAGCAAATTCTCTCATTCTTGTTACTACAAAAGCATATGATGTCAAAACTGTGTTTGAAGACCTCAAAAACATTGTGAAAGATGATACTGTTTTCATGCTAATTCAGAATGGGATCGGTATAAAAGAGGAAGTGAAAGACATTCTTCCAAATGAGATCATCCGTGCAGTAACAGGTATTGGAGCAGAGATCATACGACCCGGTGAAGTGCGAACTTCATGGGGAAAAGTTGTACTGGAAAATACAAAATCTGTAGAAAAAGTATTGGAGATATTCTCCAGGAGCACATTCGAGACGAGTATTTCGGACAATATCAAACAGGAAGAATGGCTTAAACTTTCGATCAATGCTTTTGTGAATCCTTTTTCCACTCTTCTTCAGGTTCGTTCATACATGCTTTCAAAACCGGAAATTAGAAATCTCGTGGAAAAAGTGATCGATGAAGTGATTGCTGTGGCAGAAAAAGAAGGTTATCCTATTCAAAGGGAAAAGGTTATCCGAACGATAAATCGACTCCACCAATATAAGAACTATTCCTCCATGTACCAGGATGTGAAAAAAGGCAAAAAGACAGAACTGGACTACATCACCGGTGCGATTATACAACGGGCAAAAAAACATAATATCCCAGTTCCCATGAATGAATTTCTCTATGATTCAATTAAATTTTTAGAAAAATATGGCTACTAAGAAAATGTCTAATTACAAATTTCTAATTTCAAATGAAAATTAAGAATAATAATGGTTATTTCAAATACTAATAACTTACGCGAATCAAAAGTGAATAACATTCGAGCTCTTAAAGATAGAGAAAAACTCGTTATGATCACCTGCTATGATTTTCAGATGGCAAAGATTTTTTCCTCAGTCGGCATAGACATTATACTTGTTGGTGACAGTCTCGGCATGGTGTTTCAGGGTGATTCTACAACCAAAAACGTCACCATGGAACAGATGCTCTACCATGTGCGTGCAGTAGCTAAAGGCGCCGGAGATATTCCCATTGTTGGAGATATGCCTATACATTCATACTCGAGTAAAGAGATCGCTTTGGAAAATGCACAACGGTTCATAGATGCCGGTGCTGATGCTGTCAAACTGGAAGGATACTTTCCCGAAACAATATCCTATCTTGTAACACATAATATTCCCGTGCAAGGTCATATCGGGCTGCTTCCGCAAACCTATGAATCCTTCAAAGTGGTCGGCAGAAAGCAGGAAGATCATGAACGGCTGTTGAAAGAAGCAAAAGAAATCGAGGAGAATGGCGCATTCACTCTCGTGCTGGAATCAATTCCCGAACTGCTTGGTAAAGAGATCACAGATAGCATCGAGATACCAACGATCGGCATAGGCGCCGGACGATACTGCGATGGACAGGTGCTTGTCATTAACGATCTGCTGGGTATGGACCCGGAATTTCATCCTAAATTTGTGAAGCGTTATGCAAACCTTTTTGAGATCATTTCCAAAAGTGTTTCTGCATTCAAGCAAGATGTGAAAAACAAGACATATCCAGATAAGGAACATATATATGAATAGATCATCCCTTCCCAAAAATGAAGTGCTCGAACTTATTCACTCCACGCTGAAGCACGACAAATCCTATAAAAATGGCAATGTGATAAGCACGATGTGCACCTATCCGGACACATTCGCACAGCAGCTTTTTTCCACTTTTATTGATAGAAATATCGGTGATGCAAATCTCTTCCCCGGTGTGGTTGAACTGGAAAATGAAGTAATTTCCTCGTTGGGAGAACTGCTGCACAATCCTGATGCATACGGCAACATTGTGACAGGCGGTACAGAAGCAAACTTTCTCGCACTCTGGGCATACCGAGAGCTTTCGGGAAAACATACGATAATCGTACCCGAAACTGCTCATTTCTCGCTCTACAAAAGTGCAAACATTCTCAATCTGAAAACAAAAACTGTAAAAGTGACAGAGCAAAGGCAGATGGACATTGCAGAAACTGAAAAAGCGATTGATGATGACACATTCTGCATTGTGGGCATCGCAGGCACAACTGAACTCGGTGTGATCGATCCGATTTCCGAGCTGTCAGCTCTTTGTTTAAAATACAATCTATATCTCCATATAGATGCAGCATTTGGCGGTTTTGTCATTCCCTTTATGAAAGACCTGGGCTATGATATTATAGATTTTGATTTTTCCCTGCCCGGTGTAAGCTCCATCACGATCGATCCTCATAAAATGGGCTTGTGCCCTATTCCTGCAGGTGGTATTCTTTTCAGAAATGAAGAATTGACAAAGAAAATAAAATGGAGTGTAAGCTATCTCTCCGGCGGACACACCGAACAAACAACGTTTGTCAGCTCCCGTTCGGGTGCTGCGGTGATCGCAGTTTGGGGTATGTTAAATTATCTCGGATATGAGGGCTACAATGACATCATTAAAAGGTGCATGCACGTAACGGATTATCTTGTTGCAGAGCTTGATAAATTTGATGAACTTTACCCGATCCAGCATCCAACTATGAACATCGTCGGCGTTGCATCCAATAAATCTAATATCGTACTCATTGCAGAAGCAATGCGGGACAAGGGCTGGGCGATCTCGCTCTTTACTGAACACCTCCGCATCGTACTTCGTCAATCAGTAACAAAAAAGTAATAAACAAATTTATCCATGACATAAAAGAGGTGTTAACATGCATCCAAGCAAAGATATAATCGGCACTAAAGGACAGGAACTTCGGGACAAACGCATTGCACTCGGCATTACCGGAAGTGTGGGCTGCCTGCGCAGCGTTGACCTTGCACGTGAGCTCATGCGTTATGGAGCAGAAGTATTTGTGGTGATGAGCCAGGAAGCGACCAAGCTCGTGACTCCCGCAATGTTCGAGTGGGCTACGGGAAATCCAGTAGTAACAGAACTGACAGGCAAAATAGAACACATATGGCTTGCCGGTGAGCACGAAGAAAGCTGTGATCTTATATTGGTCGCACCTGCGACAGGAAACTCCCTCAGTAAGATCGCATGCGGCATCGATGACACGCCTGTGCTTTCAACTGTAACCTCTGCCATCGGCTCGAACATTCCTGTGATGATCGTGCCTGCCATGCATGAGAGCATGTACAAGAATCCCTTCATCCTTGAAAATATCGAGAAGCTGAAAAACGCAGGTATCCATGTGATCGAACCGGTACGTGAAGAAGGCAAGGCAAAGATCGCAAGTGTGGACACTATGGTGGAGATGGTCATCCAGAAACTCTACAAAAAGGATTTGCAGGATATGACTGTACTGATAACTGCCGGACCCACTATTGAATACATAGACGATATCCGCTACATTACGAATAAAAGCTCAGGAAAAATGGGCTTTGCTCTTGCACGTGATGCAGTTCGCAGGGGTGCACATTGCATACTGATCAGCGGACCTTCAAATCTAACTCCGCCAGCAGGTTGCAAGTACATTTCCGTGGAAACCACAAAAGATATGTTGAACGCAGTAACTACTCAACTCAAAGAAAAGAATATAGATGTGTTCATCAGCGCTGCTGCTGTTGCGGACT
>FUWD013254308.1_pt3 | contig 11657 bp, 10 predicted proteins | sample 1063281 | NCBI WGS metagenome assembly FUWD01 (sample SAMEA79048168, study PRJEB19326) | metagenome | biome: marine
CAGCGGATCGGGTCACGCTTAACGTGTGAACCGCCCGGCTGCAGATTGCCCGTTTTTTCGCTCCTGATAGTGGTAGTGCACCCAGTCGGTCTGGCACTGGCGAACCTCTGCTTGCGATTTCTCGCACAGATGACGCGGGCAGAATCCGGGGGCTTTACACTGGCACAGCGTTTTCATGTTTCACTTTCGGTTTTAATTCGTAATCGATTCCCAGGCTTTGAATGATGCGTCTGATTTCCGCGTCATCCATATACAGGCGAAAATGATTAACCGGATCGTCGAGGTTCATCCCGAGTTCCCGCCAGCCGATCAGATAATTCTGCAGCTTGTACGAATTGCAGATAGGGTACTTCGGGCCTCCCGGTCGGATGAAGCAGTGATTCCAGCGCAGGAACGGCAGGCACCATGTTTTACGCCCGTGCGTTCGGTACTTTTCGTGAATGTATCCTTCCTCGCCGCCGAACTTTTTGAAGTCGGGATTAAAGCCCAGCCAGGCATCCTTGCGGCAACTGAATAGCCCGAGTCCGTGCATTCGGATTTCGAACGGTGGGCTATAGGGGTTATGCCCACGCGGGTCAGATCCCCATGTGCCATACATCCCGGCCCGCCAGACTTCATTCATATGCGTTGCCATGTTGCCGTCCAAACCGTCATACAGCATCGGGCCTTGAAGCAGATCCTTTGTTTCGGGGTGCAGGTCGTACCACGCCAGCAGTCGGGGCAACACGTCCTTATCAAGCAGCACATGCGAGTCCATACAAAGCACTGCCGGTGTGCTTGCGACCCGGAAGATGTGATCCCGTGGCGCTGCAGTCCCGCCTTTGTCAAACGGGATATAGCGACCATTCTTCACCCAGTTTGTGACATAATCCTTTGTTGCTTTTCCGTGCTTGGAATTTGGATTGTTGTCAACGACGATGAACTCGACTTGATCCATCAATTCAGGGTAGTGCTTCCTGATGTCCTGAATCGTGAACCAGACGCCGCGAGCGTCATCGTACACCGCCATTCCGATAGTTAGTTTCTTCAACTCTGCTCACTTTCTTGCTTATCTACGTAAATGTATCTACGCCGGAGGATCAGGATTGGTTATCAATGTGATTGACGAAAGTGGTGTCGGACAATCTTGCCCCCATTGCACAAGCAGATCTAGAACCCACACCGTTTGCGATGGACTTGCCTCAAAAACGTTCAATTCATAGTGGTACTGATTTTCTGAACCAGAAATTGATAACTGCACATGGATTGTGACACCGCCTCCTCCGCAATGATTTTGACCTATATAAATGTTACCATAAAAACCTACTCCGTCGGTTACATCTTTATACCACCCTTGACCGCCCATCGGCACGACATGTGATTGATTCCATGCTGCCTTAGCTTGTTCTGTCATGCACGACCCGTTCCCAGCCCCCGTAAGATCCATAGTGAACCCCGCACCGGGTTTAAATTGAGAAGTAGGAGGGCATGACCATTCCCCTCCACTCGCCGTTGTCGTCGGCGCGACTGTTGTCCCCGGCGCCGTCGTTGTCGGCTCACCTGTCGTTGTCGTTGTTGGCTCACCCGTCGTTGTGACCGGAACTCCCACGGATGGAAAATCTGGTTTGCCCCTGCCGCCATCTTCAGCATTGCCGATAATTCTTGCGCAGACTTGATCCTCCGGCGTAGATACATTTACGGTGAATGGCCAGAGGTTTGTTTCAACGACCATGCCAATTGAGTCGATTGTTCCCTGTTCGACTTGACCGAACCTATGAGAGATAGACCGCACGCGACCATAGGTTGCGTCTAAGACCAATCCTCCGTTTCCGTCGGCGTAATTCAGCAGCACAACATCTCCCGGTTGTACGTGTGAGCAATTCAGGAACGAACTGATCTTGATCAACTTGTTCATTTTCAGACGGTAGAGCAGCCAATTCTCGGTAACGATCGCAACGGACGTCGGGTACTGATAAGCCCAGAGATCCATCTCGGTTCGCTTCTTTTCAAAAGACGCGATCGCTTCATCGCTCGACCGCGATAGCCTTTGCTCCGGGCTCGGAATAGCCTGTCGAAACTTCGAAACGATCTCAGTCGGATAGTCTTTAACAGGCGTCATCTCGATTGAAAGCGAGCCATTAAGTACATTGTCTGGGTTCAGCACTGCCTGATGGTTAGAATAATCGCTTTCTAAATACCGTAAATAAATCTGGCCTGTATCCCAGAAAGCAATGCAGTTCGATTGCATTGCCAGCTCGCTGATCAGTTCATTGAGTTTCTTTTCTTCCCGGATTGCAAATCCCATCTTGGTAACAACCTGGCTGGCAGCAAGGGAAAATGAATCGTTGTTAATGTACTCGTCTGCAATGTTGCCTATGAACGGACTCTCTAAAATATGCTTCATGATGTCGGCAGGATCTTCGATCGCATCGCCTTCATCGTTCATAATACCTTTGATTGTGGCATAGATTGTTTCTTCAGGAAAACCGTAAACAGTTGGAGGTGAATTAAGCGTCAGCGTAGTCAGGCCGGGATCGTCAGTTTCCCTACCGATCGTCGCGTTGTGGCTCTTGTCGTTCAGGTTTACCGAATAGGCATTTGTGTTGTAAGTTAAAAACACATCCCTTGTTTGGCCACCTCCTGCAGACCCTGATGATGCAAGAGCCTCGATCCTCACGACTTCCTCTGATGGCAAATAGTTTAGTAGGTATTTGAAAGTCCCAAGTTCGTAAACGGGTGCGCCAGGAGTCCAATTAAATTTAGTCTGAGCAACTGAACCGATTTTAAATTCTGTTGACGAACTGGCCGTAAAGTCAGGAGGCTCTTGAACTATCGCAACCTGGCTTCCTTGATAATCCCAGGTTGTAATCATCGTTTCATACCAGCCGCTGCCATTGTTCAACCAGAGCGGATTGCCCCTGAGGCTAAACGTGGGATCTGCGAGGACTGATTGATTGATCATGATGTATCGCTGGCCTTCTGCTGCGTATATGCCCGATACATTGCCGCTGTAAAGGATGCTGCTTCTAGATGTCACATTAAAAAACCGTGATGTCTCATTCGCAAAACTGCCCACAACTGACTCAAAGTTATTTGGGTAACCGATAATCAAAGTTATTTGTGATCCAGTTGTAAAATACAGCTTGCTCGCTTCGTCGTGGATAACGACAGTTTCATCCTGCTGGCCAAACGCTGATCCAAGATACCCCTCTCCAGGTCGATCAATCACACATGCGGGAACACGCTTGCACGGATTGCCGTAAACAATCGGCATCATCTTTCCGTCACAGCTTGAGCAGTTCACCTCTGGGAAGTCGTCTTGGCTGATCAGTCGCCCGATTGATTTATCAAAGTGCTCCTGCAAGCCCTTCATACTGACGGACCATTGCACATTGTTCTCTGTCCATGACAGCGGGGTTGTCAGAATCCCAGCAAACATAACCAGTTTGTCATCCCATGCAGTCCCATCAAACCAGAGATAGACATAGGCAATTTTATTTTGCACACCCGGATAAGTTTCAAACAGCGTTCGCAACTCTCTGTCAGCATCGTCAAACGTGATTGTCAGTTGATCAAATCCACCGATCTTGCCCGGTTCTGCGTTGAGTCGTAATTCTCCCCAGCTATCGATGCGACCCTCGCACAGAACCGGACCGTGCAAAAGTTCTTCTGAATAATATTTGATGCCGACTTCGCCACCAAAATCAACCTGCAGGATGTATCGCGGGAATGCCCCTGCGACTTTCTCTTTCTCCGTCTCTGTTGCAGATGCGAGCGTCCTAGCCATTAAAACGATTTCCCCCGTCTTTTGCCTTCTTGCTCAAGAGCATCATAGATGTTTGGAATGTCATTCTGATTCAGCTTTGTGATGTTCGGGAAATTGAGATCGATCTTATTCGTCTGAGTTTTTACAGTCTGCAGGCCCGGATCATTAAACAGACTGGAATTCGTCACGCCGGAAAAGGTTGGTGGTGGTGCCTGCGTGATGGTGTCGATCTGATTAAACAGGTTGTCAATCATGTCCTGGATTCGCTTACGCGCGGAGTACGTATCCACCAGCGTCATATTCTGCTCAAGTTGCGTGATCTGATTACGAAGATTCGCGGCCTGTCCCTGTGCCGATGAATAGAACGATCGAAGCGTTTGCATTGCCTGACCTACATCGCGGGCGACTCCAGATCCAGCTGAAGACAGGCGGTCACCAAATCCCTCAAGGCCGCTGCGGAGTTTTCCGAAACCTGTCGTTACAGAACCGACCTGCTGGTTTAGTCCGAACATTGCATTGAATGAACGCTCGACGGCATTTGAGAACTGCTGTTGCCGGAAAGCGATGATGCGATCTTCCAGAGCGGTCTTGAAATCCTTCTGGCTGAACTTGCCTTGGATCAATCGTTTGCGTTCTTCGGCTGCGGCTGCCTCGTTTGCAGCTTCAGCAGCCTTCTGAGTCTGATTCGTTAGTGAAGCGATTCCGCTTTCGTATTGCTGCAGTCCAATTTTCCCAGAGAACAGCATCTGTCGTAGGCTGATAAATCTAGAAGCAAGCGAACTAAACTCTTCGTTAGGAAGTTCCGCTTTTAACCCCATTAACTTTTGTCCTAGATTATCCAGCGACGTATCCAACGCGTCTTGTACCTGCTTTTGCTTTTGCTCTTTCTCCTGTTCTTTGGTAATGACTTCATTGGCTCGCATTGCAGCACGCTGTGCGAGTATGTCCATATTCTCATTTGTAAGTTGCCCTTCGGCCTGCAGGCGACTAAATACGTTTGAGAACGTAGACTGCAAACGAGGCGTCATCCCTTCGACGGTTCCAAGGAACTCACGAAACTGCTCTTGCGTTGGTCCCAAATCAATAAAGTCTCGAATCCTTGAAAACCCTGGCGTCTTCTGGTCAACCTGATCACGCTTTGCATCTCTAAGGATGTCCGAAATTTCACCCTGTTTCAATTCGACTTCAGACGGCATGTTAATAGCGGGCTGGTCTGAATCGTCGAACGCACCGACATTACCGGGGCCAGCACCTTTCTGCTGCGGCTTACGCTGGTTGTTTTCCATCTCGAAGCTGGTATCACCGATATTGCCAGTGATCTCATCTCGCTTCTGTTTTATCTGATCAAGTTTTTCTTTAAGGTCTTCGACCTCTTTCTGTGCCCCCTTCAGAATTCCATTGCCAGACAACCTTCTCCAGGCAACATCTAGTTTCTCAACTCTTTTCTGAGCTGTTTCGATTTGCTTTTGGTACGACCCAGCTTGGTCATTTAATTCTTTCTGAACAGCCTTTAGTTTCTCAATGCGAACAGTAGGATCTTCAATAGACAGAATGTTCTGCAGTTTCCGATCAAATCGTTTATTGGTAAGTTGCTGGAGTTCTTTATTAAGCTTGATTGCCCGCTCAGTCTCTTCGTTCCACTTCTTGATGAACTCGTTATTGTCGTAAATATACTTAGCACCGAGCGCAATCAGTGCCAGTCCGAGAGCGACCAACCCACCCTTCAGAAGGTTGGTTGCTGTCAGCATCCCGCCCAGTTTCGTTCCTGCCAGCACTGAGGAACTCCCCATAGAAACCAAGGCGTTGCCTGTGCTGATCAATGCTGTCCCCAGACTCGTTATCGCCTGCGTAACACCCAACGTGGCAGCGAGCTTCAAGGCCATCAGTGCAGATAGCAACTTTGGATTATTCAGGAGAAATTCAATAACCGGACCCATGAATTTTTTCATCATGGAATAGGCTTCGCTAAATGCTGGTGCTGCTTTATCGAGCCAGACAACTACATCGCCAATCGCCTTAACAAGGCCAATGACCACACCGGACATTTTCTCAACGATATCTGTTCGGTGTGCGTTGAGATATTTTTCTATCGTCGAAATCGTCTCTAGCAATGTCGGGTTCATCTTTTCGCCAACCGAAATCACCACATCTTCGATCGACGATTTCAGGATTGCGTAACGGCCAGCAAGCGTCTTTAGATTGGATTGTTCTAATTCCCGGGCAATACCCTGATTGTTTTCCAGCTCATGAGTGTAACGTCTGAGTTCTGCTGTTCCCGTTGACAACAGAGCAGCCATCTGGGGGCCACCACGCGCCCCAAACAGCTCCATGATTTTACCACCCGACATCCCAGCAGCTTCAATCTCCTGCAGGATGTCAAACAGAGGCCGCATGTTGCCGGATGCGTCGAGGGTCTCAATCCCCATCCTGCGCAGTTTGTTCGTAACTTCGGGAGCAGCACCAGCAAGTTTTGCTAGAATATTGCGTAAGGCTGTGCCTCCAAGCGATCCTTGGTAGCCTTTGTCGGCGAGTTTCGCAAGCACCGCCGAAGTCTCTTCCAGTGAGACATTCAATGTCCTTGCCAGTGGGCCTACAGGCTTTAGTGCTTCTGCCAGCTGGACCAAATCGGTATTGGACGTTGTAAACGTCGCAACGAGCGTGTCATTGATGCGCGTCAGTTCTTCCGCTTCCATGCCATAAGCACGCATGGTTTTTGCTGCAATGTCTGCGGCCTGACCAATCGACAGTTGCGCGGCAGATGCTAATTGAAGCGTGCCTGGCAGGGCCTTCATGATCTCATTTGTTTTAAGGCCGGCCAGCCCTAGGTTCTCCATAGCCTCTGCGGATTGAGTCGCAGAAAACTTTGTGGTTTTTCCGGCCTCGCGTGCTGCTTTCTCCAGTAATGCGAAGTCACGAGTTCCCAGAGTCTTTGTAACAGCACCAACCCGCGTCATCGTCTGCTCGAACTTCGCAAACGTACTGGCAGAGATCAGGCCAATGGCACCAATGACGGCGACGATCCTTGCCCCAGCCGAAGCCGTGTCTCTTGCAGCAGACACCCACTGTGTACGCAGTTGCCTGGTCGCCATGATCGCGGCTTTCATGCCACGAACGAACGAACCCGTTTTCGTGCTGACGATTGCCCTGAGCGCGTGGATGGTAGAACTCATTACGGCGCCCCCGTCGTCGTGGCTGCGGAAGTCGTTGTGGTTGTCGCTGCGACTAAAGCAGGCTCAGGCCCCATGTACTTAACCGTCAGATAATCATGCCGACTTCCTGACGTAGACCAACCGCTTGATTCTGGTGCCGAATACAGTCCGACTCTGGTTTGGTCATTAAACAGCGTTTCATCCGTAGCTGTTATGAGTGCTAATCCAGCATCACCACCACTCACGATGATAGTAGATCCATCGTCATAAATGGCGAGCCCTCCGAACCCCGACTCAGCACCACCCACAGTTACGGAATAAGAGCCGATAGTAGTCGCTTCCCCGCCCGTCACCCTTTGCAGCACCAACACGTCATTCACGCTGTCCCGGTATGCAACGTAATAGTTGGAGCTGTCAAAGTATCGAAACACGATTCCGACCTTGCCGCCAACCGTAACTGCCACCTGCATATTGGATTGAATCCTCATGACACAGCAGTCCTGAGACACGTCCACGCCGCTGTCAATCACAGCCAGTGCAATGTCGTCGCCCGTGTCGTCGCCCGTTGCCGTCCGTGCCGCGTAAACCGTGTCGATTTCATAAGCAGCACCATGCCATTCCGCACCGACTAACGCCGTGTCTGGAACGTGGGCAGTTAGGTCGCCGCTTCCAGTGAAGTTGTCATTCAGAGTCGTTCTGAAATTGTCATACCGATAATAATTGAACAGTACAGAATCAGACGATGTAGAGGTGGCTCCCGATGATCGCGAATTATAAATCCCATGCACGGTAGAACCGCGATTGAAAGTGATCCCTGAATCGGCTTCGTAAAGAAGTGTTCCGTCTGCCGACAGCAGGAATGTGTCGTGAAAAACAACCAGCTTCAGAATGTGGAACCCACCATCATCACAGGTGAAGGCTGCTTCGCTGACCAGCGTTTCTGTGCCACTTACCATCTTTCGTAGCTGGATCTTGTTTGTGTCGGGGTCCATAATGGCAAGCAGGTAATTGTCACTGTCAACGTACCGGAAGAAGAAACCAGCACGCTCACTATTCGTCAGGGCCGATGGAATTTTAATACTGGCACACACCGTGAAGTCATAGCTGTCATCGCCAGAGTTTGACTTACATAAAGCGCGATAGGGACCGTTCGTTCCATCGTCGGAATTGACCGCGAACGCATAGCCGCTACCCGCCTTGAATGTGAAGTTTGAAGTACCGCCATCTTTATCAGTCCAAGCAGTCTCAGAATCTAAGCTGCTGACACTGTAGCTCAGGGCATCATAAAACACTTCGTCGCCATCTTCGTCACACGAGATGCACGCCCCGAATGCCTCAGGTGCTCCCGTTGTGGTTGTCGTTGCCGGTCCCAGCGTGGTAGTCGTTGCGGGCGCGAGCGTTGTTGTGGTGGTCGTTGCGGGCGCGAGCGTTGTTGTGGTGGTCGTTGTAGTAGTCCCACCCTCAGTGGTCGTGCCGCCTTCGGTCGTCGTCGGCTCGGCTGTCGTTGTCGGTTCGCCCGTTGTGGTAGTCCCGCCATCAGTCGTGGTCGGGCCATCCGTTGTGGTTGGATCACCTGTCGTCGTCGCGCCTTCTGTTGTCGTGGGTTCACCCGTCGTGGTCGGCTCAGCCGTCGTTGCGGGCGCGAGCGTTGTTGTGGTGGTCGTGGTTGTTGTCGCCCCTTCGGTCGTTGTCGGCTGGGGTGTCGTCGTCGGCTCCGCAGTCGTGGTTGTTGTGGTCGTGGTTGTCGTAGTCGTTGTCGTGGTGGTCGTCCCAGACGCTCCTGGTTGCCCTTGTAATTCAAGAGTAATCGTAGTGCTGAAAGTGTTGGAATCATCACGCTGCCAGCGCAATTCCGTATCAATGAATCGAACACCCGCATAGACAGTCCCATCTGTGTAAGTTAGCGTAAAAGTATTTGTCGGACCTTTGACAGAATCGGTAAAGAAGTTCTCTAGATCCTTCTGATTTGCGTAAGTCAGATTGCCAAGCGGGAGCCGCCATTGCCACGTCTTACGCTGGGTCTTTCGGTAAACGTACCGGGTATGATTTGCAGACTGGCCAGTCACCCACATGGGAAGTAAGCGGGGCTCTGTTGATCCGTCAGGACCGGCGATTTCCACCGAATCCGTGCCGTCGTTCAGAGTGATCGAAACTTGACCTGACATTGGTAATCCAATCCTTAAACTGCTGCTCTGCTTCCTGTGGCGTTAAGCCAACAGACTTCAGCCACTCGACTTCCTTCGGATGTTTTTCAATCCATTCAATCCCCTGGTCGTGAATTGCAGAGCCGATCATGTTGATGCGGTCCTGATGAGCGACCGTCTCGTAAACCGACTGCGATTCGAAGCCGATGTTATTCAGCTTCTGGATGTCTAAATAAACCTTCTTGGCATCCTCAGGCTTCCACTTCATGTGTGCCGCAGCCTGAAATTGCCAGTTGATTCTGTTTGCTTCTTCCCGTTTGATTGCGACGTAATGTGTGTAAAATTCTCGGACTCGCAGCCCCCGGATTACGCCGGGGGTCCAGCCGTAGGCGCTGGCGAGGACAGATTCCCATTGAACGTGCCAGCAAGCTGAGAAAAGATCCCTTCGATTGACTCGCGGTGTTCCTTCGGGATCGCCGCGATAAGTGAGTTTTTTTCCAGCCTCAGAAACTCCATGAAGTCATTGGCACCCATGACGGCCTCTCGCAGTTTCAGTCCGTCGCTGGCTCGCAGCTTCATCTTTTCAAGCGAGACTTCAGGCTCTTCCACGCAGCACTCTTCTGCCAGATAGAGCGTGTTCGTATCAATCGTTTGCAGAAACAAACCGATCAGACGCGGGATAGCCGGTGCTAATGTGGTGTAATCCAGATTGACATCATCACTGCCTTGGACTTCCCCCAGGATCACACTGAGGATGCCCTGAGAGGCTTCGTCAGACAGCAGAGACATTACTTCACGTTTGATCAAAAACCAGCCTTGCAGGCTCATTTCACCGATCTCAAGTTCTGCTCCATTGCTTAATGGAACTTTGATAGTTTCACTCATAATTGTTTAGTCCGCTTTTAATAATGAGGTTTTAAATAAATAAATCCGACAACCTACTTGCTGTCGGGTTTCTCCGGTTTCTTTGTTTCTGGGGCAGCCTGTTTTGTTGTCGCATTTGTAAGCTCAGCGTGCAGGGCCTCGAACTCGTGAGCCAACGCTTGCACAAAGACCTTAGCCGCCTGTTCAACGTCTTTGCCCGACTTGACCACTGCCTGCAGGTCTCGGTAGGTGAGTCGCGAATCATCGCCGACCTTGCCACCACAGCACCGCAGCAGTGCTCTGTAAGATCGATCAACCGCATTGAAATCACACTTTCCATCGGCAAAGTGCTTGACTGCTTTTGCCAGGTTCACAGCTCGCTCTTGTGCTTTTTCTGGGTACATGTCTGAAAGTTCCTACGAATGAAATATAAAAGAGCGGGAGCCGCTGCGGTGTCGGAATCCACAACAGCCCCCGGCGCCCGGTGATTACGCAGCAGCAAAATGAATCTTGCCAATCAGTTCGCCATCGTCGGCAGACTCATCGCCAAGACATTCGAATTCGACGTTGAAGATACGATCTGCCTCGTTGTTGAACGGGATCTCAAATTCACCGATCGAGACGGTACGATTGAACGAGACTTTCTTGGCTGCTTCCGCAGTCAGGAACGGAATGACCTCAGCAGCTTGCGGCGTGTAGATATAACCACCGCTGCGACCGATGCCGATATAGGCCGCACCAGAACCACCAGTCTCATCATTACCAGCCGCATACACTTCTTTGAGCGTAGCAGCAGACCATTCCGCAAATGGGATTGTCATCCGGCATTCATCGCCAGTATGCCGCAAGTTCATTGCCGTCGAACCAAATTGATCCACGGTAACCGGCCTGGTCTTAGGACTGAACTTTGTTGAGATGCCGCCCTGTGTGTGGCCAATCGCAGTGGCGCCAAGAGTCGCATAACCAGGACCGCCTAATACATTGTCTACGTCACTTGTCATGATTAAACCCCTTCAGATTTAGGCTTTATGGTCAGTCTCCATGAACTGGCCAGATGGTGAATAAAGTTATCTTCGTCATCAATTTTGAATTCCAGCGGATAAGAATCATCGCTCTGGTGCATCTCGGTGATGCAATAGTTCGTTGAGTCAATGCCCGCTGGCTTCTTTAGTGGAATCGAATAATTGTTGATCAGGCGCCCTTCAATACGCTCATTCAAATACGGATCAAACGAATAAATATTGATCTGCAAGTTCACCCTGCGGCGACCCACATACGTTGCATTTGGTACTGACGTATTACTGAACCACTGGAGCGAAACAAACGGGAACACTGGTGTTGAATTCGGCCAGCCTCGTTTGACGCGGTTTGCACCGATCAACGCAGCAAGGCCACTGTCTTCATTCAGTGCCGTCCATAATGCTTTTTGTGGTTCATCCAGGCTCATCTGATGTATCCTCTGTGCGAATTCGTATCACGCACCCAAGCGATGTAAAGACTAATTCTGGTTTTTCTCCTTCAGGACCGATCTCACATTCGATTCTGCCGTTCTGCTCGCGGTATTTCAGGCTGTGATTCGCGTAGCCTTTCGTCAGTGAGTTTGCCAGATAGTCCTCGAATTGCTGGGTCATGCGATGTTCCTTTGCGAAGAACGGGGAGGAGCTAAAGCCTGATCAAGCAAGGCAATCGCCCATGCTCGATTCTTGTTAAACGCAGGGCGTAACCACGGCATCTGTTCCTGTGGCCGTGCGCGGA
>FUWD013184060.1_pt1 | contig 11650 bp, 10 predicted proteins | sample 1063281 | NCBI WGS metagenome assembly FUWD01 (sample SAMEA79048168, study PRJEB19326) | metagenome | biome: marine
GCCGGGGTGAATCTCGGGCGTCGGGGCGATTAGGTACGGCAGGGGTTACTAAAATTTTGAACCCCTACGCGAGATTACATTGTTCAACCACGAGCCACCGGGGTCGTTCTCAGCGAGTGTAAATTATCGTCACGCCGAAAAGCATGATCATCGAGCCCATCAAACGCCACCTAATGTGTTCCTCCCTGAAAAATAGCCACCCGAATATTACTCCAATTACCATGCCTATTCTTTTCACCGAAATCATGTATGCGACTGGAGCCATGCCTATTGCGACAAAATGGGCTACACTCTGGATTGCCAACACCACTGCGCCAAGAGTGAAAAAGCCGATAGTCCTGTTTTCCAGTACCAGCTCACTATCCCCTCTCAAAAGCCGGACGACTGCGCCAAAGACAAAAACAGCCGTTATGAGCGCTGTCAGGAGTAGCCCGAACTCAATAGCCCCGTACATATTCACGCCGCCTTTACCCAAAGTGCATGTAAGAGCCCATATCAACGATACTAGCAACATGCGCCGGGTCCCGGGTTCCGAAGCAACCGACTTTAAAGGTCCGAGAAAAGTTAAATCAGTCGGGTCCAGGTTCAGCACATAGGCCCCAACCGTCACCAGAACTACGCCCATTATGCCCACCACGCTGATCTGCTCGCCCAGTATCAACCACGAAGTCAGTACGGTCGCCGCGGGCGTAAAAGAAAGCAGCGGGATTGTCAGTGACAACGGAGACAAACGTATCGCCGTAAGAAAAAGATAATAGGCGAGCACTTCGAGCGGTAAAGTAACGGCAAGGAGAAGCGCCAATTCAAACGTTACCGGCTTGAAATCCACTATGAAAAACAGGGGCGAAAGCAGGACCAGCGCGCCCAGCAGCATGCCCGAACCGGTTATCCACTCATCGTTGTCACGCATTATGAACTTCGAGACTGTATCGCAGCTCGCCGCAAAGAAGGCGGCGCACAGACTCACGAGGAACCAGGTCGGCAATTGATCTCCTTGAATCCTGACGGGCTAGAAGAATATCTTCAGTCCGGTCATTACAGATTCGACATTCCCGTCGAAAGCGAGAGAAATTTCGTTATGCGCGGAAAACCCGCACATCTCGCAGACGGAAGGGCCACGATTTTTCAGGTAACAGCCCCGAGCGACAGAGCCATCAGGTTCGGCGTTCGCCAGCAATTCGTCGTAACATGTCCATCGTGACCTTTTCATATCATTGAGGCTGCTAAAGGAATTGGCCACCGGATAGCCATCCTTTTTTAGCTGTATCAGTTCATTGAGTATGGGGACTCTCTGGGCCGCTGTTATGAAAAGCGGGTCCGGCAGACCGGAATACGGGTAATAGAACTGAACAGTGACTCCAGCGACCCGGCCCTTGAGTTTCTTGAGGAGATCTGAAACCGTATCCCTGTTCATGCGGCTGATGGTGAAGCTGATAAAGGACTGGAATTTGCCCTCGGTTTCAAGGTTCTTCCAGACCTTGCTGAAAACCCCCTGCCCCCTCACCCTGTCATGTATTTCCCCGGTTCCGTCAAGGCTTACCCAGACCCGGTCAAGCTCCAGGTCTCCATACGGTAGTGTTCCATTGGTCGTCATGCACACAGACGGGAAAAGTCGCCTCGCATGATCAATCACATCCGGGATTCCACGAGCGCCGTCCCTCCAGAGAAGAGGTTCTCCACCTTCGAGAATCAGTATCTTTACCCCCATATCCTTTAATAAGCCCAACGTCCGTTTGACGCCCTCAAAATCCGATTCCCCGCCGACACGCTTCCAGTAGGGGCAGTGAACGCATTTCAGATTGCATCGATGCGTTATCTTGTAGCCTGAAAGCACAGGCGTCTCCCTGCCCGTAATCAGGTGTTTTAAAAACGGCGTGGTGAAGTGCCGCAACGATTTTCCTATGGCTCTGATCATTCTGGCGCCCTTTTGCAATGAGCTTTTCCAATGAGCTGTTGACCACTGCGCGTCTCCCGACCATAATTGAAACAGGAAGACAAACCAACCCGTTATCGAGACGCCTGATCCATCTTATACCATTTCTCCGAGGGATATAAGTAACATCGCGACATGATGGTGGACCTGAACGAAGATCTGACGGCCTCGCGTTACTGGTAGTCAAGGGCTTCCGTCACGCCGGTATCGGCAAATTACAGGTTCATGCGCAAATCATCACAAACAGACCTTTCTTCTAATTAAGGGGGCCAGCAATGATTCATTCATTTTTCAGCGGCGTGGAGCCGGTAATGGAGAAAAGAAAACTCCAGAAGCTTACCCAACAGGAACTTCAGGCGCTCGTCGTAAACAAGGACCATCTTGACCAGGATTTCCCGGAACATTCCAAGACCATCGCAAGCCAGGATTTCTGGAAGATAGCGAAGAACGTAACTCTTGAAAAACTATCACTGCCTTTCTGGGCCATCGAAGCTGTAAAGCCGACATCCGGCGCATCAACTTCGCAATAGGAAACAAGATGACATCTTCTTCCGAAACAATGGAATACCTCGGTCCATGGTTGAAAAGTTCCCGGGAATTCTCCCAACGACGATTTCACAGATGGAAGCTTCTGGAGGACCTTTACCATAACCGGCGCGATCTCGGGTCATGGAACTCCAGGGAATCAGGCCAGAACCCCGTTGACTCATTCCCGGGGCGGCATGACCCATCGGGAAAACAGCGGGCGTGGCAGTCCGACATTATCCTGTGCCCGTCCTACATAGTGGACACATGGGCGGACAGGGCGTATCAGGCAATATTAAGCGGCCCGGAATGGCTCACCGTAATCCCGGAGAAGTCATTTTATCCCACTGCGTCGGACACCAGGTTCCCGACATCCTTCAAACTTCAGGAACTTCTCATCAGCAGGCTATCCCAGGGAGGCGTCCACATGAGGCTGTATGAGGCGTTACAGAGCCTGTGCCTTTATGGGACGGTGTTTGCCAAGATTTCCTGGCGGCCGCATTCGTGTCCCGCCAAAAGATGGGACAAGGATTCATTCGATATAATCGAGGAAGACGCCGAACTCTACGACTGCCCTGTCATTGAGCTGATTCCTCTCGACCGCGTCCTGCTAGACTGGAGGGCGACGCACAGTGACATCCAGCGTCATTCGGGCATTGGCCACATTGTGGACAAATCCTATGAAGAGATAGTCGAGATGTTTGAGCTGGGTGTTTACAACGTCAATTACGAAGAGTTTTCGAACGAATGGAAAGACGCCGGCTCTTCCGACAAATCCATGGCTGAATCGCTCGGAACCCCTGACGAAACCCGGGGCCTGTCCTCACCTGAAAAGACCCGTTTTTCGGTCTGGGAATGGCATGGACGAATCCCCACCAGCGAAGGCAAAAAGGAGATCATCTGCGCAATCGTCACAGAACTGGACGCTGATTCAATTGACAATGGCCTAATGATCAGGATGTCCGATTCTCCCGCTCTCTGGTCCGGCCTGCGTCCTTTTATCTGCGCCCATTACACGCCGGTCCCCGGGCCTCTCGGGATTGGAGCGGTTGAAACGAACCTCGACCTCATTCACTCCATATCCCAGTTCCTCAGCCAGTCGCAGGACAACGCCCGGCTCACGGCTAACGCCCAGTTGATAGTCCGCAGAGGCTCATCGGCCGCCCGCAGCCTTTCCAGTGAAGATGATTTCGTTTACCCCGGCAAGGTCTGGCTTGTCGATGACCCCGACGACATACAGCCTTTCCCGTCTATGGGATTCCCGCAAGCCGAAGTCAACTCGCTCATAAATTATCTCAACGTCCTGCTGGAAAAACGCACCAGCGTCTCCGACACTACGATGGGTGTTTCTTCCCGTGACAAAACCGCCACCGAAGCTCACATCCTTCAGGAATCGTCGATGAACACGTTCGCCACGCGGGCCGATCTTTTCGCGAGGAGTTTCGTCGAACCAATGGGCAGGCTCGCTCTTTCGATGATCCAGCAGTTTATCATTGATGACCAGGTCATAGCCGTTCGCGATCATAGCGGTGTGGACGTGCCACTTACCGTCACGATGGATGAGATTCAGTCGGGCCGTTACAACGTGGTCGCAACCGTGACCAGGCAGGATTCTACGAGACTCGCCAAAGCGCAGAGCATCGAAAGGGCATTGCCGACCCTCTCGCAATTCACCCCGGTGCTCGCTCAGGAAGGCGTGCGGGTTTCATTCTCAGAGCTTATCAAGAGATATCTCGACCTCCTCGGCATAGACGCCGTGGATCGTGTTTTCACACGTATCAGCCCCGGAGAAACCCAGGAAACCCTTCAACCCGAAGCTCACGCCCATGGTGATCACTTTCCGGGAACCCATGAGAGCGATTCCCCGCCTCGACTCGTTGAACGTGGTGGACCGTTCGGAGCTTACCCGGATGACATGAACGCGATCGCCCAGTTACTTCAAATGTCTGCAAACCCCAAATAACAACAAAAAGATCGGAGGACTCAATGGACGAACAAATTCCGTTCACCGCGGATGACACGCTCGAACCCGCGCCATTACTTTCAGGACCGGAAGCTCCCACTGAACCGCCGGAGCCGGTCACGACCGCAGATGACGCCGCCCCTTTAGAAGCCGTCCAGGTGGATGACATCCCTGAAACAGGACTGAATTCCGCAATACAGGACCTGATAAAACAGTCTATCCAGACAAGGGCGGAACTCTCGGAAACCCGGGACATGTTCAGGAAGATTGTCGATCGGGACCGGGTTTCGGACAGCAAGGCGGTTGATGACGACTTCCTGAAACAGGCAAGGGAACACTACCATTCCGACCCTTTCCAGGGGGCCGCAATGCTCGTTGGAAAGGCTCGGGACGATCTGGCCAGGCTTATGGACGAGAAAATTTACGAGGCGTTTGGCGCTCGCGAACAATTCAACCGGCTTATGGATGATTTCCTGAATGACCCCTCTAACAATTCCCTGAAAGGGTTCAGGGATGAACTTGAATTCCTCATCCGTGACAGGGGCGTTGAACCAAAAGAAGCGGCCGGTTTCCTCAAGACGGTTGAATCAAAAACCCGTAAGTCGGCGACACGCAAAAGTGAGGCGCTTCGAGATGTTCGCACCCGTTCCATGACGGAATCCGGAGGTCAGCCGGTTCAATCCAGGGATCCTGACAGGGAACTGACCCGTGCCCTCCAGCAGGCCCGGAATCTCGATGAAATGTTCGCGGCTATAAAACGCTCGTCATCCTGATCAACAAGAGGAAAACGCCATGAACGAAAACATACCCATGAATCACCACTGGCTTGCGGAACGATTCAACCATATCAACACCATCCTGGGCCATATCAGGGAGACTGTGGATCATCTCCGCGAGACCCAGGCCGAATTCATGAACCGCTGCTCCACGCAGATGGCGGACCTGTCCGTTCGTGTTCAAAGAGCCGAGCACAATCAGGCGGTCCAGTTGGGGTATGAGGAAAACCACCTTAGGTACGAAGCCTCCCAGAACCTCAGGTGGCAAATGATTATCGCCATTGGGACGGCCATTTCAGGAGCGGCCGCATTCGTCGGCTACTTCATGGGGAAGGGATAATGAAAGCGGAATTCGTGCGTGTCGTCGCCGTAGTCATATCCGCCGCTGCGGGACTGTTCGGGTTGCTTTATATGAGCGTCTTCTGCCCCCTGATCATGGGTGATGACCCATATTCACTTGTGCGTTATGTCCTGATCCGACTTTCGGCGGTGCTTATCGCAGCGCCCTTTCTTACCGGACTCATGCTCGTGGTGGATTTCGTGACGCCGGGCGACTGGATGGAGAGTATCGGCAATGATCCAAAAGCGTGTTCTTACGTTATGGCTTCTGTCGTCCTTGTTATTGGCGCAATTCTTTGCTGGACGTGAAGCTTCGGCATTCAGAGGGGCATATCGTGATTCCTTCAGCAGACAGATGTCTTTCATCGTTTCCAAAAAACCGGCGTACGCCTGGGGCGGCTCATCCAGCGTCGAAAAAGGGCTCGACTGCTCGGGCTATCTGTTCCTCGCCGCCAAATGGGCGGGGATCCCGGGCGTCACTCGCACCACAGCGTATCGGATGTCCTGTGGGCTTGGTGGATGGTCCTCACAACCTGCGAGGCTTACTCAATCGCGTGAATGCGATCTTGTCTTCTGGACGTTTTCAAAATCGAGACCATGTGGGCACGTTGGGGCTTTCCTTGAGAATAACGGGCAAAAGCGAATGGTTACTCACGCCTCAACCAGCCGTGGCGTAATAAGCGAACCATTGACAGCGAGCCTGAGGAAAAACCTGACTTCGGTGCGGCGGCTCACGATTGGGGATTAGGCGATCGTGGTGTGTTTGACCCGGTAAGATCGCACAATTCAACCACACCGGCAGTCATTAACCACGAGCGACTCAAGGCCGTACAATCTTCATTCAGGCCTGCCGTCATGGCTCAACGGCAACTTCCCATTTTATCATTTAAAACATACGGAGGTCATATCATGCAGGACACTAAAAACTGGTGGGCGTCAAAAACAATCTGGATCAACCTCGTAGCTCTCGCAGGCTCGATCGCCATCTCTCTTGGGTGCGATCCCGGCCGTTGGGCCGAAATCTCGACCGTGACACTAGCCGCAGCTAACCTTGCGCTCCGGCTTATAACAAAAGAGGAAATCACCCTGGATTAAGTAAACTCGCCCGGAACAGCCACGTGCGCTTACTCTCTTCAAACACTAAACGTAATGTCGCCATTTCTATGACGAACAGGTAAAGGCGCTGAATTATGGCCACAATGAACATTGACACGCTTGGGCCGACAGATCGGCCGTCTCCCTCGAACCGTTATGATCCCGGGTCGTTAATCAGCTTCATTGAATGGCGGCCCGGAGATCAGGCCCTTCTGATGTTTCGCGTCCCCGACGATCATGACGCTTCCGGCGAAGTTTCACTGCTCTTTGATGAGCTTGCTCCGGCGTCCGCTTGCGCTTACTCGTGGCTGACGAATACCGGCGTCCATACAAATGGATCAAGCCCAGGCGATGTATCTTCAACGGCCGGCAATTCGGCAAGGTTCGACTCTTGCGATCCCGGCGTTTTCGGGCGCATTGTCACAAGATCCATAGCCATCACAGGAAATGATCCTGTAATCGCGCCCGGGGACATCGTGTCGATCACGCTTGAATACTCCTGTGTTGAGGATGAACCTTGCCCCGAGTATCTGTCGACTCTCGCGTACCGCATCGTCACAACGGCGGACGAATTGACGACGCCGAATCTCCTGGGCGCCGGCAGGCTTGCGCAGATCGCCGGTGAAGCGCGTGATCTGTTCAATGAGGAAGCGGGTGATTTTCTATCGGACGAATTTATAGTGAGGGCTGTAAATTCGTGCATAAGGGACATTGCGCGGGAAGACTACTGGTCTGCGGACACGTGGCTCGCAGCCTTTCCCGGGCAGGAGATCATTGACCTTCCTGAGGCTGTGCCCGACCTTCAGAAAATCCATCGTATATGGTTCGGAGACGTGGCCACACCTATGACCCGTCTCGAAACACCCGACGAACTTAGGGAAGCTAGCCGCCAATGCCTCAAGACCGGCGTCCCGCAATACTATCTTGTTCGCGACAATCTTGTCAGAATATTCCCCGGGCCTCTCACAAACGCTGAACATGGTTATTACATTCATTATTCACGCATACCGCCGCCACTCGGACTAACACCCGGGGCCAATATGGAGCCGCCGCTCCCCAAAGCCTTTGACTCAATTTTCACGCTGTTCGTTCTGAGACAGGCTTTTCTAAGGGACAGAAACGCTCCGGGCGCTGATCTCAAATTCCGCGAATACTCTCAGCTTTACGAGATCGAGAAAAAGCGGCTGCTTGAGTCGTCGCAACCTTCAAGCGCAAGGCTGAGCGCATTACGATGATAATAGCGCCACGCAAAACGCCGGAGTGCTATTTCATCGGGGCGTAGTCAACATTGCGACACCGCATCTCAGTATTGTAAACAAAGGAGGCCGCCATCGAATCAATTTCACGCAATCACATCCTCTTCGACTGGACGGCAGGTATTCACGACAGATCATCCAACCCCCTGTCCCAGGGGAATTCATATCTGGTGGCGGGCGAGAATATTGATATTTCGAACTCCGGTCTCGCCGTGCGCAATGGGCTGAAGTACATCGGCGGCTGCGTGTTCACAGACCCGGTCGTCCATCTTGAATCCGTCAGGCTACCAACCAGCGGCGTCACGTATCTCATCGCGCAGACGCTGGCTGCGGATACGGCGTCGTGTATATACGCCGCCATTCTCCCCTCGCCTCCCATTAATAGGCTTGAATGGACGCAAATATATAATCTTGGTCCCGAGGCCAATGTCATTTCCATGACGGCCCTGAACGACAGGGTGATATTTACCGAGGGCAAGGCTAGCCCGCCTCTCGTTTTCTCCGGTTGTCTCGATCCCGACGGACACGATTGGGCTGTACCGCTTGCAGCTCTATATAGGGTCGATGACGGCGAAAACTGGATCGACGTTTCGGACTGCGTTCTTGACAGCGACCCGGAATCCATTGCGCAAATCGAACCCGGCCCTGACGGCGGGCCGATCCATCTTGCGATATGCCTAGATACGCCGATTGCTACAGGGTTGTTCGTGGATGTTCTTCCGAGCGGCGTTAGTGGCGTTCCCCTGCTTTTAGAGGGTTATTCCAGCTCATGGTTCAGCGTACAGGACGTGTCCGACGGGACAGCCGGTCTGAGTCAATCCGGCTTGATAACCTGGCCGGCAGGGGAGGAGCGGCTCAAGGCCACATCGATCAACGGAATTGAAGGTTTCTGGCTCACACTGACATTGCAGGGATCGGCCGGTTTTTCCATCAGACGGATCCTGTTTCAAGCCCCGTGCCAGGTATTGAGCGTTCTCGGTAATGGAACGCCGGATTCTCCGCTCGGCTTCATATTCTGGGATGAATCCGCAAAGTCCGCGAAGGATTTTACCATCGAGGTCCAGGATTTCACATACCCGTCCTTCGCAAGGCTCAATGACGGTGATCTTGAGAACCCGCAGGCAATGGCCCCGGCCGACTTCATCTACATCGGATACCTGTCGGCGTTCAGGTCGGTTGAGCTGACTGTCCACAATGACTATCACAATGTGAACGTGGCCGCGCTCACCGGATCCTACTGGAATGGCCACACCTGGTCCGCTCTGACAAACATGATTGACGGGACGGCGGACGGGGACTCGGTAACCTTGAGTAAAAAGGGACGGCTGTCATGGGACACTCCCGACGACTGGCGACCAAACCGCCCAATTACCGGGGCGTACCCATACGGTTACTGGATCAGGATCGGGGTTTCCGCGGAAATCACGGCCAAGACATTCATCAGCGAGGCGAGCGTTGAGCCTGTCTTCGATCCGCTCCGGAAATACCGTTTCGCCATAACCGTCAGGGATCGGGTCATACTGCTCGGTCGCTCAGACGCTGGCGACAGGATCGACATCTCACGCCCCCTTGAAGAATATGGCTTTTCCGGGGCTGATTCGGCATTCCTCAGAATCGGCGGGACGGGTGATATCGTCGCCGCTATCGAGGTTTTCAACCAGGGTTTCATCGCCAAGACCGACGACTGGTACCTGCTGAACGGGTACAGTCCACCCACATTCTCGGTCGAACGGGCGGAAGCCGCGGGACAGGCCCCGGTAAACAGCCGGACGCTTGTCAGAGCCCCTCACATGGAAGCGGACTCGAAGAACCTCATGGGGCTGTATTACATAAATCAGCGGGGCGCATGGCATTTCGCCGGTCTCAAGGTCTACCGGATAAGTGAACAGGTCTCCTGGTGGGACATCACCTCAAGCGGGTTGAGGATAGATATACGAAACCTTTCATCGGCTTGCGGGGTTTACTGGGCTGCCCGAAACTGGGTAATGTGGGCTGTCCCCATGATCACAGGATCGCAAACCCGTGTCACAAACAACCGGCTTATCGTTTACGATCTCAATCTGGGGGCGTGGCTCCCCCCGTTCACCGTGAACGCGAGTTCGCTGGCCGCTGTTTCCACTCATGGCCCTGATGGTAACGCCGGCGGGGTTGCGCTGCTTGCCGGAGATCATGATGGCAAAATCTCCGAACTTTTTGTTCAGGACTCCTTCGCCGATGGATCAGAGGTTGTTCGCGGCTGGGCTGAGACACCGTGGATGAGTTTCGGCTCGCCGAACGTCGAAAAATCGCTTCGGGTGTTAACAGCGTATGGGAAAATTGCGGCTCCGGAAAGTTTGCAGGTTGAGATTTTTACCGATGGCGTCAGGGAAAGGCCACGCGTCATTGAGTTCAGGAGGCTGGCCTCGTCCGGCGCCGACGGCTTTGGACTCGAACAGAAATCACTCGACGTTCACGGCCGGTTTTTCAAGTTCCGGGTTAAACTTGTCGGGAATTCCAGGCTTTACGGATTGCAGGCTTCAATAACCGGCATACGCGAATGGGGGGCCATGTAGTAACATGAGCGGTAGATACACAGCCTTTCACGTTTATCAGGGTTTGAGTTTCCCGGAGGCTGACAGGGCAGCGACCCGGTCATACAAACTACCGGAATACCGATGCGCTCATTCACAGCGAGGCTACCTTTTCCAGTTCGAGAGCATGGCTGAAAGAAACCATTTCGACGCGGCCACGACCACCTGCTGTGACGAGCCTGTAATGAACTTCCATAACAAGCCGCAGTGGGCTTCGAGCGCAAAACCGATGAATCCGCGCGACTGTTCGAATCACATAACATCAACAGGATGTGAAACCCTGGAGGTTTCGATTGAAGATTCCGCTGGTATTTGCGCGAGTCAATCAGCGAAAATACGGCGCATAAAGATAAAGTGCCCGTCGGTTTGTCCCGAATTCGCCGCCATACAGAGCGGCGGCTCATACAGGGGTCGGTACGGCGTGTTTCGAAGCCTCGGGATGGAAGCCGGCGAAATCCTGATCCTTGATTATACGCCCGACGCCCAAACACTGGACTCGGTCTATGATTCGTGTCGTGGGGCCGTCACGTTCACAGAGGAATTCTGCAACGGCCGGACGTTGAGTTTTGAAGTTCGGGGCGGTTTGGATTTTCCCGGTGGATGCGGCTGCGATTGTTGCGGCTATGGCGGGATCTACCCCGCGCCTGTCATGAACCTGGTCGTTCCCCAGAGTGTTGAAGGTGGCCCCGGCAATTCAGTTGGTTCCGGACTCGTTATTTCCGCAGACCCTGCATGTAAGGGCGCTGAGATTACCGGCGTGTTCCACGGGAGCTTCGGAACTACCGATGTTTTATGGGATAACCCCACGGTTTATAATTCCGATGGTGTGACCAGATTCGTCACACGCGATAGCCCTTTAATCGGAGACGAAGGAAATCCGTCGTGCTGCGGGGGATCTGTTGAATGGACAGCCACGGATGGTTGCGCCTCAATAAAGAGCGTTGTTACAGGCGTGGTTCCCGGCATTGGGGCGCCGAGCGTGTGGCCCGCGAGTGGCACGGTTGTCTACGAGGATGAAGGTTTGACTTTTAACGCAATGGGGGCGTGTTCCTATTCTTTGGCCGCGGGCATTGGGATTGAAACAGCCTGCCTCGCCAACAGCCTGTCAGATCTATACCGGTTCGACGGCTATCTTACTCGCAGTATTGATTCAACCCTGGCTTTTGAGCACGATCACGCGTGTTCCGGATGCT
>FUWD012815305.1_pt1 | contig 11643 bp, 11 predicted proteins | sample 1063281 | NCBI WGS metagenome assembly FUWD01 (sample SAMEA79048168, study PRJEB19326) | metagenome | biome: marine
AAGTGAATGTTTTTTTTCAAAAAAATGCGTCATCTTCGTTGACATTGTCCGAGCACCAAGGATTAATCGTCATCTACCGGACCGCCGTCATCTGAACCGCCCCCGCCGGCAGCAAGTGCAACAATCCCGCCAATCAGCGCAAGCCCCCCGATGACCAGAAGGATATTCGTTCCACGCTTCCGCCCGTCATCCTTTTTCAGACCGGCGGCATCCAAATTCTGCCGCATCTCCGCCAGTCTTCCCTTTTCAGACATCTCATCTTCGAAAATTCCGCTTTTCACATCAGAAGGACTCTTCTGTGCAATCGGCTCTTTGCTCAGCTGCATCGCCTGTCGACCCGCCTGAATCCGACCAAGCTGATGACGGATATCATCAGGATCCAGCTGGATTTCGGCTTTCACATAATACTCCGTCCCATCCCAGCTCTCTTCGAGAATCTGCGTTTTTGTCACACCTGCCGATATTGCAGTGATATCCTCCGTGGTGAGGCTGTCAATGCCCTGATCCGTCTCCCTCTTTTCAGTATTCAGGGTACTTTCGACATAGGCACCGGTCTCCTTCAGAAGCAGCGCAGTGACCTGATCGAGCGCTGCATTCCGGCTGCTCACCTTGCTGTCCTTGTCGCTTGCGCGATACCGGTACTCTCGTATAAAGGTTTTCTGGGCAGCGTCAGCAACAGTCGCCATCATGAACGAGGCAACAAGGACCATAACCAATGAAGTCTTCGCCGTTTTGTGGAAGTGCTCTGAAAAAATGTAGCGCATGGGGACAGGGGAGGTCTTGAGTTATTGAGTAAATATGGCGCAAGATCGAAAACACATGTTTGCGGCTATTGGATTTTATTTGCACCAGCCATATATTAACAATTGTTACACTAAATTCAAAGAAACCATAGCGTAGCAAGATCACTAAACTTTTCAACAACCCCCATAGAAGAAAACCAATGAAAAATACCGTTCTGGCCATACTCGCGCTGAGCATGGCCCTCTTTACCGCCGGTTGCGGGAGCACTAAGATCCAGGAAACCAACCTAGGGAAAGCGCCGGGATGGTATGACGATATCCACAAGGATAACGACTATATCTTAGCCGCCAACACCCAGCGTTCAATGGACCTGCAGCTGGCCCTTGACAAGGCAACGGCTGCCGGCAGGGCCGAAATCGCCAGAAAGGTTGCCGTACAGGTAAAATCGATCCAGAAGCGATTCATCGACGAGGTAGGAAACGGCATGGACACGAAAACCGGTGATCTCTTCACTCAAGTCGAGAAAAACATTGCATCTGAATCCCTGGCAGGAAGTATTGTAACCAAACAAAGTATCGTCAAGGAAGGAGAGTTCTTCAGGGCTTATGTCCTTGTTAGCTACCCTGTCGGCAAAGCGAATGCGGAATTCCTTGAAAGCATCAAGAACCGTGAGTACAGCCTTACCCGGATGCGTGCCACCAAGGCGTTTAGGGAGCTTGAAAGGGATGTCGACAGGTATGAACAGATGAAAAATGCCCGGAAGGCTGACGATGCCATCAGTAACAGCAAACCGGAAACGAGTGAAGAAAGCACAGCTATAGAACAAAACGGAGTAAAAGAAGGCTGAGCGACAAAAGAGGCGCAGCTATCGACATCCCCGTCAGGAAAAAATTCCGCCCATCGGCACGATTGGCAGCGGAACAGAACGTACCCCTTCGGCTCTGAACACAGCGTTTGCCGCCATACGGCCGGTGAACGCTGCCGCCTCCATGAGAAAGACCGGTGCATCGACCCGTACCCAGTCTCCGGCAAGGAAGAGATTGCGGAACGGGGTTTCCGGTCCTGGGCGTCCGGCGTGTTCACCCGGTGCCCAGCGTGTGAAATTGGACTGCACCATGAACACTTCATGCAGTACCGAGGCATTGAGGGTTTCCGGGAAAAGACTGTGGAGTTCCCTGAGCATGGCCAGGCGGATTTCGTCATCAGAGCGCATGTCTTCAGGCGCAATGGCATAGGCATGCAGTTCGACAACACTTCCCCCCCGATCCCCTGCCCAACTGATGAATGGCTCCTGGAAGGCTGAATAGATCGACACTGAATCGGTGTAGGTGTACCCTGAGACCGTATAGAACGGGTACCCCTCGCCTTCCAGCGGCCGGTCGAGCCAAAGCCGGTATACGGCGTAAGGGTCTGCTTCCCCGAGTGAAGCAACGGACTTTTCGAATGCCGGGCTTGAGAGCTCGGAGTGCCTGACGATTTCTTTCGTTCCACGAACATCTGCAGCAAGAACGCAATACTCGCATTGCAGCACTTCGTCACTGACCGCTTCACCTGAACTGAGCACCAGGGTCGCCCCTTCCAAGGTCACCGAAAGCGGAGGAAGCGGTGTTGGAGGAGGGCCGCCAATAGGCTCACCCGAAGCGTTGAAACGGCCTGCATGGCAGGGGCAGTAGAATCCATCTCCTGAAGAATCCGGTGATACAGGACAGCCCATATGGGTGCACCGGCCGTCGAAGGCTCGGTACCCCGAGCCCTCCCTGCCGACCAGAACCGGCACGCCTTCACGGCTGACGAGCGACACCCACCCCGTCTCGGGAACCGAAGCCCCGTCAACGTGCAGAACCAGTCCTCCGCTTACGGGACCGGTGATATGAACGCCCGCAATGCGTCCGCCCTCATGCTCTAAGCGAAGCACCCGTTTCCCTGAAAGCACCCGCACACCAAGTTCCTTGAGTTTGGACTCAAGCGGGTTGATGATGGCCGTCATGCAGTCACGGTTGGTGATCCGGAATGCAAGCCCTTCGGGGCTGCCCATGAAATAAAAATGAAAATAGCGGATCGCTTCGGCAGCCGAAAGCACCTCCATCCGGTTCATCGTGGCGTCAGCGAATGGGTGCAGCACGGTATCGATGAACGCCGGCAATATCTCCCCGCGTCGACAGTACTCCATAAAATCGATGCCATCCAGTTCACCGAACGTGCGCCGATAGTCGTAGCGGAACATGTCGACCACTGGCGGAAGGCCTCGGTACTGGCGGAGGAATGATGCAATGTCAAGCGAGCGGGACTGTCCCACCACCGAAAGAATGTTCAGCGGGAACACTTTCGGGGTCTGACCGTATATTTCGCGCGGCCTTTCTTTGAACATCACCGGGTACCCGGGAGAAGCGTCGAATACCTCCCCGGTTATACCCGCCCTGTCGAACATCGCATTGAGGTTGTAGTACTGGTCAAAAAAACCATGAAATCCGTGCTCGACAGGAAATCGGCTCCCGAGCGCATCAATCTCCCATCCAGTGAGCTTGCCGCCGAGGGAGGTTGAGGACTCGACGAGTGTCACCCTCATCCCTTTTGAGGCAAGCTCCATGGCGGCCGAGATGCCCGCAAGACCTCCGCCGATCACCACACAAGTCCTTGGCACTGCCGGCCGGTCAGCCCCTTCACCTGACCCCCGACCGTCTTCATACAGCTCTTTCCGGGGTTGGAACGAGCCCACGAGGCCGGCGGATGCAGCGGTTGCAACACCAAGGCCGATGCCCGTGCGTAAAAAAATCTTCCTGATAAAATCCCGTCTGTCCATACAAAAAATGGGTAATGTCCTGAAATATCCTGCAGCCGCTTAGGGCAACATCCTGTAACTTAAGAAGAATCGACGCATTCGCCTATATTTCATTATGCATGAAGCGCCCACGACACTGGCCCGAAAGATCAGACAGGAAGCTCACCGGCTGGGGTTTTCTGCCATAGGCTTTGCCGCTCCTCCTCCAGGATTCCTGGCTGTTGAACGCTATGACGAGATGCTCAGGGATGGTCGTCACGGTGAAATGACCTATCTTGAAACAGGCGCTCCGGCACGCCGGCATCCCGAAAGCCTGCTCCCGGGCCTTAAAACAGTCGTATCACTGGCCGTCAGCTACCGCCACAATCCGCCCGGCGGCAGGGCGAAACTGTCGCGATACGCCATGGTCGCTGACTACCACACCGTGATGCGAAAAAAAGCAGAATCCCTTCTGGACTGCATTGAACGGCTGAACGGCTGTAAACCGAACGCCTTCATCGCCGTGGATGGAGCCCCGGTTCTGGAAAAAGAGTGGGCCGAACGCTCCGGCATGGCGAGAACCGGAAAAAACACACTCGCAATCGTCCCCTCGGCCGGCACCTTCGTATTCCTTGGCGAACTCTTGCTTGACATCGAAATCCGGGAAGAGCGACCCCTGCTGCCGAACCTCTGCGGCAGCTGCACGAAATGCATTGACGCCTGCCCGACCGGAGCGCTCCAGGGGCCGGGGAAAATCGATGCACGCCGCTGCATATCCTACCTGACAATCGAGTTGAAACGGGAGTTCACTGCTGAAGAATCAGCAATGATCGGCCGGAACCTCTTCGGCTGCGACACCTGTCAGGAGAACTGCCCCCATAACCAGCGACCGGCCATCAATCCAGACCCTGCCTTCTCCCCCAGACAAGAACTCACTGGACTCGACCCCGAAAGGATCCTCCAGCTGACCCGTTCAGGATTCAATGCACTCTTTGCCGGCACACCGGTATGGCGGATAGGGCTCAAACGACTGAAACGCAATGCCCGGGCCATCATTGCCAATGAACTACAACGTTCCTGACAACCAGCATGGAAACAACCGACATACTCTGGATGATCTCCGCGCTCCTTCTGTTAGCCGGCTTTGCCGGTCTTCTGGTCCCTGCCCTGCCTGGAGTGCTGCTTGTCTTGGCAGGGCTGATACTGGTGGCCTGGGCCGAAGGGTTCGCTTTTGTAGGATGGGGGACCCTTTTCATCCTTGCGGCCCTCACCCTGGCCGCCTACCTCTTCGATATGCTTGCCGGCCTGCTCGGCGCCAAACGGTTCGGGGCAGGCAAAGCCGGCCTCTTCGGAGCAGCAGCAGGAACGGTGACCGGTGTTGCGTTCGGCTTGCCGGGCATTATCCTTGGCCCCTTTATCGGTGCTGTCATGGGAGAACTCTATGCAGAGAAGGGCCTGCGTGAAGCAGGCATGGCGGGTCTCGGCGTCTGGATCGGCATTGCAGTCGGCACGGCCTTCCGGGTAGCCGTTGCATTCATGATGGTCGGGATCTTTCTTATGGCCCGGTTCGTGTAATTCGCTGGCCCCTCAAAAGCTCATAGGCTTTCGGGGCATGTTCAGCAGAAACCGCCAGGCCGGCAATACAGAAGCCCGCTCAAGCGGGCTTCTGAAGGGTCTTATGACAGATCGTGTGGCCTGAATGGTTTGATCAGTGCTTGAAGTGGCGCATGCCGGTGAAGACCATTGCAAGGTTGTTGGCATCGGCAGCCTCGATTACCTCGTTGTCACGGATGGAGCCACCCGGCTGGATTACCGCAGTGACACCGGCTTCGGCTGCGGCAAGCAGGCCGTCGGCGAAGGGGAAGAAGGCGTCGGATGCAACAACCGATCCATGGAGGTCTAAATTGACCTCGGAGGCTTTCCAGCGTGCAATCTTCGATGAGTCGACACGCGACATCTGGCCCGCTCCAACGCCGTATGTGCGACGGTTCTTAACGTAGAGGATCGTGTTGCTCTTGATGTGCTTGCATATTTTCCATGCGAACATAAGATCGCCGAGTTCCTCCTCGGTAGGCTGGCGCTTCGTCACCACATTGAGTTCCTCCCGGGCAACGATCTTGCTGTCGCGCTCCTGCACGAGCATGCCGAACGGAGTGGACTTGAACTCCCATCCGCCTTTCGGAAGAGCCTGCTTCTGCACGAGGAGCCTGCGGTCCTTTTTCTTCATGAGCAGATCAAGCACACCCTCTTCATAGGAGGGAGCGATGAGGATCTCGGTGAAAATGCCGTTGACTGCCTGTGCCGTCTCCATATCGAGCGGACGGTTGAAGGCGATGATGCCCCCGAAAGGAGCCTGGGTATCGGTTGCAAAGGCGCTGTGCCATGCTTCAACCAGCGTCGGCGCCTGTGCGACACCGCACGGATTGGTGTGTTTGATGATGACAACCGATGGATCCTCGCCGCGGAACTCCTCAACGAGTCCCGATGCCGCAGCAATGTCAAGCATATTGTTGTAGGAAAGCTCCTTGCCGTGGAGCTTCTCGAAATAGTCTCCGAACGAGCGGGTTCCCTCAGCGTCGGTAAGGGTGTAGAATCCCGCGCTCTGGTGGGGGTTCTCGCCGTAGCGCATATCGAGTTCGCGCTCAAGCTTCACCATCATGGTTTCGGCTGCAGCGGGAGCTGAGCCTTCTGCCCCGGTGAGGTACCGGGCGATTGCACTGTCGTAGCGGGAGGTCAGCTGGAACACCTGGCGGGCCAGACGAAGCCTGGTGGCACGAGTGGTCCTGCCGCCGGAGGAACGCATCTCTGCAAGGACAGAAGGGTAATCGGCACTGTCGGTAAGAACCGTGACCGACTCGTTGTTCTTGGCTGCGCTGCGCAGCATAGAAGGCCCTCCGATGTCGATATTCTCGATGGCATCCTCGAAGGAAACACCGGGCTTAGCGACCGTCGCTTCAAAAGGATAGAGGTTGACGACAACCATGTCGATGAACCCGATACCGTTCTCCACTGCCTCGGCAACATGAGCCGCATTGTCCCTGACTGCAAGAAGGCCACCGTGGATCTTCGGATGGAGGGTCTTCACCCGTCCGTCCATGATTTCGGGAAAGCCGGTGATCTCAGAGATCGAGGCCGCTTTGACACCGGAATCCTGCAGGGCTTTAAGGGTACCCCCGGTTGAAAAAATCTCAACGCCGAGGGAGGAAAGCTCGCGGCAGAAGTCGACGATGCCGGTTTTGTCGGAAACCGACACCAGCGCCCTTTTGATAAGCGGATCAGACATTTGAGGAATGGTTATCTTATGGTATACTTGCAGTGAGGAACAGCTTTATGAAGCGGAAATGTAAGAAAATATTCAGGAAATGAGTAACCCGAAAAGACGCCTTGCGGTCTTCTGCTCCGGAACGGGAAGCAATTTCATGGCAGTCCACAAAGCCATTGCGGAGCGCAGCCTCCCAGCCGAAATCGTCCTCTGCATCTCCAACCGCAGACAGTGCGGGGCTATGGAGTTCGCCCGCCGGGAGGGCATCGACACCCTCCACATTTCGGAGAAACAGTTCAACGGGCAGGAAGAGTTCGCCCGGGCAATGATCCAGGCGCTTGAAGCGCACGGCATAGAGACCATTCTCCTTGCCGGCTACATGCGCAAGATTCCCGCAGAAGTCACCCTGGCATACCGGAACAACATCCTCAACATCCATCCCGCACTCCTGCCGAAATTCGGCGGCGAGGGCATGTACGGCATCCATGTCCATACGGCGGTCCTTGCAGCGGGTGAACAACAGAGCGGTGCGACCGTGCACTTCGTCGACGAGGAATATGACCGGGGCGAAATCCTCCTGCAGGGAACAGTACCTGTGATGGAAGGCGACACACCCGAAACCCTGGCGGCACGGGTACTCGAATGCGAGCACCGCATCTACCCCGAAGCCCTCTATAAACTCCTTCTGCGCTTCAGGCAATGACGGATATCATGACGGGCACCATGACGGGCACCATGACGGGCGCCATGACGGGCGCCATGCTCCAGATCAGCGAAATATTCCACTCCATTCAGGGAGAGTCATCCTTTGCCGGATGGCCATGCACTTTCATCCGGCTCGCAGGATGCAGCCACGGTTGCCGTTACTGCGACACAACCTATGCAAGAACAGCAGAGCGCCAGCTCTCCATAGGCGACACCATAGATGAAGCCCGCCGCTTCCGGCCACACCTGATCGAAGTCACCGGCGGCGAACCACTCGAGCAGCCTCTGGTCCATAAACTGCTTTGCGCCCTCTGTGACGGAGGAGGCATCATCATGCTTGAGACCGGCGGATTCCTTTCCGTCCGCGACGTCGACCCGCGTGTGCACAAGGTCATTGACCTCAAGCCTCCATCCTCAGGCAAAGATGGAGAGAACTGCATGGAAAACATCGACCTTGCCCTCAGTCAGGGAGAAAAGGAGCGGAACCACTACGAGTTCAAGATCGTCGCCGCCGACCGGGATGACTACCTCTGGGCCCGCAAGCTCATCAAGGAGACCAGGCTCGCCGAAGCATGCACCGTCATGATGGGTCCGATAGCCGGAACGGTCCACCCATACGAGCTGGCCGGATGGATCCTTGAGGACCGGCTGCACGTACGCATGCAGCTGCAGCTCCACAAGTACATATGGCCAGACATAGAGCGCGGGGTATGAGGCCAGAGCGCCATTTGGGGCGTTTGTGTCCATCCGGCTGAGTTCGTACCTTTCCTCAATCGCTTACTCAACAAACATCGTCCCCGTGCTCATACTCTCCGTCATCGTTCCGCTCTATAATGAACGGGAATCAATCCCCGAACTGCTTAAGGAACTGTCTCTGGCCCTGTCTGACACAAAGCTTCATGCGCTCTGTGCGGAACCCTTCAGCCATGAAATCATTCTGGTGGACGATGGTTCAACCGATGGATCCGGCGAGGCGGCAAAAGCGCTGGCAGCAACTGCACCGGAAGTAAAACTCATCTCATTCAGAAAAAACTCGGGGAAAACAGCGGCCCTTTCAGCCGGTTTCAGGGCGGCCGAAGGGCGCTTTATCTGCACCCTCGACGCCGACCTGCAGGATGATCCCCGGGCCATACGTCCCCTGTTCGAAAAGCTTCTGGAGGGCTACGACCTCGTCAGCGGCTGGAAACGCCACAGGCACGACCCTGTCACCAAAACGGTCCCCTCACGCATCTTCAACGCCGTCACAGGATTCTTCACCGGTGTCCGGCTGCACGACATCAACTGCGGCCTGAAAGTCTATCGCCGCGAAGTTCCCGAAAGCATAGAGCTGCACGGCGACATGCACCGATACATCCCGGTGTTTGCGGCATGGAAAGGGTACCGGATCACCGAGTTGCCCGTTGAGCACCGCAGGCGCCGCTACGGCCGAACCAAATACGGATCGGCACGCTTCCTCAAAGGGCTGTTCGACTTCTTTGCTGTCCTCTTCATCACCCGCTACTTCCGCCGTCCCATGCACTTCTTCGGCATGGCAGGCCTCATCAGTTTCCTTCTGGGGTTCAGTATCAGCGCATACGTCACACTCGACAAAGTCATCAACAACCATTACATCAGCAACCGGCCGATCCTCTTTCTCGGCATCCTCCTCCTGATCCTCGGTGTCCAGCTGTTCTCGACGGGACTGCTTGGAGAGATGCTGTCGACAACCACCGGCGCGAAAGAAAGTTTTCTCATCCGCGAAACCATGAACCTCACCGCGGAACAGCAAAAAAAGATTACGGAATGAAACGCTTAGGAGCTCATGTCAGCATTGCTGGCGGCATTGAAAACGCCCCCTTGAATGCCCGGGCCATCGGGGCCACGGCGTTCGCACTTTTCACAAAAAACCAGCGGCAGTGGAAATCCCCCCCGCTCCAGCCGGCTTCAATTGAGGCCTTCAGGCGGAACTGTGCTGAGGGCGGGTTCGAGATGCGCCACATCCTCCCCCACGACAGCTACCTCATAAACCTCGGCAATCCCGACCCCCTGAAACTCGAACACTCCCGGGCGGCGTTCATTGATGAAATGCAGCGGGCAGCAGCCCTCGGGCTTGAGCTTTTGAACTTTCACCCGGGCAGCCATCTCAACCTCTCCACTCCGGATGAGTGCCTCCGCCGCATCGCCGATTCAATCAACATAGCTCTTGATCACTCGACCGGCGTGACTGCCGTCATCGAAAACACCGCAGGGCAGGGAACGAACCTCGGCAACCGGTTCGAGCACCTCGCAGCACTGATTGAAATGACCAACGACAAGTCACGCATCGGCATCTGCCTCGACACCTGCCACCTCTTTGCCGCCGGCTACGACCTCGCAACAGCAGACGCGGCAGCAGAGACCTTCAGGGAGTTCGACAGGGTTGTAGGGATGCAGTATCTGAGGGGCATGCACCTCAACGACGCACTGCACCCTGTCGGCAGCCGGCTCGACCGGCACGCATGTGTGGGAAAAGGCAAAATAGGGCTTGACGCATTCCGCCTCATCATGCAGAGTCCGGCATTCGAAGAAATTCCCCTCATCCTCGAAACCCCCGACTCGGACGGATGGGCGGAGGAGATCAGGATGCTCTACGGCCTGCAGTAACCATCGAGAATGCTAGCGGAGCACACGGGAGGCGGAGCGAAGGTACTTGGCGACCGAGAGCGCACTGCCGAAGAGACCGAGTATGATGCCGAGCACGGCCACGGAAGGGTATGCCAGAAGAGCAGAGTGCTGCAGCACAAGATAGAGACCGGGCTCATAACGCTGGAGCACCTGTTCGAAAATGAGTGCGAGAGCCCCCGAGGCAAGCAGGCCGGCCAGAAGGCCTTCGAGGGCCCCTTCAAGGAGGTACGGAGCAGCGATGAACGAGGTGGATGCACCGACAAGGCGCATGGTCCGTATTTTTTCCTTCCTTGAATACATGGCCAGTCGGATGGTGTAGCCGACCATCACCACCGTCGCCATCGAGATCAAGAGACCGATGGTGCCGGTGATGATGGTGAAGAGGCGTGCATTGTTCTCAATATCCAGAAGAAATGCCTTGTTGTAGCGGATGTCGGCTCCGGGAGCAATGCTTCGCACCGCAGCCATGATGGGCTGAAGGCTGTCGGGAGTAGCATAGGATGGAATGATGCGGAGCCGGATGGAACGGGGCAGGGGGTTCGAGCCGAGTATGGCGACGACGTCCTCTCCGAAATCCGCTGTAAAGATTTTGCGTGCCTCATCCTTGTCGATGAACCGGCTCTCGCTGACACCCGCAAGATCCTTCATCTTAAGGGCTGCAGCGCGGGCGTCCCCACCCTGCAGGGCATCACTGAAAAACACTTCCAGCTCCACACGGCCGCGAAGTTCCTGGATGATGTCATAAAAGCCAAGGGAGACCGTACCGAAAAGCCCCAGAAGAACAAGGGCGAAAAAGCTGATGGCGACGGTGACCGAAGCAGGCACACGAGCTCTCGAAATGCCTGAAAACCCTTCCCTGACAATGAAGCGAAGTGACATGGGTGAAGAAAATGGGATGCTTGGAGTTGAATACGACTTTCTGCAGCTTTCTGCAGCCGTCAGGACCCCTTATCCGGGGTCACAGTAAAAGAATCAGCAAAACTAGTTGCAAAAACAAGTTTTTTTTCTTTTAATTAAATCTTCCAATCGGGGCTATAGCTCAGTTGGTAGAGCATTTGCATGGCATGCAAAGGGTCAGGAGTTCGAGTCTCCTTAGCTCCACCCCGATAAAGAAAAGCGCAGGCATCCGCCCGCGCTTTTTTTTTGTCCCATCCGTCCCATCCGATCCTCGGCTCCGGTGAACCTCAAAGAGGATCCCTCAGGCCTTCTTTCCGATGCCAGAAACAAGGAATACCATACCCACCAGCAACGAAGCCGAAAGCCCCGCGCCGATATTATAGAACGATGCCAGCAGCACCACGGAGAGACTGAGGGCCGCACCTGCCGGAAACAGTTCCGAGGATGCAGTCCATGTAAGGGCTGTCAGGGCGGTAAAGAAAAAACCCGTAGCGATGCTGCCGGCTAGCGAAATGAACACCTTCTCACCATAGCCGCCCTTTACGGCATCCCACCGCCTCTGCTGGCTCCGGGCTCCGGGGTCCATGACCATTCGGGCGGTCATGGCAATGAGGGCGAATGATACCAGCAGTAA
>FUWD013187101.1_pt1 | contig 11632 bp, 10 predicted proteins | sample 1063281 | NCBI WGS metagenome assembly FUWD01 (sample SAMEA79048168, study PRJEB19326) | metagenome | biome: marine
ACCCAACAATTTCAGCCAAGGATGGTGAGCAGAATGCGAAAAAACCGGACCTTGGGGGTGGTTCGACATTCTCTGGTTATAGGAAGAAAGGCAGGAAGAGATGACAAAAACGCCGCTCCCTTCAGAGAGCGGCGTTTTTATTCAAGACTGAGGTTTAAAATGGGAGGGCTTATTTCTTCTTCTTTTCGTGGCACTTGTTACATTTCTTAAATGGGCCGCTCTTCTTCCCTTCCTTTGCCAATGTCTTGTGACAGGTCTTGCAGTTCTTATGATAGGCATTCTGCAGCTTCATGGCCTCGCCCTTTTTCTTCTTTTTCCCTTTTTCCCAGATTATAGGGTGACATTTGCTGCACTTATCTACGTGATCCTTTTCTGTCCAGACGTTCTTGCCGTCTTTGTACACATGGTGGCAGTCTGCGCAGCCGACATTATAGCCTACGTTATGCTCCTTGTGTGTAAACTTTACAGCGCCTTTTTTGTCCTTTTTATAACCCTTGTTTTGAAGCTTGATCTCATCGGGCACAGCTTGCTTTTCTGCGGCAGTCAGGGTACCCACAGAGAGAAAGAGTATACCTGTCAGGACAACAACCAAAAGGGTTAAGTATTTTGTTTTCATCTGTTTTTCCTCCTTTTGTTAAAACTTTATAAAATCCTTGCCATATTTACGAATCGCCGAATCTTCTTATAATTCCTTATTTGAGAGCTGAGGATGAATATAGTAAAACAGGGGAACGCTTGTCAAGGGAATTTCCCCTCTAAGTTACCCCACTCTCCATAAAAGAAACCAATTCACGCAGCACCTTCAAGGATTCCTTTGCCTCTGCCTCATCAATCTTGTGTATGGCAAAGCCTGCATGGACAATCACGTAGTCTCCTATTTTCGCGTCTTCGAGGAGAAGGAGACTAACTTCTCGTTGGGTCCCCTCCATATCAATGGTGCCCATACTATTATTTATTTCAGTAATTTTCGCTGGAATGGCTAAACACATGATTATTCATCTCGTTTCTCATGGTAACCCGCGCCTAAGCGGTCAAGTTCCTTCAAAACCATGGCAATCAGATCACCCATTTTATCCTGAACAGGGGGTGTCAGTTCAAGACTGAGGGTCTCGATGTCCTCTGGTTCTACCCCTACGATAACCGTTTCAGGGACCTTGTCAAGGGCCTGGCAGAGGGTCAGGGCCTCGAGTAGATCTACTTGGTGGAGGGAATTCTTGGCAAGAATACGCTTCGGTATGTCATCCCCTTCGAGCCGGTACAGGGTTCCGGGCGCACCGCCATTTCTGATGGCATCCACAACGATGAGATCATCCGCCTCAGAAATTATCCCCAAGAGATTGATGCCTAAGACGCCACCATCTTCTATGGATACATTTTGGGAGAACTCATATTGTTCCAGGAGGGTTTGTACCGCATGAATGCCCACACCCTCATCGGTAAAGAGAAGATTGCCCACGCCCAAGACCATGATATGTTTTTCATTTGAATTAGTCATAATTTTCCAAAAATCCTCTTTATTATAAAAAAGACATCTCCTTTCTTCAAGCTATTTTCTCATTCTCTAAAATTTTTCACCTGTGCAGTGAAGTTTAAGCTGTGTAGATTAAGAAAAACCTGCATTCACCGCAAGACGCAAAGGACGCTGAGATAAATAATTTTCTCTTTGCCGTTGAGAGGCCCCGCAAGACCTGACGGGATTAGAAAACGGCAAAGAGAAACCATTCAATTTAGTCAGTCGGTATCTTCTCAATAAAACGGGGCAAGTACTTTCTAAGACAACTTTTCTGGATTCCCGCTTTCGCGGGAATGACTAAATGAGCTAAGTGCCCGTCATTCCCGCGACCCCATAACGTCATTCCCGCGAAAGCGGGAATCCAGGGGCCACACCGCTACTTATTGAGATGTTACGTCAGTCGTATCAGCAGTGCCTTCAGTTATCCCTTATTTGGGTGGTTGACTTACATATTGATAGATAAGGTGATGTTTAGTAATTTGAACTTGTTTATAGATGGCTATCTCTTTTTGTTTTTCGGGCTCTCAACAAAAAACAAAAAAGAAGTAACCTCTGCGAACTTTGCGCCTTGCGGTGAAATACCTAAACGCACAGGGCAAAATTTTTTAAGCTTCTTGCTCCTCTGCCTGGCTAAGGGCTTGAGAGGCATCCGAGAGCAATTCCTTCATATCCCTATCCGATTCAGGATCAAGAACGGCCACACCGAAGCTCACCTTGATGTGGATCGGTTCCGATTCAATCTGGACCAGAGACCCGGTCAACAATGTTTTTATACGATCGCAGAGCACGTGAGCTTCTTCACCGGCGGTGTGGGTTAACATGGCGGCAAACCGGCTGGAATCGTAACGACACAGAAAATCAGCCTTCCTGGCATGCTGTTTGAGCAGCCTCCCCGTCTCAGCGATGAGTCGATCACCAGTCCTGTGACCGTATTTAGAGCTTAGATCGGAAAGGTTGTCCAGGCCCAAAACAAAAACGGAAAGGGTCGCCTTATACCTGCGGGATCTGGCGATCTCCTTTTCCAACATACTGACAAAGAAATCACGGGTGTAGAGACCACTCAGTTCATCGGTGACTGTTTCATCTAAGTAGCATTTTGTGATGTTCTCCAAACGATCGCACAGTATGGTCATCAGGTTATAAAAGAATCTATGGGCTGTTGGGGGATAAAGCCATTGAAGTCGCCTGATCATCCGGTCGTTGATCTGGAGAAGCTCGGCTGCTCTTGAGGCGATGACTGTGGCGGATCTCTCGCATGACCTGATCATGCCCATCTCTCCCACCACGTCCCCTGATTTCAAGGTATTTATGATCCGTTTTGGGCCCTGATTTCCATTCTTGATATCTTCTTCAGCAAGGTCCACAACCTCTAATTCGCCTGAAATAATGGCATACATGGAGTCGCTCACCTCTCCCTTTTTGAATATAATGGTTCCACCTTTGTGTGTTCTCAAGGCCCCTGCCATCAGGATATAGTGAACCTGCGTACGAGATAGGCCTTTAAAGAGGGGGATCCCCTTCTGGGGGTCTTTGCCCAATTTCAATTTGAGCAAGTCCCAAATGGTCACAAGTTCCACATGAAGCATCAGGGAGGGGAGGAGGATGAGATCTGCCACTAAGGCAGAGAACATTGTGATGATCATCAAGAGTCCGAAAATGGCCGTGGGCTTGAAATGAGAGAACATCAACACGGAAAAGCCGAGACCGATGGTCAGGGTAGTAAAAATGATTGGTCTTCCCATATGACGAACAGTATTACTGAGGGCCTTCTCTTTATTGAGGTCCCCTTTAAACTCCCTATTATAGCTCACCAGATAATGTATGGTATCATCAACGGCTAACCCGATGGCAATGCTGGCTATCAAGCTTGTTGCCATGGATAGGGGGATCCCAAACCAGCCCATGACGCCAAAACTGACGATAATGGGAAAACAGTTGGGAAGCATTGCGATGAAGCCAACCTTGTAAGAGAGGAAAAGCAAAAACATGATGGCAAAAACAAGGATCAAGGTCAGAAAAAGGCTCCTGACCTGACCATCAGAAATGAGTTGGCTGCTGTGGGAAATGACAATGCCGAACCCGGTTACCTGAAAGGAGAATTTGTCCGGGAAATGCCTACTGAGATAATCTTTTATTTGGGCTTCGGTAGCCAGGAAGTCGATGGAACTGGAGATATGGGTCCTCAGCATGATATTTGCCTTGGAAAAGTCCGGATCCATAAACCCCATTAGCATATCCTGGCCTAACATTGTCTTAAAGCTATTCACGAGCATACGAACCTCAAAAGGCTCTTCCGGCAGGGCATAAAACTCTTGATTATATCGGTTGGTGGCGTAATTGACCAATTTAAGATAGTCAACAAAAGAGATGGTCTTGTCCACGCCGCGTAAGGAATTAAGAAAGCCTTGAAGGCTGACGATTCTTTTCAGGTGATCCGGATTTTCAAAGTATCCGTCTTGGCCGCTGTCAATAACCACACTGATGGGAAAACTCCCGGACATATCCTGATAGATATCTTTGAAATGTTGGGCTACAGGAGCATCCTCTTTGAAGAATCCCACAGGGTTTGTTTCAACCTTGATGCGTGCAACTCCAACCATTCCTACAAAGGCAATGATCGCTATCAAAGAGAGGGTGATCTTCTGGTGACGAAGGTTCAGTCTGATAATTGTTGAAAGGACCCGATCTAAAAACCGGTCTTGGCTCGATTCATGTTCATGCTTCCTCTTTGGAAAGGGGAGGAGTCCCATGACAGCGGGAAGAAAGGTGAGCATGATGATGAGCATGGCAAGAATGCCAAAACAAGAGAAAAGAGCAAATTCGCGAATTTCGTTAACCTTGTTGATTAGCAATGAACCTAAACCGATTGTCGTGGTGATAACAGCAAGGGAGGTTGGAAATCCCAACCTGCTAAAGCATCGGAGTGATGCCTCCTGGGGTGTGGTCGATTTTTCGATGGAAGAAAGATACTCCGGGAAAATATACATACAGTAGGCCGTTCCCACTGCGATCAGGAAAACAGGAACGATCATGGTCAATAAGGAGAGGGGGGTTTCTGTCCAGGCCATAAGTCCGAAGGTCCAGGTAAGGGCGATGAGGACAGCGCCTGAAGGGATCAGTACTCCCCTCAGGTTTCGAAAGAACAGGAAAAGGATCAGGGCAATAAGGGAAAAGGTCACCACAGGCAGGGTCAGGAAATCCTGTTGTGTGAATCGTGCCAGGGCCGATGAAACGACCGGCATACCAATCTGGTAAAGGGAAAATGAGGCCTGGTACTCGTCAATCAGGCGCTTAACTCCATTTATAACCTGGTCTTTCTGCTTTATATCCTCGAGTATGAGAGTAATAGCGGTCGTCTTTTTGTTCTTCGGATATGAGGTTTTTGTGGAAGAGATCAATGTCAGCAACCACACCTTCAAAATCCTTTAAGTCCCACTTATCTGTGATGTCCATGGCCTTTCTTATGCCAGGGAGACTGATAACCCTTCTTATCCCATTGATTTGGGAGAGTGACTGGGCCAGCCGGTCTATCTGCCGGAAGGTATCTGGATGAAAAACACCCTTTGTTTTGGCCACCACCAGTATGATCTCTTCAGAGCCAAATTCCTCTTTGAACTGATCGTACTCTAAGGTTTCGGGAAGGTCCTCGAAAGTGAGGTCGTAGAGGGATGTCTCAAATCGCAAGGAAGGAATTTGTAAGGCAAAAATAAGCGTAATCAGGGTGATCAGGAGAATAATCCGGATGGGATGATATACGATATACTTGAGGCAGGATTCCGGACGTACTTTCTTGAGCAGGTGTGGCATCTATATGTCTCCGTGTCTGATGCCGATAAAATAGCCCCTCAGCCCTCATCAGTCAAGAGGGTCTGAAGGGCTATAGTGAGAAACGCTCTTCTTACAGTACTTTCACCTTATAGACCTGATTGGAATTAGGATCTATCACATGCACAGCGCAGGCAATGCAAGGATCAAAGGAATGGACAGTTCGAATAATCTCCAGTGGGTTTTTGGGATCTGCGACCGGTGTTCCTATGAGAGCTTCCTCCACAGGACCCAGTTTCCCGTTCTTGCAGCGTGGTCCTAAATTCCAGGTGGAAGGCACCACGTACTGGTAGTTCTTGATCTTCTTATCCTCTATCTCTATCCAGTGACCGAGAGAGCCCCTGGCCACATCGTTCAGACCGCAGCCCTTAGCACTCTTGGGCATGGTCCAGGACGCACAGGTCTCGGTGTTCCCCTTCTTCAGGTTGCCCACAAGCTCCATGATCCAGGGTTCCATGGCATTCCCGATGACAAGGGTCTCCAAAGCACGTGCTGCAGTTCTGCCTAAGGTGGAGAACAGGGCCGCAGCGGGAAGGTTCAGCTTCTGCAAGGTGCCGTTCACCACATCAGTAAACTCCTTCTTTCCATAGCCATATGCCACAAGTACCCTGGCCAATGGTCCGACTTCACAGGATGTGTCGTCATAACGCGGGGCCTTGATCCAGGAATATTTGTCCTCAGTGTCGTACTTGGGATCACCTTCAATTGGTCTGGTCTCACCTTTATAAGGATGTTTGGCCCCATTACCCTTATACCATGAACGGGTAACATGTTCCGTGACCTTTTCAGGTTCGGCCATCTTGACGCCTTTTATATCGCGGTTCATGATTACACCGCGTGGCAGGAAGAGACTCTCAGGCTCTTTGGCCGATTGAGGCAGGTCGCCCCAGGCCAAGAAATTGGTGGTCCCCCCGATGCCGCCCCAATCCTTATAAAAAGGCGCAACAGCCAAGATATCAGGCACATAGACATTCTTCACAAAGTCCTGGGTCTCTTTCCAAAGATAAAGAAACTCAGCGATTCGATCCGGTGTCAGATCTCTAACGCAGGTCACACCACCAACCGCAAGGGCCTGGAGATGGGGATTCTTGGCCCCGAATATGGCGTGCATCCTGGCCGCCTTGGCCTGAAGACGCAGGGCCTCGATATAGTGGGCCGTTGCCATCAGGTTCGCTTCAGGGGGTAAACTGTAGGCGGGGTGACCCCAGTAGGCATTGGCGAATGGACCCAATTGCCCGCTGTCAACAAAGGTCTTGATCCTTTGCTGTACCTCTCTGAAATAGGCGGTGCCTCCCTTTGGATCATTGCTCACATTGTCTGCCAGGGCCGCTGTCTTCTTTGGGTCGGCCTTCAGGGCGTTGACCACATCCACCCAATCCAAGGCGGAGAGTCCGTAAAAATGCACGATATGGTCGTGCTGGAACTGGGCCCCATGGAGCAGATTTCTGATGATACGTGCATTATCAGGAATTTGAACCTTAACGGCGTCTTCAATTGCCCTCACCGAGGACAGATAATGGGTGTAGGTTCAGACCCCGCACGATCGTTGTACAAAAAGTGGGGCATCACGGGGATCACGACCCTGCAGTATAATCTCAATCCCCCGGAACATCTGAGCGGAACTCCAGGCGTTTTTAACCTTGCCTCCCTCCACCTCCACTTCGATGCGCAGATGGCCCTCTATTCTGGTAATTGGATCAATGGTAATTCTTTTGCTCATTTTATCTCCTCTCTTTTCTTAAGAGTTTTTGTTTCGATTCAATACCAATTCGGCTCCGCCTATTCACTTTCTTCAAAGACCTAATCACTTTCTTCAAAGAATGGCGTCATTTTGTCCCAGAAACCCGGTTCACTGCAGCCGATGCAGGGATGTCCAGCCTCTATTGGCCAACTGGTTCCCTCGTTAAACTTGGCGATGGGGCAGTTATTATAGGTGTCCGGTCCCTTGCAACCCATCTTGAAGAGGCAGTAGCCCATCTCAGCCTCTTTTGAGCCGAATTTCTCCACGAATTCATCGTTTTCGTAATGGGACCTTCTGGGGCATTGATCATGAATAGTCTTCCCATAGGCAAAGAGCGGTCTCCCGAGATCGTCTAATGCGGGCAGCTTGCCCAAAAGCAGGTAGTTGACTATGGTCCCCACCAGGTTGATGGGATTGGGCGGGCAGCCGGGGAGATTGAGTGTCTTGATCCCTAAGGCATCCCCAACACCCTTGTATCCACCGGGATTGGGTTTGGCAGCCTGTATTCCACCAAAGGCCGAGCATGTCCCAATACAGATCACGGCGGCGGCCTTGGGGCATACATCCTTGGCAACTTCTAAGAAGGTCCGCCCGGCGATTTTCCCGTAGGCCCCGTTGTACTTGGTGGCAATTGCCCCTTCCACTACACAGATAAATTTGCCGTTATATTTCTTGACGGCAGAGTGGAGGATATCTTCCGCCTGATGACCTGAGGCAGCCATAATGGTTTCGTGGTATTCCATATCGAGAACTTCAAGGAGAAGTTCGTCGATCCAGGGGTACATGGTTCTGAGGGCGGCCTCTGAGCAGCCGGTGCATTCGGCAAAGTGCAACCAAACAACCGGTGGGCGCTGCCTGGGCGCTGCAAACACCTCGGCTACCTTGGGGATAAACGAAGAAGAAAGACCCATGGTAGCGGTAAGCATACCACAGAACTTCATAAAGTCCCTTCGTGAGACCCCCTTCTTTTCCAGTCTTTCGTAAAACACGTTTTCCTCTTCCATTCGGCACCTCCCTAATGCTGGTTAATAATCTGTTTAGGCAAAAGACAAAAATAGTATGCCACAGGGCGTCTTCGCCCCAGAGGCGTCATCCAACCCAATTCAAAACTCACTAATTCATTCAAAAGTGCAATTTCCCATTCGCAAGTATGATGGTCTCGTAAAAAGTCTCCAAGGCCGTCACTCCCGCGAACGCGGGAGTCCATAAATGGTTAATTTTCCTGGATTCCCGCGTTCGCGGGAATGACAAAAACGGGTCATTTCCAACTTTTCACGAGTTTGTCAAGTATGACTCTCGACATTCAGCGGGAGCGATGGAGTTCTGGAGTGATGGAATGTTGGCAAACAATTTGATATCTTTAAACATTACTCCACTACTCCAACACTCGATTACTCCTGTTCGAGACTGGAATCCGGAAATTAGTTTTGCGATTGTATGGCACCAAAATTGGTGCTTTTAGTGAGATCTGAAATCTATGAGACCTACCGGCATCATATCTGCAGACAACGGCAGGCTGGCAACGGCTACCTTATCCCGGATCTCTCCGCTACGAGTTTGAGCCCTTCGAGAGTCAGGAGCCTCTACTTACAAGACTATCAATACTTAATGAGGAAGAAATCTGGGAAATGATAAAATCAAATTTAGAGTGGTATTTAAACAGTTATTTGCGGGAAATGGAATAGGCCAGATCTCCCATTTTCATATAAGTATAAGTGCGTATATAGGGAATCTGTCAGACATTTTCAGTCGTTGATCGAAGTGTACCCCTTTCTTATGGCATATTTAGTGAGGGCTGCAGTGCTCTGAATATTGAGTTTCTTTCTGATATTAGCGCGATGATGCTCTGCGGTCCTTGGACTGATAAAAAGAAGTTCTGCTATGCCCTTGCTCGATTTTCCCTCTGCAATCAGTTTCAATATCTCTCTTTCACGTGTGGTGAGGCGATCGAATGGGTGTTTAGAATCTTTCCGCCCTTTCCTGAGAAAATTATCTGCCAGTTCGAGTGAAAGAGTGTGAGATATGTACCGGTCTCCTTGTAAGATCTTGTTGATTGCGGTAAGGAGTTCTGTGTCTGATTCCTCTTTAATCATATAGCCGTCTGCCCCGGCCTTTACAGCATGCTGCACATATTCAGTATTTTTGTGTATAGTCAGGATTAAGACCTTAATATCGGGACGGATAACCTTGGCCTCGCGGGTCGCTTCTATACCCCTCATGTTCGGCATGGAGATATCGAGGATCACCATATCGACAGAACGATTTTTCAAGAATTCGAGAAGCTCTAAGCCATCCCCCACCTCTCCGACAATTTTGAGGTTATCTGATTCTTCAATAATCCTCTTGATACCCTGCCGGAACATGACATGATCATCTGCTAACAAAATATGATATTTTTTCACTGTAAACCTCCTTTATCTATTGGCACAGAAATAGTAATTGTGGTCCCAATACCCTTCTGAGATAATATCTCAAGAGAACCTCCCAGCATTTTTGCGCGCTCATTCATGGATGCCAGGCCAAGACCCTTTTCGGTGGAAATTTGCCCCACAAAATGTTCCGGGTCAAAACCTACCCCATTATCCTTCAAAATGAAAGCTAAAATATTTTTCGTTTCATCCTTCCTGGTAGATATCCATATCCGTGTGGCCTTTGCGTATTTCACTATATTTGTAATTGCCTCCTGAAAAATCCTGTACAGGGTAATTTGTGCCTCCGGAGAAAGTAGAGAGTCGATATCATCCATTTCAAATAATAGTTCAATATTCATATGCCGCGCTGAACTCTCTGCCAGCCATCGGAGCGCGGAAGATAGGCCAAGGTCTTCTATTATGCGAGGGCTCAAATCCCTTGAAAGCCTCCGAACATTTTCAACCATCTGTACGATGTAGTCCGATATCCCATTACATTCATTTTTAAGCTCTGTTTGATCCTGCGGAAGCGTCTTTTTTATGGAGCCGATCTTCAACTTCAAAAGGGAAAGGGCCTGTCCTAACTCGTCGTGCAGTTCCAAGGCGACCCGCTTTCGTTCTTTTTCCTGGGCCCGGATCAGATGGGTAGACATTTGTCGGAGCGTCTTTTCCGATTCATGCAGGGCTCTGTATAACTCCTTGCGCTCGGTAATTTCTACCTGCAATTCCTTATTAATCTTAGTAAGCTCTCCTGTTCGTTCCTCCACACGTCTTTCCATTTCATCATAAGACCTTTGGAGTTTCTCCTCCATTTTCTTTGTTCAGTCACGTCAACCATGAGTCCGTTCACATACTCTGGGCGACCCTCCTTATCGACAATCCCTCTCGAGATGGAGTGGACCCAACGCCACTCCTTTTTTTGGGGTGATAAAACCGCGCTGTTTCATTGAACATAAGTGTTTTAAATGCCTTTTGGTTGGCTTCAACAACTCTTTTCACATCGTCTGGATGGATTTTGTCAAACCACGTCTCAAATTTCATTGGATCTGATACACTCAAGATATCTGTGATTGATGGGCTCACGAAGACCACCTTGAGCCGAACAGGAGACTGTTCGTCTATGGTCAGTCGATAAACGACAAAATCGTCAGCGTTTTCCATTAAGGATCTTAGATGTTCCTCGCTTTTCCTCAAGGCATCCTCAGCCGTCATGCGGGCGATGCCGGTCCCAATCTGGGCGGCAACGGCTTCAAGAGCCGGACGAGAAGCGTGAGGGATTTCTTCAAGGCTCTCGGAGGTGAGATTCATGCAGCCAATCACCCGATTCTCGTGCCAAATTGGCATAAATGCAAAGGCGCACAGGCCTTCGCCCAAACCGGGATCTCCGAGGGGAAGCTCTAATTCTTGAAGTCGGGTGTAGGCGGGCTTACCCGCCATCACAAACCTTGTATGGGGTGAATCTGCGTCATAGTGAGAAACTGTTCTGATAAAATCTAGTGGTAATCCCTTGTGAACAGCGAGATCCAGGGCCCCTGTTTTGTCCTTCAAAAGGTAAATTCCACCTCTATCCATCCCTGCCATTTTTATAGCCGTTTCAAGGCACTCTGTTAATCCTGTCTTAAGGTCGGGCACTGAGCTCAGGGCCATGGCCAAATCCCGTTGTAAGCGCATCAGTTTCTCAGTCTGCTCAAGTTCTGTGATCTTGGCCCGCAGTTTCCGGTTGACACCGGCAAGTTCAACTGATTGTTCTCTGAGCCGCTCTTCCAGCTCCTGATTCGACTTTTTCAACACTTCTTCCATCTGCCTTCAGCCACTTAATGTCATGTGAGATGCCAATGGGCCCAATTACACGCGTCTTTCCTCGGGCCATTGGGTCGAGACCTTTGCAAAACGATCGGAATAATTTATCACAAGATAAGCTTGTAATAGTATCTTTTGTCAGAAAAAGGGATGTCCAATCTGAACACCCTTTTTCTCTTTTGGTTTGCGGGTTAAGTGTATCGATTTAACTCGCTAACTTGTTTATAATTTGCCACTCCCGAGACAGGTCCTTAAGCGATCTCCCGATCTTTTGCAAGGCCATCTTTCTGTCCATGCCGCCAGGCAGGACAGCCAACTGCACAATAACAGCAGATGGTCGTT
>FUWD013310633.1_pt4 | contig 11619 bp, 14 predicted proteins | sample 1063281 | NCBI WGS metagenome assembly FUWD01 (sample SAMEA79048168, study PRJEB19326) | metagenome | biome: marine
AGCCTGTCGGCCGAGTGGGACGATTTCCACAAAGGGCTACTGAACTCGCATCGAACCGGTGTGCTGTCGAAGGGTGCCGAGTACAAGCGTGTGTCACTTGATGCGGCATCAACCCAGCTTCTCGAATCCCGCCAGTACGGCGTGACCGAGGTGGCCCGCTTGCTTCGCCTGCCGCCGCACAAGCTGTACGACTTGAGCCGGGCGACGTTCTCGAACATTGAGCACCAGTCGATCGAGGCCATCACTGATGGCGTTCAGCCATGGTGTGAGCGAATCGAGGCCCACGTCAACTTCGACCGCGACTTGACGACACTCGGCACGTTCAGTGAGTTCCAACTTGAGGGCCGTTTGCGTGGCGATACGAAGTCTCGTTACCAGGCGCACTCCGCATCGACGGGTGGCCCGTGGCGCACCGTGAACGAAGCCCGCCGCGTCGAGAACCTCGCACCAGTCGACGGCGGTGACGTGGTGTTGTCACCACTGAACATGACGCCTGTTGGTGAGGCAGACACGACGGACGAAGAGGAGACGACATGAAGCGCGCAGATTTTCCGATCATTGAGCGGTCAGCACCGCTGATCGACCTTGATGTTTCAACGGACAAGCGAACCGTCACCGCCTATGTGGCGACGTTCGGCAACCCGTACCCGGTCGTCGATCAGTACGGCGACTACGACGAAGAGATCGATCGTTCAGCGTTCAACCGCGAGCTCGGTCGAGGATTCAGGCACGTCGCCGCCCTGTTCAACCACGGCATGACTGTGTGGTCGACGCCGTCGGAACGGTTCTCGATGCCCTACGGCACAGCGATCGATATTCGCCCCGAAGCCAAAGGGCTCATCACGGTGACCCGCATGGCGAACAACGACCTTGCTGACGAGATCCTCGACGGCTACAACGAAGGCTCGATCAAGTTTCACTCTTTCCGTGGCCCGATCTACAAGTCGGCACCTGACGTGATGCGGTCCGGCCGCACGGTCAAACGCCGTGTTGCGCTCGGACTCAAGGACTACGGGCCCGCACCGTTCCCCGCGAACTCTGGCGCCGAACTCGTCGCCATCCGATCCCAGATGCTCGCCGAACAACTCGGCGAGATGACCCCCGACGAGCGCCGGGAACTGGCAGCGCTCATAGCGGAAAGCACCCCCCTCGACCCCGCCCCCGTGGCGTCAGTCGATGACGGCCAGCCGCCCGCACCGAACACCGTTGACACCTCCGACCGGGAGCCAGTGGACGGGATGAACACAGAAACCCTTTCCATGCGGAACGCCGCCCGGCGTCGCCGCTGAACTCTCCTCGAAAGAAGGAACCATGAAGACCGCACAAGAACTCCGTGATGAGCGCGCCCGCGTGCTCGACCAGATCGACGACATCCTCCGCACAGCGAAGGATGACGACGACCGCGCGCTGACCGACGAAGAGCGCACCAGCCATGACGACCTCGTTCGCTCTGTTGAGGGCGAAGGCGGATTCGACGAACTGATCCGCTCCGCTACCGGCGTCGAGGACGACGCTGTCCGCTCGCAGGAACAAGAGGCCCGCCGCTCGCTGCCGGTGCCGAATATCAACGTCCGCGGTTCCGCGAGCGTCGGCGCAGACGTGACCCGCAACCTTGACGACCTGCTTTGGTCGACAGCCGACACGGTGCGCGCCACTGATGGCGCCGCCAACGTTCCCGTCGAGCAGGTCATCGTCCGCTCGAACCCGAACGACACGGGCACGGCCGCACCACGCATCAACCAGTTCCGACCAGAGCACCGTGACGCGATTCGCAACTTCCAGAGCACCGTCGCGGAGATGGCGCTCGTCGGCATGATGGTCGACAAGGACGCCAACTCAAGCGCCAAGGGCTTCCAGATTGCCCGCAGCCTTCCGCAGTACCAGGATCGATGGGACCACGTTCTCCGTGCAATGGACGTTGACACGGCCGGCGAAGGCGCTGCCTGGGTGCCAACCGGCATTGGTGCCAGCCTGCACGAAGCAGTGCGGGCATCAGGCAAGGTCGCGGCACTGTTCCAGCGAATCAACACCCCATCGAACCCCTGGAAATGGCCGATCGAAGGCGGCGACCTCACTGCCTACCGTGTGGCTGAGCCGACCAGCGACACCGCATCGAAGGTCACGGCATCGACCGCTGGCACCCTCGCCGCGACGTTCGACGCGGAGATCCTCGGCGCTCGCACTTTGTGGTCCCGTTCACTCGATGCTGATTCAGCCATCGCCATCGCTGGCTATCAGCAGCGCAAGCTTGTGCAGGCGTTCGTTGATGCTGAAGAGAAAGCAATTCTCGACGGCGACACCGACGGCACGCACCAGGACACCGACACCCAGGCAGCGGGAGCGACGCACGCATCCAGTTCATGGGACGGGCTCCGCAAGAAAGCACTTGCTCAGACACTCGTCACGGCCACGACAACCTCCGTTGCAAACCTGTTGCTGCTCCGTAAGGGTATGGGTAAATGGGGTGTCAACCCAGCCGAACTGGCCTACATCGTTGGTGTTTCGGCAGTCCACAGCCTGCTCGGTGATGCGAACCTGCTCACCGTCGACAAGTTCGGGCCGAACGCCACGATTCTCAACGGTCAGATCGGTTCGGTCGGCGGTGTCCCGGTGATCGTGTCCGAGCACGTCCGAGAGGATCTGAACGCGACCGGCGTCGACGACGGCATCACAGCAACGAAGACGTACAACCTGTGCGTCAACCGCAACGAGTGGGCTATCGGCCAACGCATGGCGATCGACGTTGAAACGTCGGACGTGCTCTACGCCGAGACGTTCCAACGTGTCGCTGTCGCGTTCATGCGTGAGGACTTCCAGCACATCGGAGGCACCGCCGCGAACGACGACACCGCCATCTCGTACAACGTCACGCCGTGACCTGATGAATCTTGATGTGACCGGCCTGGCCTACAAGCCGGGCTGGTCATTCAAGATCGGCGGGCCATTAAGCCGCTACCTATGCGTCTATGCATCGACACCGGACTCGGGCAACCCGAGCCGCGACCGCTTGACGCAGCACATGTTTGAGATGCCTGCCGAACCGATGACCGTACGGGAGTCGGTTCGGTGGGTGTTTGACAAAGTCCTGCTCTGCGAACTGCATGAGGCGGGCGAGTTTTTCACCGTTGACGGGTTCCGCCCGTTCTTTCCGAACCACCAAGACGAAGGCTCGCCATATGAGCTCGTCGAACGATGGGAGTCGCAATGAATCCAGTCATCCCCGGTCTTCGGACCATCCGCTACGACGCCCGGTCGCCCGGCAAGGTGGACCTCGTCGTGCAGCCAGGCGACACGCTCACAGTGTCCGACGATGTCGCCACGCAACTCGAAGCCCAGTCGGCCCAGTTCAAGATGTACGAAACCCCAACACCAGATGCCAAGACAGCCGACAAGCCACCGCGCAAGTCTGCAACCAAGAAGGGCTGACCATGCTGCTTTCCACTGTTGCGGATCAACACATTGTTGCCGCGACGGTGGCGACCATCAGTTTTCAGCCGACCGACTCGCACGGTGACCCAGCCGACCCGTTGTCTGCGGTCACGGTCACCGTGGCCTCGTCGAACGGCACGGCCATCGCCACGGATCAGGCCACCGTCGGCGCCACGGACGATCCACGAACGTTCGCCCTCACGCCGGCCCAGACAGCCACCATCGACCGCCTGACAGCCACATGGACCGCTGACGGTGTCGTGATCGGTACGACCGTCCACGCCATCATCGGCCGTCCGATCATCACGAGCGCCGAATACAAGACGCGTGAGCCGAAGCGTGTTGCCGATTTCGTGGCCGCTGATTTCAGGTGGGCGCTCGCTGACACGTTCGGGATGATCCTCGAGCGGGCGAACCGGTCGTTTGTGCCGATGCTCGCCGTGGAGGTCACCGAATCCGTTGGCCGTTCGTCGCTCGGACTCACCTTTCCCGACATCGAGTCGGTGCTCTGGGCGACCGACGACAACGGCACCACGATCGACGTGTCAACGGCACGCCCGTCAAGCACGCAGACTCGCGTCGAGTTCCCCTCGAAGTGTTGGCCGTCCGGTCGCGTCACGGTCGCTTACGTCCACGGCATGAAAGCGGTACCTGGGGAACTGGTCGGGGCGGTCGCGAAACGCATCTCGTCGCTCACCACGTCGGGTCACGGCATGACGCCGGCAGCATCGTTGATGCCGGCCGGTATCGGTGCCGGTGGCGGCTTCCGCCCGATGGCGGGGTATGGCCGTTCGGTCACTGGTGATGTTGATGTTGATGCAGCAATCAACGCCAACAAGTGGGAACAGATCGGAATGGCCTGATGGGTTCCACATCGCGAGTGTTCGCCGCGGCCCGGGAAACCAAGACACGCATCGCAGCGTTGGCGATCCCGGCGGCTTCCGCTGGCCTCCGAGCCCCGCAGGTTGCGCTCGCTAAACCCGACCCGACCGCCCATGAGGAGATCATTTGGGTTCGTCCCGAGGTCGGCGACGACGGTTCGATTGTGGTGGCTAAGCCGTGCGTGCGTGACGAAGAGTTCGATGTGACCGTGGAGTTCTGGTCTGACACCGGTTCGGTCGACGATGACGCCATTCTCGATCGCCTCGAAGCTGTCTGCGATCTGATTCAGGCGGCGTTCCATGACGTGGCGACCGGTAAGCCGATCCCGCTCACCGGCGCTACGAAAATGTCGGATATCTCGCAAGTCAACTTCGCGATCTTCCCGAAGACCGCGACCGACGATCTCGGTATCGAGCGTGCGACCGGCACGTTGACCGGCGTCGCGACCATCACCATCCGCCCGAGATATCGGATCTGACCGAGGAGGTCACTCATGATCAACACCAAGCCGTACCCCGTCGTTGTCGACGGCCAAGAGATCGCGCCGGGGGCTTCGTTCCCTGGCTCGCCACCCGAGCCTGCCGTGACGGTCGAAACCGAAACCCCCAAGCCGACGCGCAAGCGCACGGCAACGACTGAAGGAGACGCAAAATGAGTGTTGGACTTGGTACCGATGTCGAGGTCGGTTATGCGATCGAATCGACCCAGAACACCCGTGTCGAGCCCGACACGTTCATCCGCATCCTGGGCGAAGGCATGAAACGGAATCAGCAGTTCATGCCCTCCGGCGGGCTCGGTGGCGGGCGACTCCTCAACCGGAAGAAAAAGAACGGCCAGTACGAGCCGGCTGGTTCGATCGAGATCGAGGTCGGCACCACAGCGCTTGAGTCGCTGCTTCGTCTCTGCACGTTCCTGAACCCGACGGCGTCCGGTTCCGACCCGTACACCCGTGCATACGCAGGGCTCGGGCGACAGATCACGTCGGCCACCTGGGGCATTGTTCGTCCGTTCGCTGGCGGCGAAGAGTACTTTGAGTATGAGGGCGCTGTGGTCAATCAGGCGACGCTCACCCAGAACGCAGGCGAGTACCTCAAAGCGCAGCTCGAGTTGATGGCGTTCGACGAGACGTTCGATCAGACCAAGCCGACGTTCGCACCGCCAGCCGACGAGCAGCTCCTCAGCTTTCAGGATGTGACTTCAACCGTGTTCGGTACGGCCGAGTGCTTCGATTCGTTCTCGTTGAACATCAACCAGAACTTGACGCGCACCCCGAAATCGTGTGCTGGTGACGCTGGCCGAACAAAGATCCATCGTGGCGGCGGGGCGACCGTGACCGGCACCCTGAACGACGACTTCAAGGACATGGACCATTACGGCCGTTACGTGGCCGGTACCGAGGGCGCCCTAGTGTTCGCTTGGGCCGGCGAGAACTCGTCGAGCCTGACCGTGACCATGAAGGTGTTTTTCACCGGAGAAACTCCGAACGTTTCCGGCCCGGGCGAAGTGAAGCAGGGCATCCCGTTCGAGATCCTCGACGCAACGTCGGATGCCAACGCGTTCACGATGACCCTCATCAACGGGGTTGCCTGATGATCCAAGAGTTCAAGGTCGTCCACGACGGCAACCATGTCGGCGGTTTCACGTCGTACTTGTCGACAGTGGAGACGGAACGCAAGTTCGATGTCGGTGTGGTCGAGTTGTTCAACCTCGAACAGTCGCCCCGTCTTGAGGGTCTGTATTGGATGGTCTGGCGCTCGCTGCACCCGGCGCTCGATGCGGCTGACGATGCGGCGTTCTTGGCGTGGCTGCCTGGCGTCGAGTCGATCGCAGCGGTCGGTGATCCGTTGCCTCCGCCACTGCCATCAGACTGAGGAGGGGATCGTGACGCCAGAAGTTGAGGGCGTCCGCGAGACGCTGAAGGCACTCAAGGCGATTCAGCCGAAACTCCAAACGGCGACCCGTAAGCGGATGCGTCAAGCAGTCGCACCGCTGCAAAACCGGGCCCGCTCGAAGATCGCGTCGAACCCGTTGTCGGGTTGGACGTCCGGCCGGTATGCGTTCGATGCCGGTAGCGCTCGGGCTGGCGTGAAGGTCGCTGTCGGTGGCCGTGCTTCGTCCCGAAAGTCGTCGTGGCCGTTGGTCACGATGACACAGAAAGACGCAGGCGGTGCAGTGTTCGACATGGCTGGCCGTCGTTCGTCTGGCAGTACCCCGCAGGGTGCTGCGTTCATCCGTGGCCTCAACCGTCACGGTCGGGCTTCACGCTCGATGTACGCGGCGGTCGATGACGGCGGCATTGAGGACGTTCAAAAGGGCGTGCTCGACGCGATCGCTGACGCCGAGAAGACCGTGAACGCCGAGTTGAAGCGATGAGGAGGTGACGCATGGCAATCAAAGTTCCTATCGTCACAGAGTTCAACAAGTCCGGTCTGTCCGATGCTGACAGGGCGCTGCGTTCGTTCGGCGTCCAGTCGACCAAGGAACTGAAGAAGGCTGCTGCCGGGTTCGGTTTGCTCGCTGTTGCTGGCGCCAAGGCGTTCTCTGAGATCGACAAGGGTTACGACGCCATCGTTGCCAATACGGGCGCGACAGGTGACGCTCTCAAGGGACTCAAGGCTGACGCCGACGCTGTTGCCCGCACTGTGCCGAACTCGTTTGAGCAGGTCGGTGTTGCGGTCGCAGAGGTTAATACCCGCCTCGGTTTGACCGGGCCAGCGGCGCAGTTGATGGCGAAGAAGTTCCTTGACCTCGCTCGTGTTGCGAAGGTCGACGTGAAGGACGCGGTCGCGCTCACAACACGCACGTTCAAGGATTGGGGCATCGCCGCCGAGGATCAATCGGCGACGATGGATCAACTGTTCGCAGCGACGCAGCAGACCGGTATCGGTATCGACAAGCTGAATACGCTCGTTGTCCAGTTCGGCGCCCCGATGCGTCAACTCGGGTTCTCGTTCGAGGAAGCAACCGCTCTGCTCTCTTCGTTCGAGGCGGAGGGCGTGAACACCGAAGCCGTGATGTCGGGCATGAAGATCGGTCTCGGCAAACTCGCTGCTGCCGGCGAAGACCCCGCCGAAGCGTTCGGGCGGATCGTCGAAGAGATCAAGAACTTCGAGTCTGCCGGCGAGGCGGGCCAACTCGCAGCCGAGGTGTTCGGCACCCGCGCCGGCCCAGACATGGCCGCTGCGATCCGTGAGGGCCGTTTCGAGATTGACGACATGGTCGCTGCTCTCGGCGATGTAGACGGTGCGCTGTCCACCGCGGCCGAGGAGACGCTCTCGGCGAACGACCGGTTTGCGATGCTGAAGAATCAGTTGCTGACGGCCTCGGTTCCGGCAATCATGCTGTTCGCCGAAGTGACTGAACGCGGCGTGGCAGCCCTGGCGCTATTCCCTGAACCCGTTCAAGCCGCCGCTGTGGGCTTGGCCGTGCTCGCTATCGCCTCGAAGTCGGCTGGCTCGGCTATTGCTGCGTTCGGCAAGAAGGCCAAAGCTGCCACGGTGGCTTCCGGTGCGATGTCGGCGGCGATGGTGGTCGCCGGCGCTGCACTCGTCGGGTACGCCGCATACAGCTACGCAGCCCAGAAGGCTAACGAGCAACTCGTCGAGAGTATCGAAGCGATCGCCAGGGCATCCGATGAGCAGGCGACTGATGCGTTCGTCGCCAGCCTGATAGCCGGCACGTTCGCCGGCAAGGACATGGCGGAGACGCTCGCCCAACTCGCCGAAACGTCGCCCGGGACGATCGCCCGCATCATCGAGCTCGAGGAAAGCTCCGGTGCGCTAACAGCGACGTTCCTGGCGGCTGGATCTACAACGGAGTACGCAGCCGAGACTCTCGACGCCCTCGGTGTCGCTCTCAAAGACGAGAAGGTTGCGCTTGAGAACGCGGCGGCGACACAGGAACGTTCCAACAAGATCACCGACGACGCGACTGGCGCATCCGAGGATCTCACCGACGCGACCAAGGTTCTGATCGTCGCTGAACGCGACCTTGACAACGGCGTGAAGGAGGCCACGGCTCAGATTGAACGGTCGATCGAGGTCACCCGTGCGGCCCGAGAGGAGAGGCGGCGCCTCGCTGACGGAACCTATGACGCTCTCGATGCCGAGGATGCTTTCCATGATTCGGTTGACCGGATGATCGAGACACAGCAGTCCGCTGACGCCACCGAGCGAGAGAAGGCGGCGGCGGTACGTGACTCGGTGAAGGCCACCGAGGAGATGATCGCCAAGCAACTTGAGGAGCAGGGCGTGGTTCTTGATTCCGAGCGCGGCCAGCGTGAGTGGTCGGCCGCTATGGCTGATTCGGCTGCGTTTATGGGCGGCGAACTTGGCGGCGAAATCCTGGCGCACATCGGCCGGGTGAACGGCATCCCCGAGGAGAAGATTACTGAGGCGCAGGCGTTGCTCGATCATGGAAGCGTTGATGAGGCGCGTCGGATTATCGACACTGAACTCGACAAGGCTGTTGCGAATCCCGAGGTGGTGCCCGCGGGGCTTGATGCGGCCAGAGCGCGCATTGAGTCCATCCTTGGTCGACGTGTGAATCTTTCTGTGAGCACGTACGTTCCGGGCGGTACCGGTGACAACCGGTCACATGTCGGTTCACGGTTCGCTGCCGGTCAAACGAAACAGGTCGTGCCCGGTCAAGTGTGGACGCCTGACGTGCCGGGCCGCTTGTCGTCAGTCGAGGAGTCGCAGCGGATGACATCTAGTGCAAGTTCGGGCAGGGTGCCGTTGGTGATTCAGTTGATGGACGGCGCGATGGTGCGCCGCGAGATTCATGCCGAGGCAGATGCTCGCGACGCGGCGGCGGTTGCCGAGTTCACGGGAGGCGTCCGATGACCACCGCAACACTCCGACCTGACGGGACACTGTCGACGTCGGGGACGTCGCTCACGAGTGCAGCGTCCGTTCACGCTGCGACCTCTGACGATTCCGATGCTTCGTATGTGACGTACACGACAAGCGGATATTCTGTTTTGTCGCTGGGGACGTTCACGCTCCCAGCTGGGGCGGTCACGAAACAGATCCGACCGAGAGGGCGGGCACGCTCGGTGTCCGGCACCGCTTCCGGTTTCGCGATCGCCACTGGCCGAGTGCTCGACAACTACAACAACACGTCGTTGGAAGCCGCTCTCTCGACAACGATTACCGACGTATCTGGCGCCTGGACGCCAGCGACGTTCAGTCAGTCCGACATCGACGGCATGGGCATCGAGGTGGTCGGTTCGTTCAGCGAATCCGTTCGTCTAATGGAGTTGTTCGCCGACGTTCAGTACGTCGCTATCCCAACCACGGCTGTCACTGCGATCGGAACGCACACAGCTTCGACGCTGGTGCCGGTTGCGTGGGTGAACACGCTCGACGCTGACGGCGGCGCACAGACCCGCTATCAGGTGTACGTCACTGACGACAACGACAGCGATGCCGTCGTGTTCGACACCGGCGACACGATCGGTTCGGACCTCACGATCAACGCGGGTCCACTCACTAACGGCGATTACACCGCTCACGTCCGGGTCGGCCAAACCGTCAACGGTGCAACCCACTGGTCAGCGTACGACACCGACAGCTTCGAAGTTGACGTTGACACCTCCGATGTCGACACGATCACCGCCACCCCGAACAACTCGGCAGCCAAGATCGCCATCGCTGTCGCCCGCGACGGAGCGACGGAAGACTGGGACTTCGTCGAGGTGCAGCGCTCGACCGACTCGAAAGCCACCTGGCAAGACGTTCGGTTCATGACCTTCGTCGACGCGACCGGAGACGCCGACGACTTCGCTGCCGACGACTACGAAACCGGCAACGCCGTCGCCGTCTGGTACCGGGCGCGCGCCACATGGCTGTCAAGTGGCTACAGATCACCGGCGCATGGGTAGAAACGTCGGCCGCCGTCCAATGGGCGTCGGATGACTGCTGGCTCAAGGTTCCAACAAACCCGACACTCAACACCGTCGTCGAACCCAGCGGCGCACCCGAGCCGATCGTCCGGCGAGCACGGCGAGGCCTGTTCGACATCATCGGCTCATCGGTCGTGATCGCAGTATCGGACGTGCGTATCGCCCCGGCATGGTCGCTGACGTTGTGGACCGACACCGCAGCCGAAGCCGTCGCCGTCGGAACCGCACTCGACGCAGTCGTAGTGCTCTACCAGCCCGACCAGATATCTGCCGGAGACGCCCACGTTGCATCGAGCTACTTCTCGCCGGGGGAAACCGTCGAAGGGTTCCCGACCGGCCTCTACTCGCCCGAGCGCACCTTCATGTTCCCCGTCTCCGAAGTCGCCGCGCCAGCCGACCCGACGGCGGGCCGCTGATGCGAGACGTGATCGCGTTCGGCGACACCGACATTACGGGCAGCATCTACAACCTGACCGACGACTACGGCAACTTGCTCACCGATGACGCCGGCACACAACTCGTCACCGACGATCACCGCAACCTCGCTCAGCCGGCCGCAACAATGTTCGACAAGATCGTCGCCGGCCCGCACCAGATCGCTACACGTTGCGACGTGGTGTTCGACGGTGCGGTGATCGAAGAAGACCTGCCGATCGTGTCGGCCGCAATCACCTACGACCGCACCGCTGCCCGCCTCGCCCGCGTGTCGAATCTGATCGTGGAAGACCCGACCCGTCTGCCTGGCGTGGTGGGTGACCGCCTGTCGCCGTACGGCTACGAGCTGATGCTGTGGCGCGGTGTGGCTGCTGGCGACGGGTCGCTGTTGGTCCCGCTTGGTGTGTTCCCCATTCAACAGTCGTCGATGGACGCAGTGGCAAAACAGACCGCGGTGACAGCAGTCGACCGATCGCAGCGCATCTCCGACGCCCGCTTCGAAGACGTGTATTCGGTGACCGCCGGCACGAACTATGCGACAGCGATTCAAGACCTGATCGAGTCAGTTGTTCCCGGCCTCGAGATCCTGCTCCCGTCGACGACGTTCACGACGCCGCCCGTGCTTGCGTTCCCCCGTCTGTCTGATCCGTGGCTCGCTGCGATTGGGATGGCTAAGTCGATCGGCATGGAACTCAAGTTCGACGGGCTCGGCAGGCTCGTCATGAACGCTGAGCCGTCGTTCACTGATTCACCAACCTTCCGGTTCGCTGCTGCCGAGAACCTTGTGTCTGCGTCGCTCGGCCTGGATCGTGGCCCTGCATGGAACCGGGTCGATGCGATCTCGTCGAACTCGTCGTCGACCGAGGTGTACACCGGTTCAGCAATCGACGACGACCCAGCATCACGCTCGTACTACTACGCCCGTTCGGGAAGAAACCGAAGCCTGGTGGCTATGCCTCGCCGTTCCT
>FUWD013231100.1_pt1 | contig 11617 bp, 20 predicted proteins | sample 1063281 | NCBI WGS metagenome assembly FUWD01 (sample SAMEA79048168, study PRJEB19326) | metagenome | biome: marine
TACCTCGATATCTATACACTTCAACCCATTGTGATGTAAATTCATCATAAATGTATAATACACCTACACCACTTAGTGAATCATCGATATTGTAGATTTCATCGATATTGTATATGAAAAAAGCTTTTCCCGACCCGTTTAAAATTATATCTCCCAAATCAAAAACTTCCAACACTTGTCCATACGGAATCCATTCATTATTTATTAAATTATATACATTGATTAATTTAGTATCACCAAGTACAATCATCATGATGGTGCCATCAAAAGAAAAATGAACTTTTGATGGTGTCGTGTTAGACTTTGTAAATACGATGGTGTCTCCGATTTGGACATTTGTTGTTCGATTGTAAACAAAAAAACTATCATTTACTGTACCCACTGTTCTCATACTATACACAGTTCCATCACGAGATATCGATGTCAAATCAGCTGTACCTATCAAATTAGCTCTACTCTGTAAATTAGTTTGACTTGTGAAAACGTACCCCGAGTTCCATTCCCATAGTCCATATCCAAGTTGGGCGATGACGTCCCCATCATCCGAAAACCGAACGTCACCACTCACAGAGTCCGTTGATTTAATTACCCATACACTATTTTCATATCGGTAAATACCACTACTATTCACAATGACATTCATGGCTGGTGACACTATTCCATCACCGACAAATGTTGTTTTTCCTGTGATTTCGATTTGGTTATTTACATTTGATGCAAATGATAGACCATCATTTGATACAGTCATTATATTAGAAACGAGGACCACATTGGATTCAACTTCATAATCCAATGTGGTCGTTTGTAGAGTCGTGTCCACCGGTGGATCGGTTTTGACTACACAATCATCAAGTTCCCTAAACTTAATCTCAATGGTAACTTCTTGGTAACACATGGCACAGAGTGGTACTGCGAGTTCAGGTTTCATATAGAAATAAAAAGGGATGTCAATGAAAAGTTTTCGGGATGTCGTCGCAGGACCGAGATGACCCAAGATGACACCACTCGCTACCGGAACATCGGAAGTTCTGTTCGGGTACTTACCGATCAGTTTTTCGAGTGCTTTCTGTTTCGTCTGTGTATAATTCTGTTCCGAATATATTTGTAAATAGTCACTGGGTATATGTTGTATCTTTTCATCACCGATATACATATCAATATATTCAATCATTGCATGACCAATTGATTCGATGTATCCGGTACGCGTAACATCAGCTTCGGATATTGGATTGAGTTCGACATCCAAGCTAATCGTCTTGATCAGGTCCCCTTGATCTTTGGGGATGGTGAGACGAACAGTCTTTCCAAATTCTGGATCACCATCGACATCCAACTTCATGAATTGCGTGGTGTAGTTTGTATGTTTTTTGAATAACTGTACAAAGTGTGAATAGTCCGGCTCTTCCGTAAAGTATATGTCCTGGACACCCTTCGTTGTAAGCTGTATCCGACCAGCCATTACTAATATACACCTTTAAAATTTTAAACCCACAAGACCGCTCTCGACATGGAGGATGTTGTAATTCATGGCATATACTTTAACAGTCACATCCACATCTTTTGGTTCAATCTGTATAGTCATGCGTTTATGAAATATACGACTCATATTCACATGACCCGATGGGTTATGTAAATCAGAACGATCTGCGAAACTGTACACGCCGAAGGGATACCCATCTTCTGGGCTATTCACATGATGTAAAAGTGGTTGTTCGTACGTCATGAATAAATGATCTGCGTCAATCACATTCATATCGTTAAAGTCTAATTGCACGTGTTCAATTTTCACATGTTCTTCACCATTCTTCCCTATAAAAAATAACTCTCGTACGGGGTGTTTGAAGTTGATCATGAATGTCTTCTTTGTTTCACCTGATCTGAAAAGAACCTGTGAGAGTTGAACCTGTGTGATGAGATATTCGAGAGGCATCGACTGTAAATAAAATCGTTCTTCGTCACTGACAAAAACAAATTCCGTATCCAATGACATATTCTTAATGCCTGCCTGGACACCAGCCTCGGGTATGACACCATTAATGATATTTGCCAGGGGGTTAAGTTTAATGACTACTTCTACCAACTGCTTCGAAATTGCCGTCGTTGGGATCGATAACGGTGGTACTCTGTTGAAATAAAAGGGAATATCGATGAAGAATGTATAGTCACCCGTAAAATCGAGTACCTGACTTCCATGACCATTTAAGAAATACAAAGTCTGTTCAGCATCATCGATTGTATTATGAAGTTGTTGTTGCATATACATATACTCACCAGTCACACGCTGAATCAATTGACCTCCTATAAACAAGTCGGCGGTGTCAATCAATCTGGTGCATAGGGAAGGGACATACGTTAACCCACCACCGGGTGCTGTTAAAAGAAATTTTACCGTCATACCCTTGATGAGATCACCTTTATCACGTGGGATGATACATCGAAGTTCATTACCAAAGTCTATCTCTCCATCGAATGGTGTTTCGATTTGTTCCAGGGCAAACCTTGTATGCTTTTTGAATGTCGATAGGAAATAGGAATAATCTGGCTCACCTGTGAGCCATTTATCCTGAACACCTGTCACTGTGAGTTTCACGGCTCCAGACATATCTACTATCTGCGAGTAAAATTTTATGAAATAAAACGGGACACTACAGTAGAATGAATCTTCAGTTGAGGAAATTCAAACCTGAATCAATTGCGGATGATAAGGTAATCGTATTTATCGGAAAGCGTAATACAGGGAAATCGACACTGGTAAAGGATATCATGTACCATAAGAAACATCTCCCGGCGGGAATCGTACTCAGTGGGACTGAAGAAGGAAATCATTTTTACTCTGAGTTCATTCCTGATCTAGTCGTGTATGGTGATTATGATAGGGATGCGATCGAACGTGTTATGGCTCGACAGCGTAAATTGGTGGGTTCAGGTAAAACAAATTGTGGAGCCTTCATGTTATTGGATGATTGTATGTACGATTCTAAATTTTTAAAGGATACATGTATTCGACAGTGTTTCATGAATGGTCGTCACTGGAAAATCTTTTTCATGTTGACGATGCAATACGTCATGGATCTTCCTCCAGCACTCAGGGCAAATGTTGATTACGTATTCATTCTTCGTGAAAATATTATTCAGAATCGTGAAAAGTTATACAAATCATTCTTCGGTATCTTTCCATCCTTCGATATGTTCTGCAAAGTCATGGATGCGTGTACTGAAAACTATGAGTGTCTTGTGTTAGATAATACGGTAAAATCTAACAAAATTCAGGATTGTGTATTTTGGTACAAAGCAACTATTCGTAAAAATTTCAAAGTTGGTGGATCCGATTTATGGGCAGCACATCGTAAGATGTACAATCCTAAATATATGTCACAGCACGAGGGTGATGCTAAAAAGGCTGATAAAAAGACAGCATTGACAATCACGAAGAAAAAATAACCAGGGTGCGTGTTTCTATTTTGTAAAAAACATAAGACTGTATTAAATGACGGACATCCGTACTATGAATTTATCCGACAATACCGACAATGGTATGGTGTCGCTGAATCCTACCACGTCTTTTGTTTCGCAGAATGCTGAGGAAAAAAATGTCAGTGAAAATAAAGTTACCATGGACTCTACACCTATTTCAGAACTCATGGGGCATCCCGAACCCAACGAACAACAGATGATGCCTACTCAAATGCAGATGCAGATGCCTGCTCAAATGCAAATGATGGCTCCCTCCCAACAATCTGTTATGGCAGAACCCGTCAAGGCTCCCCAGTCTAAGAATCCTTTTAACCTGACTGATCAACAAATGCAGGCTCTCCTCGTTTCTGCTTGTACGGCTGCGGCGATTAGCACACCCGTGCAAGAGAAGCTTGCGTCTATGGTTCCTCAATTTCTCAACGATGCCGGACGTCGTAGCCTTGTTGGGCTCGGTGCTACCGGTCTCATCGCTGCTGTTCTTTTCCATATCAGTCAGTCCTACGTACTGAGGGCTTAAGGGACTTGTTCCCAACCCATGTTACTGTAGATAGACTTATCGACACCTAACATATATGTCAATACCGCACCAACAATGAACGCGGCTAGAAATAAGAGACTCACTTCCAAACTCTTTTTTCTATCCTTGCCATAATCCTTGATTTGTCCCTTCAACGTCTTGACCACTCGGGTCAAACCTTCTACGAGAATGAACGCGATGATGGTTGACGAAAAGAAGAAACCCTTATCCACAGCCAATTGTGGGACCTGACCCACGATGAGACGGAGTGCGTTGGGGATGACGATCGTCATCAATGTGACATTTGCCCAGTAATTCCTCGTGTACATAGGTACCATTGGTAAAGCAACGACAATAACCCACATGAGAATTGCCGTGGCAACTGTCACAACAGGTGTTTTCATTTGATGTATACACAGATTATTTATCCTGGATGTGCATACCACAGAATGGTGTCTCGTTGGGAATGGGTTCGTAGATGTTAAGTCGAACGCAGATGTCTCTGAGTTTGACATACCTACCCCAATAGTCTGTTGAATGATCGTACTCTTGAACCATACAGTGTGCGAGTTCATGAATCAATACATGAAAAATTTCATTCACTTCACCATCGAGACACAAACCAATCTCTCCCCCTTTATTGAGATTGTATCCAACGGTTCCTCGGAGAGTATGATGAGCGGTTATTGGGATGCATCGTGTAAGTTTTTGAAATTCAGTCCCTTCAAGATTATTTCTGAGAATTTCGTAACGTTCCTTGACGATCCGCAATTTTTCAGGTTCAACGGTTGACATAAAAATAAATATATTAATGATCAACAACACTATGACGACTATCATTTTCTATATGTAAATATAAATTTACTGTAGAGCTCTGAAATATTACTTCCTGACAAGTTTTCCCAAAGTGTCAAAGTGAAACCACATGACTCCAACCCCATGATGAGATGATCTTTGTAGGCAACTGGTTCAGACTTCGGTCCATCTGAATAGTATGGTGTATCAACAAGATTGACAAAAAGTTTTTCACCAAACCCACCATTACCATGTTCTTTCAATTTGAAAAAGTTTCCCAAATCATCTTGTAAGGGTGTCTTCATAATTATTTTTTCAGAATCTGGAATGATACCAAAAAGTTTTCCACCAGGTTTCATTCTTTTTTTTATTTCACGAATAGATTCAAAAAACTTTTTTTCAAATTCAAAAATATAATGAAGAGAAAAATTAAAACAAATCAAATCAAATTTTCTATTTGGACAATTAAAATATCTCCATGATAAAGTTTACACGAATTTTTAAATTCTTTGCTCTGGTCCGAGCTTCTTGAGAGATGTTCATCTGGATCACACATGTTGATGTCGCTCCGGCATGTCTCCATTTTGAAGATCACCCCACATCCACATCCAACATCCAAGATGAGGTCACCTTCTCGAGTCACTAATTGGATTAGTTCCTTCTTGAAGGTGTTATGAGCCTTTCGGATCTCTTCCATATTTTTATATTGATGATAAAGTTTAAGCAACTTAAGTGATGAATGGCTTAAAGTTTTTCAGTCTACTATATATATAATGACTTCCCTCGAGCAAGATTATACCACTGTCCCTGGTCAACTGTATGCATGCATGTCCTTCGTTGGACCTGAATGCCCCCAAAAAAATGAACAACTTGGTGCAAAGATTAGGGGGTGCTTCAACACTCGCGCTGAGGCTGAAGGTCATGCGAAGCGTCTTCAGAAGGAGGACGCCACCTTCGACATCTACGTTGTCGACATGTACAAGTGGCTTCTCATCCCACCCGATGCCAGTAAGATTAACGATGTGCATTACAGCAATGACAAACTTGAAGAGTTGATGAAGGGCTACAAGGAAAACCAGGCTATGGCTTCCAAGATGTTTGAAGAACGTAAGAGGGATATGGTTGAGTCGAGTTCGAATTTCAAACCCGGCGACGAAAACTCCAAGTACTACAACAAACCTGATGAAGCCCCTATCAGTCACCCTGCTGAAGTTCTGGAACGTCTCCAGAAGGAAGAGCCTGACACACCAATGGAAGAGTTGGTCAAGAGGGCTGATGAGATTGTGGCTATGGAGATTAAGGCGAGACAGGATAAGCGTGAGGAGGGTATTGAATCAATCAAGGAATAATTAAAAATATACATACAAGGTAAGAATGTTCAGTGTGTTGTTGAATATCATCACACTGATCATCGTGTTTTTCGTGGCGTACTTCTTTTTCACATCACCTGAAAATGTCAAAAAGAAGATGAACACAGCATCTGAGGTTTTAGCCGCTCAACTCAAGGACCCTCTGGTCACGAGTCGTGCGTATTTTACGGAAAGGAAGAAGGGTTCCACTGGGAATTTCATCGGACACTCACCATGGGATGAAAAGGACTGGATGTATGGATACCCACTTAACCATGCCTGAGGATAACGGGTTGCATCGTCTTACCCATGAAGAAACCCAATAAGAATACGACGATACCGACAATCCATGTCGTTTTATCAATGTTGGCGAATATGTCAACCTTGGGTTGTTCGTAGGGTTGTTGATACATGTTGGGGGGCATCATCATCATTGGTTGTTGTTGATAATAGTCGGGTTCCGGTTGTTGATGTTGTTCATTTTCGTTATCGTGTACATCTTTATTAAATTCTATGGGGTTGCCAATATCAGCTTCCATATCTAAAAATACCCTTCATTTTTTTAATCCTGAATTTCCTCATCATCCTGAATTTCCTCATCTTCGTCATCGTCATCCTCGACGACGAAATCCTTGAGATTCCCATGTTCATCAGCATCTTCATCTTCATCGTCAGTATAATCATCTTCGGATCCATTTTCGTCATCTGTATCAATATCACTGTCGTCTAAATTACTATCGTAATCATCTTCGGTGTAGTCATCTTCAACATCCTCTTGAGGCTTGTAGGTTTCAGGCTTCTTGATCTTACGACCAGATCTAGAAATCATCGCTTCTACTATAGTCGGCTGTTTAAGTATTTAGGATGAAACGCAACACCATCGTTTAAAGAGGCGTTCATGACCTGTTTCTCTGCGTAATACCCTATTTGTTTAACTAATTCATGTATATCTTCCTGGAATTCTCCCATTATACCAACGTTTTCAAGGTGTTCAAGAGCCAGATAAAGAAAGGATGGATCCATATGTTTTTTAAATAGCGTAATGTTCGTCATGAAGACATAAAAGTTATCGGAATCTAATCCTGAATATTTATAGGCCTCCTTCACGAGCATATCAATCTCATCCACCTTAACGGTACGTTTCGTGAGTAAGTTTGCCAGATAGGTGGATGCTACCAAGAGTATACTCGACATCTTATTTTGTGTCTGGAAATAAAATCTCTTTGGATTTTTTGTTTAAGATATACTTCCTGGGGTTTCCTATACATTTTGAACACTTCATTTCGATACCAGACTTTTCAACTACGAAGTGACAGTCTCCACCATGTTTAGCATCACACTCTGTATCGGTGACATTCACGACATACTTATTTCTAATTTTGGTAACCGATACTACTTTTGTCGGTTGGATACACTTATTGATGTAAGTATTTAGTATCTCGACAGCTTCGTCGGTATTCACCTTCGCCTTGGGTGGTGGTGTCACGACCCTGTTGGGTGTAGGTACATCGGGGTAGAATTTATTGACGATAGTATCTGATAGTCTATGTTCACGACCTCTGAAGTCACTACAAAACCCATATCGACGACCGATCACTGTTTCACAATCACAAAAACATTTTTGTAGGATAGTACTTCCGACCATATGGAACCAAACATGATTTGAATTATGTTCTCTTCCAAGATTTTCACAATACTTTGATGTGGTTGAAATTAAAAAATGTTTCTTATGTGTAAATATTCTTGTGATCCTGGCATCTTCCTGCCCATTCATATTTTTTCGAATGAATGTTTCGAGGTGAGCGACTGCTTCTGAATTTTTAAATTCATCCTTCATCTGAGCATTCGTGAAAGATCCTTCCTTCTTTTTCGTACCATCTACTGCTGGTACGGTGACTACGTCGGTGATGAGTGTCCTTATGATCGAATCCTTCAATATATCCACTGATGGTTCCTGAGAAACCCGATTCATGAGACATAACACTGGACCGTAGATATACTTGAAGATTGGGAGGTAAGGAGATTCCGTAATCTTTCCGGTATTCTCACATTCGGAACATCCTTGACCACCACAGGTGATATGTTTACCCTTCTTATAGGACCAAGGAATTCTAAAACCACTCCCCTTATAAACTGATTTATCAATCACCTGATCCCAATTGATCTGTTTGAAGACTGCGGTGAGTGTCGAAATCACATGATCCCTGATATTATTGGCACCCTCCTGATTGACGACAAACTCTGTCCAATTCATATGGATACCGGTTTTGATGAGTCCATCATCGACGGGTTTCGGTTTGGAAACACATATCAGACAATCTCGACCGCCCAATGTTTTCACCTTGTCGCAGATGACACGACACACCTTCTGGACACGATCGAGTTCGAGTATTTCTTGATCCTTGTAGTCAATGTCGATGAAAAAATTGTAGGTTGGTGTCTTCTTCTCCACAAGATAGAGCTTCTCTTTGTTCTTCACGGCTTCCACGTATATTTCGCAGAATTCGTCAAGTTTGTCGAATGGAATGGAAAGTACACCACCATCCATGAGGACATGTGATGTTACTTTCGCATTGTTATATTTGTTCTTAGAGCACCAGCTCTTGAACATACTTACTCTGCTATACTGCTATTCTTTTAATCGTCTTGCTGACTATCGTACAAGATCGATCGCATACACGATACGTCTGCGTGTTCTTTCTGGTCTCCACTTAAGTTCTTTTTAATAACAAGAAGCTCACAGACAGTTTTATCCTTTATACTTTCTATGTACTGATCTGCTCTGTGATCGGTATATGCTTTGTTATCAATAAGAAGATCTCTAATCTGCTTCAAGATGTAAGTCTTTGACTTCATTCTATTTTATACTAAAGGTTTTTCTATTCAAAGATGTCACACACGAGTAAAACTCTTTATTTTGTATGACATTTCGTATGATGAGATCCCATCGCTTCCTAACATTAAACTCTTCCAAAGTATCGAAACTCATGAAATCATTTTCGTCGTAGGTTTTCTTGATGGGTTCTTTATTAATTTTTTTAAGATTTGTCCTTGTCTTTTCATCATTAAACTTTTTGATCAAATTTAATTGTTCGGGTCGTTTATAATTGACGAAAAAGATATAGACGTTATACACTAATTCTACCGTCGGACTCTCTTTGTGTATAAAAGTAAACTCTGTATACTCCCCCTTCTTCAATGAAACGACACCCCTCGTCTCTTCTTCAAGCTCTCTAAGAGCACATCTCAATGGATTATAGATTTCCCTACGTCGACATCCTCCTGTGACAAAAATCCAATCCTTAAATCTACGATCTCGTACGGTCAGAAACCGGGGTCGATCGTCTTCAAAAGTTACTGGAATAGCGATAGCCTTATATTTCTTCATTGCTCATTTAGCAAGTTATAATACACGGACATGTTTATTCTTCCTTTTTCTCCTCAGTCACGGGTTTTTTCTCTGGTGCGGGTTCCACGGGTTCAATCGTCAAGTTCTTCATGAGGTTCACAGAGAATGTCTTCACTGCGTTCACATCCTCCTTAGTCTTCTTCATGTCATTATACATGTATACCATCACTGCTAAACAAAGAACGACACTGGCAATGAGCATGGTTTCACGATCAAAAGCAAACATCTTATGTGTAATACTAGTCGTTTTCTTTTAAGCGGAAATAATTGCACCCATGTTAGTCTTACCCTTTTGTGTGCATGCATCTTCACCACCGATAAATTGGAGACGTTGATACCTTTCAGCTTCACACTGTTCTTGTTTGGGCTGGACTTCGATAATCTTTTCGAGTGTCCTGGACTTTGGATTGTAGGTTAATACAAAAACTGCTGCTAGTAAAAAGACGACTAACCAGAAGTTCATTTTACTAATAGTGAAGATTATGTTAGGGGAATTAGTTAGAATACATGAGACCACCCATACCATTCTCGACCCTGAGAATGTTGTAGTTCACGGCGTAAATGGTATCCTTGAAGCTCGACGTCTCACTGACGATACGAGCAGAGTCAAGGCGGGAAAAGTTAAGGGAACCAGTGGGCTGGAGCTTGCACGTGTCAAGACAGAAAGGGAAGGTGTACAACGAAGCATCAACCTTGGCGTTGGGGACGTGGTAGTACGAAGTCGCAGACGTGTAGTGAGGATCGATGAACTTGAAATCAGTCACATCGGTACCGTTGATCTGGAGCTTGATACGGTTCGCGGCCGTGTTGACGCTATCCGCGACAACGTTACTCGCGGCGAGGAACTTCACGGGGTGGTTGAAGTTCAACTCTTGGGTACGTCCGAGGGAAGGTAGCGACGTTTGGACCTGAGTGATCAGAATGGAACGGGCTTCCTTGGCGAGAAGCTCACGCTCATCGGTATCCAGGTAGATGTAGTTGGCGTGACACTCCACACGACGGGTGGCACTGTCTACGGCGGCATTGGTTTTCCACCTGATACGGAGTTCGACATCATGGTATGGAGGCCCACAGGGGGGAGGGCCGACTGCCAGTTCTCACAGAAGGAGAATCGGAGAGGGTAGAACTTGGAGGCGGTGGAACCATCGTAGAGACCACCCGCGACGGACTTGGCAAGACCAGTGGCGAACAGATTGGGGGCGATGTTGTTGGTGAAAAAGGCATCTTGGTCATCAATCACTTGACCACCCACGAGGAGTTCAACCTTATCGATCATGGTCGACCAGTCGAGGGCTTCACAGGCGTTGGTAGAGTTGTTGATCGAGGTGAAGTAGGTGTATCCGAGGAGATCACCCTTCCGTTCGAATCGAACCGTGGACATACCACCTTCGGAGAGAGCACCCTGGATGACCTGACGCTCGACAGTTTGGGAAAAGTTTGTGTGGCGACGGTACGTTGACCTGAAAAAGCTCACTTCGGGGTCACCGACGAGGTGGGCATCCTGGGCTCCGACCGCGACGAGTTGGGCAATACCACCAGACATTTTATATTATATGGAGACTTTATTTTTAAGCTTCGAAGACTTACAAAGTGGGTTGCACTTTGGAGGAAATGTGTTTATACTTCAGTTTCGTCCCATGATTGATTTTCTTCGTTCCACGTGTACGTTTTATCGTCCGAAGGGTATGGGATTGGGGGTTGCCACGTACACGTGTCGTCGAGAGTCCATGAAGGATACGGTTGGGGTGGGGAAAAGTTGTCTTTATGTGGGTGGTACGTCCATCCTATCCCTGCGAAGTTTTTACCTTCCGTGTTTTTATGCGTTTTCACCCACGTTCCATGCAACTCGTACTCACACCAAAGTCGACTTTTCGCGACGATGACTCTAATAACTTCATTGGTTTGTGTATTTAGTTCTGCAAAGGAAGCCATATTCTATATTTACTGCAGATATCTTATTATGACGATTCCTGAGCCACCCCCACCGCCAGAGCTTAGATAAGCGCCACCTCCACCACCTCCACCTGTATTCGGTGTACCAGCATAACCAGTTGTTGAGACTTGTGAGGTTGG
>FUWD013025193.1_pt1 | contig 11613 bp, 11 predicted proteins | sample 1063281 | NCBI WGS metagenome assembly FUWD01 (sample SAMEA79048168, study PRJEB19326) | metagenome | biome: marine
AGAAAGTTATTGATCCAGCAGTGGTCTATGGATACTTCCCCGTTGTCTCAGACGGCAGCGATGTGATCGTCCTTCATCACGGCAATGATCCCGACGGAACCTTGGGCGCCGCCGGTCTCCTCGCACCAGATGGCGGATCTGCGGGAGCACTCGGTGCGGAACGCCTGCGCTTTAGCTTTCCTCGCCAGCGCCGTGATCGACACCTGTGTCTTGCGGACTTCGTGAAGTCTAAAGGCACCGGCGAGACCGACGTGATGGCGTTTCAACTGGTCACGGCAGGTGCCAGCATTGACGCTTTTGCCCAAACACTTTTTGCCTCTGACTCCTATCGTGACTATATGGAACTCAACGGCCTTGCCATGCAGTTAACCGAAGCCCTGGCCGAGTACTGGCACGCCCAAATTCGGAAAGAATGGGGCTTTGGCGATCAAGACCCTAGTGATCTTGCGGATATTTTTGGTCTCAAATATCGTGGCGCCAGGTTCTCCTTGGGATACCCCGCTTGCCCCGAGATGGAAGATCGCGCCAAGGTGGTGGAGCTCCTGAAACCCGAACGTATTGGAGTGGAGCTTTCCGAAGAACTTCAACTCCACCCCGAGCAGTCAACGGACGCTTTCGTGTTCCATCACCCGGAGGCGAAGTACTTTTCTGTGTGATTGGGGCCTGGAGTAGACCCGGCGAAGAGCTTTGAGTGCGGGTCGGCCGATGATAACCAGGCTCATCACCGTGGTCACGGCCCGAACGGTGTCCCACGTGAGGGTGGAGCTTGCCAAGCTGTAAAGGACGAATCTACTCGCGTTCTCGGCAAAGCTCCCGCCTTCAACGAGGGAAAGACTCGTGTCCGGGCCCAGGGCGATAGGCCAAAACCAGAGGTTCATCAGAAGACCAAAAACGTAAGACGCCACCGCCCCATAGATCATGAGCATCACCAGTTCTCGTTTCCCTGCGGCGCCACCAGATGGTGGTTTCACTCTCGGCAAAAGACCTGCTCCAGCGCCGACCCACCCCAGCGCCAGCATCTGAAAAGCGGTCCAGGGGCCAAACCCTCCCCAAACAACAGAAGACAGTCCAATAGCCACGACCCCGACCACGAACCCAAGGCGAGCCCCCAACACTCGACCAGAGAGGATCACCACAACAAAGACAAACTCGACACCACCCGCACCCAGTGACACCAACCGGGCTGCCGCTGCTAACGCCGCAAGGACTCCTACTAAGGCAAGCACCCGGGTGTCCGCCAAGGAGTTCTCCAGGCTCAGCAACACACCCACCACCAGGAGGGGGGCGATAAGTGTCACGACAGGCAATGTTGCACTCTCAGAAAAAGGGCCGAAGCCGCTCAGTAGTGGCCACCCGAAGACAACCAGCCCGATGGCGCTCAGCAAAACGACAGTGAGTCGCGAGGCACGACCGCGTATGCGTGGCGCATGCATCACCTCGCTACCTCCTGTGCCTCGACGAGCATTCCCTGGGAAAGCGTGAGCCACCTCTCGGCGAGGCGGTGGAACGATTCCGCCTCGTGGCTGGCGATGAGAAGGGCCACCCCCGTCTCTTTCACACAGCCCAGAACGTCGTGAAGTGCTTGGATTGCGGCACTATCAAGGCCTCGGGTGGGCTCATCAAGGGCGAGAACGCGGGGTTTGTGTGACATCTGTAATGCCAGAGCGAGGGCTGTTTGCTGGCCCCGGGAAAGATCCCGGGGATGGGTATCTTTCATCTGGGCCAGCATCTCTGCCCGCCATGGTCCAGAGAGGATTGCCTCCAGGGTGTGCCGGGTGAAACCTTTCTCCACCCCGGCGACCGTGTCGGCAAGGGCCAACTCCTCGGCAACAGACTCCTTCATGAAAAGATTGCTCGGGTCTGAGGGAACGAGCGCGATCTGAGCGGGACCATTCTCGGCGCTGTCGGCACACTTCTCGAGCAGTGTTGTTTTGCCCGAGCCATTGTCGCCGCTGAGAACAACGGTCTGACCGCGTCTTAGTGTCAGGGATACCGCATCCAGCACTGTCTTCGTGCCATACGAGACGCTGATGGGGCCAAGCATAAAAACATCATCGGCATCCATTGTCTGAGCGGGAACGCCCGAAGGGCGTTCCGCAGCCGGAGGAATATAGGTGCCCGGAGCTAACCCCGTCTCAGACAGGGTCATATACGCCCCTCCCCACGCCTCAAGTTCGCGGTTCCCATGATCCGTCACGATAACGGTGGTCTCCTGCTCGGGAAGGTGAGCGAGGTGTTCCACGATGCGCGCCCGCCAGGTCGGGTCAAGGGTCTGAAGAGGCTCATCCAGGAGGAGCACCTGGGGATGCGTCACGCACAGCGCTGCAAGGGCAACAACAACGGCTTCTCCGCTGGAGAGAGTTGCTGGATGCTGCGTAGCGAGGGAGGCCACATCCCATTGGTCCAGAATCAGGTGCGCCTCTTCCCGGGCGGTGGAGATTGCAACACCATCGTAAATGGAGGCAAGCGCTACCTCGTCCAAGACCGTGCTGGCAAGAAACAAGAAGTGGGGTTGGTGAGGGAGATAGCCCACGGCGGCGGCATCACACCCTGTGCTGAGCGTCCCCGAGGGCTGCTCCTCGGCGTTATCAGGCAGAACCCGCGCTAGTGCTTCCAGGAGTGTCGTCTTCCCGCTCCCTGTGGCACCGGTGAGGACAATGTGAGCTCCCGGGGCGACACTCCACGAGATATTGTGAAGCCCTCGGGAAGGTATCGATAACGCTTCCAGAAATACCGGTCCCCGTGGTGCGACCTCAGAGCGCCGGCGCCTCGCGTGGATTCCCCTGGATTCCAAGGCCCATGCAATTCCTGTTGCGCGCTCCAAAGTCTTTTCCAACACGGGCAGTAGCAGCATCCGCCCGGGCTTCAGCCCCCGCCGAAGAGCATTCCTCCTCGTCACCCGATAGGTCGTCACAATAAAAGGCAACGTCGCCAGGGCAATAACAAAGGCCAACACGATTGAGCGACCCCAGAGGAGTTTGGGCACCACCAACAGCAGCGACCGGGGATCGACAGCTGCGATGAGGACACCAGAGAGCACGATGACCGCCGCAAAAGGAAGAGCGGAAATTGCACTGCTGAGTAACCCCTCGGTTGTGACGCTCCCTCCAATCACGATGTGGGAAAAAGGGCCCCAGAGAGGTGTTGTGGGGAGAGCCCAGAGTGTAGTTTCCCCGCCACTTGTTCCTCCAAAAATGATGCGGTAGAGAACCCTCAGGACAACGAAACCCACACCCCCCACGACGGCAACAAGGACAAGCGTTGCTCGCCGGGGCTTAACCATGGTCTAGGGATCAGTGGGGAGAGGAGTGGCCCCACCGGTGGAAAACGCCAGGCCAATCGAGTCTCCAGACTGAAGTTCCAGAGTTCCCGCGCCCTCTTGGGCATAGGTCCACTCAGATGCGTCGCCGTCTTTAATCCAGAGTGCCCAGTACGCAAAGGCGGGCGGCATATCTGCACACGATTCAAGATGCGGCTCCTCCCCCTCCACGGTGAAAGGCTCGGTCGCAGAGGGAAGCCCAGCAACACGGCAGACCACTTGATCGCCGTACGTCCCCGTTCCTTCGAGCTCGAAACCCGCAAACGTAATGACCTGTTGGGCAACAGCGGTTTCTTCGAGCAGGTTAACGCACTGGAGTGTTAACCCATCGGACAAGATTCCATAGTTGACGACGACGCTGACCCCGGAACAATCTCGAACATCGCCCAGTGAGAGAGATTCTGAGCCAACCGGAGCGCAGCCCGCAAGGGCGACGACAAGCGCTGCAGAAGAAAGGAAAGGGATAGACCTCATAGGTACCTCCGGTAAAGAGTGAGACCGGGGCTCCGATGTGGTTACTCTATCCCAACCGCGGCAGTCACGAGACTGCGTCGGGGATGGTTTTCACCCGTGGGCGTCCGGGTCTGGTTAACAAAATGAACAGCGGTATGACAATGATTCCGAGAAGATTTGACGCCCCCCATTCAATGGGCTCTGTCACGAATAGGGCTTCCGCAGGCAACACTCCGCCTTCATAGCCGACCACCAGCGCGGCGAAAAGATTGTTGGACATGTGCGCACCAATAGCAATCTCTAACGAGCGATCTCTCACAGTCACCCAGGCCAGGGCAAAGCCCACGGTGAAGTAGCCGAAAAAGGCCCCGAGCGTGTCTCCGGCCGCTTCTGGATTGAGCAGGTGGGGCAAAGAAAACAGGGTGCCACTGAGGGCTGAAAGCCACCAGATGTTTCCGAAACCCTGTGCCGCCCACTGGATGATCCAGCCCCGAAATAACAATTCCTCTGCGGTGGTTTGCATCGGCAGGAGAAGGAGTCCGACAAGAAGAAACGGGAGGAAAGTTTCCCACGAGGGAGAAAAGCGATAAGCCTCAGGGCTCAGAACGATTCCGACAACGACCGGGCCACCAATGAGAGCCACCCACACCCAGAAGCCCAATGCAACGCGCCACCATCGAAAATTATCGAAAGTTGAAAACAAATAGCGCAGCTTAACACCCAGCACAAACCGATAGGCAACCAGCGTCCCCAAGAACAAAGGCAGGAAAGTTATCAGAGCGAAGAACAGGTACCCCCACGCTGGCATCGCCGCCAGTATGTCGCCACCCATCAGTAAAACCTGAGGATCTACTCCGGTGTAGGGAAGAAGGGCCAACCCTAGAAGCGTCCCCCCCACTAACCAGGAGGCAAGAATTACTAAGGTCCCCAGAATCCAGCGCCAGGCTCGCACCCTCTGCGGGGGCATAAAGCGGGGCAGCGTGGTCGATGTTGTGTGGCTCACACCCCCAGTGTCCCAAGAAATGCTGAGTGGTGCGTGTGGGGGACGCTTCCCGGGAAGGTGGGACATAGGCCAGACTAGAGCTTTCCCCTCCCGCAGAAGGACGTAGAGCACGAAATCCTCATGAGCGACATTCGAGATGACACCCGCGCTGGTTTCCAGTCCATCTTCGGCTACGAACCTGACGGCCTGTGGTCTGCTCCCGGTGAGCTCCGTCTTCTTGGCGATGATTCTGACTACGCCGATGGATACGTGTTGGCCATCGCTCTTGATCGTCGCACCGTCGTTGCGGTGGGTGTTCGCAAAGACCGCAAGATTCGTGTTGCCAGTACCGAAGCCGATGAAATCGCGGAAATTTCCCTCGATCACTTGGAACCGAGCGAGGTTCACGGCTGGGCCGCTTACCCCCTGGGCGTGGCGTGGGCTCTGGGGCAGTTTGGCGCTGACCTTTCCGCTGTGCCCGGACTCGATGTGTTTATTGATTCCGATGTCCCGGTAGGGGTGGGCTTAGGTTCTTCCGCCGCTCTTGAGACTGCCGTTGCGGTCGCGCTCAACGATGCCTGGCAATTGTCCGTGGACTCTATGACCCTGGCTAAGGTGAGCCAGAAAGCCGAGAACTCTGTCGTGCGTCGTAACACCGGACTCAGCGACCACATCCCCTCGCTTCTCGGGGAAGATAATCGCGCCATACTCTTTGACTCCCGCTCTTTCGACAGTGACCAGGTTGCTTTTGCCCTGGCCGAGCACGGCCTCACCCTAGTTGTTATCGACACCGGTATCGAGCGCGGCACCGACCTGGCCACACAACGTTTCGTCGAGCGCGAAGAGGTGGTCGACGCGCTGAGTCTCACCTCACTGAGAGACCTTTCACCAAAAACTTTGCCCGACTATCGAGACTCCCTTCCTGCGGTGACCTACCGACGTGCACAGCACATCATTAACGAGAATCACAGAGTTCTCGATGCAGCCAAACTCCTGCGCCAAGAAAGCCCCCACGCTTTCGGCGAGATTATGACCGCATCCCAGGCTTCCCTGCGGGATGACTATGACGCGTCAAGCGTGGAAATTGATTTGGCAATCGAGACAGCCCTGTCCCAAGGCGCATATGGAGCCCGAATGGTGGGGGTGGGGGATTCAGGCTCTGTCTATGCCCTCATTAACGGTGAGGATCTATCTCTGCTCCAGGTCAACCTCGATGGTGCCTTTTCTGAGCACGGTTTTTCGGTCCCCACAACCTATGTCGTGGGGCCCTCGCGCGGCGCCATTCGTCACTGACGCTGGGACGCCACGAGCCCCAGCACTTGCGCGGTTCTGGACTGTGATGTCTCGGCCATTTCGACGTCGTCGGAGAGCTTCGACCCGTAACTGGGGACCATTTCTCGAAGTGTCGGCTTCCACTGTTCCAGTTTTCCTGGGAAACACCGCTCCAACACGGTAATCATGATGGGCACGGCGGTGGAGGCGCCGGGAGAGGCACCGAGAAGCCCGGCGATAGAACCATCCGCACTGGCGACAACCTCGGTGCCAAACTGCAAGACGCCGCCTTTCTGGCGGTCAGGCTTGATGACCTGAACCCGCTGCCCGGCAGTTTGTTCATACCAATCTTCGGGATTTGCAGACGGGTAAAAGTCCCACAGGGCTTGCATCTTTTTAGCCCTGGAAGCGAAAATTTCCCCTACGAGGTACCGCACGAGAGAGAAGTTCCCGACCCCCACCGCTATGAGGGGAATGAGGTTGTGCCAGCGGATTGAAGAAAAAAGATCTCCCCAGGATCCGGTCTTCAAAAACTTGGGCGTAAAAGCCGGCATACGGGCCAAAAAGGAGACTTTTTTTCCCCGCAACAACCCGGGCATCAAGGTGAGGAACCGACATGGGTGGCGCCCCCACACTCGCCTTTCCGTAGACTTTTGCGTGGTGTTGCGAGGCGACATCGGGGTTGTCCGTCCTCATCCACACCCCGCTCACCGGGAAACCACCATATCCACGAATTTCTCGGATACCCGATTTCTGCAACAAGTTCAACGACATCCCTCCGGCCCCCACGAACACGAAGGGAGTTTCCAGAGTGGTGGGGGTGTAGCCCACCTCTGATCGAAGCTGGACCTCCCACCCTTTTTGTGTCCGGGTCAGGTTCTTCACGCGCGATTCCAAAAATAGTGTGGTGGATGAGCTCGATATATGGCTCATCAAAGACCGGGTGAGCGCCCCGAAATCAATATCCGTTCCTTGAGCCGCTCGGGTTGCCGCCAAGAGCTCACCCTTGCGTCGCCCGTCAATCAACACCGGGGCCCAGCGGGCGATCACCATCGGGTCTTCGGAGTATTCGAGCCCCAGGAACAATGGATGATCCTTCAAGGCCTCATAACGAGCACGCAGGTAGTTCACGTTCTCGGTACCCCACACAAAACTCATGTGCGGGGATAGCGAAAGAAAAGACGCAGGGTCGGGGACAATTTTCTCGTTGACAAGCCACGTCCAGAATTGGCGCGACACTTGAAACTGTTCATTCACCTCAACAGCGCTATCGATTGCTATAGAACCATCGGGGCGCTGCGGGGTGTAATTCAATTCACACAAAGCAGAGTGGCCTGTTCCCGCGTTGTTCCAGGCGTTAGAGCTCTCTTCGCCGATACCGGGCAACTTCTCCACGAGCGCAATACGCCAAGTCGGCTCAAGCTCTTGAAGGAGGGTGCCCAGCGTGGCACTCATGATTCCACCACCCACGAGTACCGCATCAAAACGTTCCATAATGGCCTAAGTCTAAGCCCGGCGCGCTCCACCTAGACTGTGCGAGTGAATGAGCCCAACAGCCCACCCTGGGTCTTCCTCGTCGTAATCGGACTTATCGGCGGCCTCTTCTCGGGTGCTTTCGGGGTCGGAGGGGGTCTCATCATGGTCCCGCTTTTGCTCTGGTGGACAACATTTGATCAACGCAGAGCCAACGCGACTTCTCTCCTAGCCATTACCCCTGCATCGCTCATCGGAGCAATTTCGTTCAGTATTGGGGGCGTCTTCGAATGGTTCCCCGCACTTTTTGTTGCCCTCGGTAGCGTTGCAGGAGCGCAACTGGGAGCTCGCATTCTCACCCGGATTCCCTTGGCCCCGCTCAAATGGGCCTTCATTAGTTTCATCGTTTTTTCCTCTATTGGGCTTTTCCTCGAAGTGCCCAATCGTGACGGGTCCCTGGAGGTCACGGCCACCACCGCCGTCATACTGCTGGGGCTCGGATTACTGATGGGCGTAGGAGCAGGATTGCTAGGCATCGGCGGGGGCCTCATCGCAACTCCTGCAATCATGCTGTTTTTGGGTGGCAGTGACCTGGCCGCAAAAAGTATTTCTCTCCTTGCCATGGCTCCCGGGGCACTCAGCGGGAGCATTCTCCACGTCCGCCACAAGACCGCCCTGCTCCGTGATGGCGCGTGGGTGGCCACGGGCGCGGTGGTGGCAGCACCCATCGGCGCGTACTTTGCTTTTGCTCTTTCGCCGCGTGTGGCGGCCATTCTTTTTGGGCTCCTCACGGCTTTTGTGGCGATCAGCCTCACCATCAGGGCGATAAGAGAAGGCCGAAACTAAAGAGAAGCGGCCACAATCTCTGCAATTTGAACGGCGTTGAGGGCAGCGCCTTTTCGCAGGTTGTCATTACTCACAAAAAACGCCAAACCACGATTATCTGGCACCCCCTCGTCCTGACGGATGCGACCGACCAGAGTGGGATCAACCCCGGCCGCTTTCAGCGGTGTGGGGGTGTCCACAAGTTCAACGCCTGGTGCCACGGCAAGAAGCGCGGTTGCCTCTGCCGCGGTGAGGGGGTTCTCAAATTCAGCATTTATTTGCAGAGAATGACCGGTGAACACGGGCACACGCACACACGTCCCACTGACAAGGAGGCCGGGTAGGCCCAAAATTTTGCGACTCTCATTGCGAAGCTTCTTTTCTTCATCAGTTTCTCCCAGTCCGTCCTCGACGAGGTTTCCCGCCCGTGGCACGACGTTGAAGCCAATTGTTTCGGGGAAAACAGAAGGAAAAGGCAGGGTCAGCGCGCCACCGTCGTGAACAAGATCCAGAAGTTTGCCGCCCGCCCCGGCCATGACCTGCTCGACGAGCTCCTCGCTGCCTTTAAGCCCCGCGCCGGAAACAGCTTGGTACGTGGAAATAATGAGACGTTTCAGGCCCGCGGCATCGTGCAGGGCTTTCAGTGGCGGCATCGCCGCCATAGTGGTGCAGTTGGGGTTAGCAATGATTCCTTTAGCGGGCGCGCGCGCCTCTTGGGGATTCACTTCCGCCACGACCAAGGGAACTTCGGGGTCCATCCGCCACGCGCTGGAATTATCGATAACAGTAACCCCCGCAGCGACGAATCGAGGAGCTTGTTCTTGAGAGAGTGTCCCTCCAGCACTGAAAATAACGATGTCTAGGCCTGTCGGGTCAGCAAGAGAAACATCCTCCACCACAATCGGTTCACCCCGAAAGAGAAGGTGTTGTCCCGCGCTCCTGGCAGAAGCAAAAAACCGAACCCGATCGGCCGGGAAGTCGCGCTCTTCAAGAAGGGTTCGAACAACCTGACCCACCTGCCCCGTTGCCCCCACAACACCCAGAGAAACCACTATCGACCCGTCCCCGCATAGATGGTGGCATCGACGTCCCCATCCAAACCGAACGCGCTGTGAACTGCGCGAACCGCATCGGGCAGGATGTCAGATCGCATAATGACGGAGATTCGAATTTCGCTGGTGGAGATCATCTCTATGTTGACGCCGGCACGAGAAAGTGCGGTGAAAAGCTGTGCCGAAACTCCCGCGTTTGATCGCATTCCCGCGCCGACAACGGAAAGCCGACCGATTTCATCGTCATAAAGCAAGGACTCAAAACCAGAATCCTCTCTCGCAATCTCCAGTGCTTCCATCGCCCGCGCACCATCCTCTTTGGGCAAAGTGAAAGAAATATCGGTGCGACCGGCTTCGTGAACCGACACATTCTGCACAATCATGTCTATATTGGCGCCGGCCTCGGCCACAATGGTGAAAATCCCCGCGGCCTTACCCGGAATGTCTGGCACCCCCACAACCGTGATTTTGGCTTCGCTGGTGTCACCGGCAACGCCTGAAATGATGGGTTCCTCCACGTTGTCTCCTTCGCTGTGGTCCGAGATGAATGTTCCCGATTCTTCCCTAAATGATGATCGAACATGCAACGTCACGTTGTGGCGCCGAGCAAATTCGACTGCTCGAATATTGATGACTTTCGCTCCCGCTGCTGCCAGCTCAAGCATTTCCTCGAACGTCACATGGTCGAGTTTCTGTGCCCGAGGAACCACCCGCGGATCCGCGGTGAAAACCCCATCCACATCTGTATAAATCTCACAGGCCTCGGCCCCCAACACCGCCGCCAGGGCAACCGCTGTGGTGTCGGAGCCACCTCGCCCGAGAGTGGTGATGTCTCGAGAATCATGGTTGAAGCCCTGGAAGCCGGCAACGATGGCGATGGCATTTTCGTCGAGTGCTTCTCGAACGCGGGTGGGGGTGACGTCCACGATGCGCGCCCTTCCGTGTTGGGCATCCGTCATCATGCCGGCTTGGCTTCCCGTGAAGGAGCGGGCATCAAAACCAAGATCGCGAATGGCCATTGCCAGCAAAGACATTGCCATACGCTCGCCGGTGGTAAGAAGCATGTCCATTTCACGCGAGTCCGGGTTGTCACTGACTTGATAGGCCAAATCGATGAGATCATCGGTGGTGTCTCCCATCGCAGAAACAGTGACCACCACATCGTGACCAGCCTTTTTCGCTCGCACAATGCGAGCCGCAACACGTTTGATGCTGGCGGCATTCGCGACGGACGAGCCGCCATACTTTTGCACAATTAATGTCACGGTCTCAACCCCGCCCCCAAGGACATGGCCGCGAGGGCGGCCAAGATGTAATTGTACTGCCCCGGCGAAAAACCGCGGTCGGAAGCTACGAGACGCTTCTTCGGCCCTCAAAGGCCCTGCCCAACGTCACTTCATCGGCGTACTCCAGGTCTCCGCCGACAGGAAGCCCGCTTGCCAACCGTGTGACGGTCAGGCCAGGCTGATGCAAGAGCCTGCTGAGATAAGTTGCGGTTGCTTCCCCCTCCAGATTGGGGTCAGTCGCAATGATGACTTCGGACACCTCGGTGGACGCCAGGCGGGACAAGAGTTCTTTTATGCGAAGGTCATCGGGGCCGATGCCATCGATGGGGCTAATAGCGCCGCCGAGGACGTGGTAGAGACCGCGAAACTCCCTGGTGCGCTCGACTGCGAGGACATCTTTCGCCTCCTCCACGACACAAATCATGCTCGAGTTTCGTTTGGGGTCTTGGCAAAAACCGCAGGTGTCGCGCTCAGAAATCATCCCGCACGTCTGACAAAACCGAACTTTTTCTCGCACCGTCTTGAGTAGCTCCGATAGCGCGGAGGGCTCGTAGTTCTCGTTCTGAACGATAAAGAAAGCAATCCTCTGGGCAGATTTGGGTCCAATGCCCGGGAGCCGACCGAATTCATCGATCAGGTCTTGAACAATTCCTTCATACATTGCTACTTCTCCTCATCGCTAGCGACGGGATGCTCGGAAATCAGCTCTCCCCCTAAAACCTCGCGAATGACAGCTTCACCTACTTGGGAGAGTGAACCCCCGGCAGGGGGCGCTTCAACCTCGGGTTCTTCCAGGGGCTTGGTCTCGGGAGTGGCGGGTTTTTCCTCCTCAGCACGGGGAGGGGCGACAGTTGGCCAGGAGCCTGCAGGAACTTCCTCGGGGACAGAAGCTACCTCGGGCGGGGCCTCCGGCGCATTGCTCCGGGCGAGCTCCTGGACCTTGAACCTGAC
>FUWD013174329.1_pt1 | contig 11613 bp, 10 predicted proteins | sample 1063281 | NCBI WGS metagenome assembly FUWD01 (sample SAMEA79048168, study PRJEB19326) | metagenome | biome: marine
CTCCGGAGGAGGGACTCGAACCCCGACCTGGTGGTTAACAGCCACTCGCTCTACCAACTGAGCTACTCCGGATCGTTTTGTTAAATTATTTCTTGAAAAAAGCTGGCAAATTTATTGCGCTTTGAGTTGCTCTCAAAGTTACATTTCCTTTTCAGCTATTAAAACTCTGCCTTCATCAAAAAGACCTGATTCAATATTTCGAGTGCTCATATAAACAATGCCATCTTTGTTGTGTGATTCACCATAAGTTGAATGAATTGATTTTAATCCGCCAAGCCATTTACGCTTATCAGATAAATAAACAAGATCCCCTACATCTGCTGACATTTTATCCATATCATTTTTTGAAAAACGAATATGATTTTCACAGGCATCATCTTGTTTATAAACTACCTCAATTTTTTCGCCAATGCGCTCATTCAATGCTGAACCTTTGAACATTGTTTTTGCTTTTTGAATAGATGCTGAAGTAAGACCTTCTATAGCTTTTTGCTCATCATAAGGAACAAAATAACCAACAATAACCGGAACAAGAATAATGACAAAAACTGCAGAAAACACTTGAGCAGACATCTCCAAATTCCCTACTAATATCAACGCAAATGCCAACCCGGCAATCAAGGAAATACCAACCATTTCTGTACGTCCGGATCTCCTGGTATTAAAAATTTCCACAAAGCGTTTATAATAATTTCCCATTACAGTGACAAAAACTCCTACACCAACGCAAACAACCGTATTATAAAATGCCCGGATATAGGAATAAGGCCTTGCCGGGTTCATTTCAATACCATGATCGAATGGCGCAATAAAAACTCCGGGAAATCTTGCACCAATAATCATCAAGAGAACTCCACCTAAAAATGTTGTAATTACACCTGCTGGTGTAAATCGTTTCCAAAAAACACCCATAAAGATAGCCACGACCAATGGTGGTGTTAACGTGGAATGAAAATATCCATGAGCTTCATAGACTGTTGGAAAATTTTTAAATGCCAAGACAGCCACCACTCCTAGAGCTGTGATACCAATTGAAGCGAGGCGGGCTATATAAAGTTCTTTGTGTTCTTTTTCAATTTCACTTTTGTGGGAAACGTTTAAAAAAGAAGCAATTGGCCGATAAATATCATTCACACAAATAGCTGCGGTAGCGTTTATCAAAGTATCTACAGTTGACATTAAAGCAGCTGTTAAAGCAGCCATCACAAATCCAAAAACTCCGGGACTGGTTATAATACTTGCTACAACGACAAATATTTCATCTGGGGATGTGTTGGGGCTGATAATATCAGGTGAGACTACAGAAATAGCTTTTCCAAGCCAACCAGCACAGCCAACCACAACTGCTGAAAGAGGTAAAACAAACATGATATTAACCGCAGCAGCTTTGCGTCCTTCATTTACACTTTTACAAGCCATAAAACGCATAAGCAAACCTTGATTCATAAAAAGAAAACCTATAGACCCAGCCACAGCATCTTGCCAAAAAATACCTACAAAATTAAAACTCGAAGGTTGATTAAAATCCGCCAGCGGCAATTTCCATGTTGTTGGTAATAAATCCCAAAAAACGGTGAAGCCACCTAAATATGAAATACCTATAGCAAACAGCATAAACCCTGCAAATAAGAGAATAAAACCCTGCAGCAAATCGGTAAAGATAACTGCAGTCTGTCCACCAAAGGTAATGTAAATCCCCGTAATTATTGCGATAACAACAATGGCGCGCATCAAAGTAATATCCAGGGTCATACCCATTATATTGAACGCTTCCGGCAGCATCGGAATAACAGCTTTACCTAATGTTAAAAACCCAATACCGATATATCCAATCATATATAGTAATAAAAGGATTGTAGCTAGAAACCGTGCCGAGGGGCTGAACCGCTTTTCAAAATATTCCGGAATGGAACGTACTTTTGAGTACACAATGATCGGCAGCCAGCCAAACATGAAAAACGGAACAAAAAACCAGTCATTTAAGTAGGTCATGGATGAACTGATACCATGCTCAAATCCTTTGGCTGAATATTTTACAAAACTATGGCTGCCCACTCCCGTTGCGACTATGGACATTGTTATCAACCACCAACTAAACCGACGGCCTCCAAAAAAGAAATCAGAGGTACTTTTTGTATAGCGGCCAAAATAACTCCCAAACAGCATAATTACGATAAAATAAACGATCATCACAACCCAGTCGGTCGTTGTGCCTATATTATGGAAAGTTTCCATTTTTTTATTTCAACGCTAGAAAAGTTAAAATGGCATGAATAGCCATGAACCAGCCGTAACCCAAAAACAAAATTTTCATCCATTTCCGATGGTGGGGTTTATCCATATCCAGGGATTTTGTTTTCCAAACTAAATAAACTCCTGAAAAAAAGAATACAGCTCCTAATCCATATAAATAGAAATAGGGCAACCAGGAATGTGTAAAAAGATCCATTTAGAGTGAATCGAAATGCGGTTTTAGGATATCGTACGTTTCTTGCAACCCTTCCACCTGCACCTTTGTATGGCCTACAACCGGCATGAAATTGGTATCACCCTGCCAGCGAGGTACAATATGGTAATGGATATGCTCTTCAATTCCTGCTCCTCCAGACTTACCGATATTTGCTCCAAAATTAAACCCCTCTGCATTCATTGTTCCTTTAAGAATAACCATGGCTGAATCTGCTAAAGACATGATTTCATTGCGTTCTACAGTGTCCAAATCATTGGAATTATCAACATGTGCATATGGAGCGACCATTAAGTGTCCATTGTTATAAGGATAAATATTCATGAGCACAAATGTATGTTCTCCCCGATAAAGAATGAGCGTTTCCCTGTCATCGTTTAGTTCAGGTTTATCACAAAAGATACACCCCTTTTCTTTTTCCGAACGGATATAATCCATCCTCCAAGGCGACCATAATCTATCCATGGAAAATGGTGAATGGTAACTGATGTATGGTCATAGGACAATGGAATGGATGGATGGATGGATGAATCGACGAATCACTCCACCAATTACCAATCTACCAGCTACCACTAACCAGCTCCCATTACTCTTCATCTTTTTGTGACTTAGCAATTACCTTTCTTTCTATATCCTTCGGCATTTGCTCATAATGGCTGAATTCCTCAGTGTGTAATGCCCTGCCGCCTGTTAATGATCGCAGAGTTATGGAATAGTTATATAAAAGCCCTTGGGGAACTTGTGCCTTGATGACCTGTAAAGAGCCTTCTGAATCCATACCCATGATCTTACCGCGACGTCCGGAAATATCTCCCATAACGTCGCCCATATGATCTTCCGGGACCTTCACTTCTATATTTATGATTGGTTCAAGCAAACTTGGTTGTGCCTGCATAAATGCTTCCCGAAAGGCATGTTTACCGGCAATTTGGAACGCAATATCCTTTGAATCCACAGGGTGTTGTTTTCCATCATAAAAGTCTACTTTTAAATCGACAACTCTGTATCCTGCCAACACACCTTCCATACATGCAGAATTCACACCCTTTTCAACCGATGGAACAAATACACGGTCTACATTCTGCCCCACAAGTGAATTAGAAAATTCCACACCTTCACCTCGCTGTTTGGGTTCAATGCGCATCCAGACTTCAGCAAACTGACCTGCACCACCACTTTGTTTTTTATGACGGTATTTTGATTGTCCATTGCCTTGAATTGTTTCGCGATATGGAATTTTTGGTTCTTTTAAATGGATATCTACATTGAAACGCCGTTTCAATCTATCATGAATCACTTGCAAGTGCAGTTCACCTTGTCCTGAAATAATGGTCTGTTTTATTTCTGGATCTACTTTATAAATAAATGTTGGATCCTCTTCATGCAGAGTGGACAAGCCAACCGCCACTTTTTCTTCATCCCCTTTTGAATGAATTTCGATTGCTGCATGAATATTCGGTTTTGGATAGGATACCTCCTTAAGCATTACTCTTAAAAATGAACCACAAAGAGTATTTCCGCTATGGGTATCTTTGAGTTTCACAACTGCACCGAGATCCCCGGCAGCCAATTCACCTATATTGCTCCGATCTTTTCCATTCATGATGAATAATTGGCCAAATCGCTCATTTTGACTTCTGGATGTATTATACAGATCAACGCCAGTGCTTACCCGGCCGGAATACACTCTGAAAAAAGATAATTCACCTACATGTCCCTCTGAAATTGATTTATATACAAATACTACAGGATCACTGCTGGCCAAGTCAACTGTCTTTTCTTCGCCGCTTCTGGCATCCAAAGCAGTGATCTTGGCCCTGTCTACAGGCGAAGATCCAAACTTGGAGATAAAGTCCATTAACCTTGCCACACCAATATTTGAAGTTGATGATGTGCAGAACAACGGGATAAATGTCTGGTTCTGAACTGCAGCATGAATACCATCACGCATTTCTTCTTCACTCAAATTACCTTGCTCGAAAAATTTCTCCAGAAGGGTATCATCTGATTCAGCAACATACTCAATTAAACTTTGATGCAGTTCATCCACTTGCAGCTGAAAATCCTCTGACAGTTCAGATTCGGTGAATTTTCCAGAACCATCTGTATTGTATTCAATCAGTTCACTGCGCAAAACATCAACAACTTTACTAAAACCAGGGCCGTGAGTAACAGGCAACTGCATTGGAAAAACATTGTGGCCAAATCTTTCTTTGCATTGATTAAGAACCTGGTCGAAATTGACATGTTCGCGATCCAAGCCGTTAATTACAATTATTTTAGGTATTTCATTCCTTGTTGCATGATCCCAAACCTGTTCTGTCCCAACCTCAACACCATTGACAGCGCTGACAACAACGACTGCCATGTCAACCACAGCTAATGAACTTAATGCTTCACCAATAAAATCAGAATAGCCGGGAGTATCAATCAGGTTGAATTTCTTTTCATTCCATTCGGTAACCATGGGTGTAGCGTGGATTGAAATTTGCCTTTGCTGTTCACCGGGATGATAATCGGATGCAGTATTACCGGCATCAATCGTACCCAAACGGTTAATTTGGCCATTGCAGTAAAGCATCGCTTCACTCAAGCACGTTTTACCGCTGGCACCATGTCCAACCAATGCAAAGTTTCGAATATCAGCTGTTGCGTATTGTTTCATGAGTTTTTCCTCGGTTTAAAATTGTGTCATTGATGATTCTTTCCGCATTCCCATTGAAAAAAGAGTCCAAGTGTACTGACCTGGAGACAGCAAATCAAGTTTTTCTATGAGTGAATTAACCGTTTGTTCCTTTGTCAATATAGGATCGTAATGCAGGTATAAGGTATGTGTCTGTTAAGTTTTCTTTTTTAAATGCATTAGCTAATATTTTCAAACGTTGTTCAATTGGTTTTGATTTATTAACCACAATATAACTTTCATTATCAATGGTACATGCCCCGCCATTGAAATTGCCTTTATCCTGAACAATATTAATGTCCATTTTTTCAGCAAGATCTTCAAACATGTTCATCAATTTATCCGGGGTTACGTTCACAATAAATCCTGGCGCTCTTTTTCAATTAAAAAATCTACTGCTTTACGAACATCTTCAACATTGTCTTTATTAACCACTAATGTTGCATCCTCCGTAGATATGACCACTACATTGTCCAAACCTACTACAGCTGTAAAATGGTCATTATTTTGTATAAAATTATTATTGCCATCAATTACAACTCCGCCGCCCTTAACGAGGTTACCATCTTTTCGCTTGGGCAGTACATCATAAACAGCATTCCAGGACCCCAAGTCATTCCATCGAAAATCAGACTTAATAACATATATATTTTTGTTTTTTCCAAGAGTCCATAATCGATGGACTCAGGAACGATTTCTGTCCATATATCTGCAAAAGACTTCCTGGATTTAATTCGTTTTCTTATCTTTTGCAATTGTTCACTCAATTCAGGCATGTGCTGGCCCAATTCTTCTAGAAATACATCTATTTTCCATATGAAAATGCCTGCATTCCATAGGAAATCTTTGCTTTTAATAAATCGCTTTGCTGTATTCAAATGGGGTTTTTCTGCAAATGTGCGGACGGGATAGGCATCCAGTTTATCCACTTTTTTATCGGGGTCGTATTGGATATAGCCGTAAGCCGTTGAAGGAAACGTTGGCTGAATGCCTATCGTAACAAGTGCTTCCCTTTCTACAGCCACTTTTGAGGCATGGTTCAATGCTTTTTCAAAAGCACGGTGACCTACAATTAAATGATCTGCCGGGAAAATGCCCATGACCGCTTCATTATCAATTTTAGAAATATGCAAAGCGGATAAACCAATGCAAGGAGCGGTGTTTTTACCGCTGGGTTCAGCAATGATATTTTTTGGCAGAACGCCTTTAATTTCTTTCTTAATTACAGTGTTTAAATCCTTGCGTGTGGATATGTAAACAGCTTCAGTTTTTTTGCATTTACTTAAGCGGTCAACTGTAATCTGCAGCATAGTCTGATCGCCAATAATCTTTAACAATTGTTTTGGCTGCGCCTGCCTGCTCATGGGCCAAAAACGGGTTCCGCTGCCGCCGGCCATGATTACACAATACATTATTTATTTATCCATTAAAATAGGTTGATATTCAATATCCCAGTTAGCCCGGATTTCTATGGTATCCGGCAAAACGTAAAACCATTCACTAGGTTCAAAGGGAAATGCACTACCGTGGGAATATTCGGTATTTTGATCCCTGTCATCGAAGACAAAGAAAATATATGAGCTTTCCGGTATGTTATTATACTCAAAACGACGTTCCGAATTTACAACACTCTTAAAATTCCATTCGTTGTTTTCAACACTTTTTATATGTGTAATCAAATTCCCTGAATCATATCCTTTGACTGATCCTGAAAATCCTCCATATCCCTGGGGACGTGTTGTTTCAATCTTAATAGTTATAACAGAATCTTTAAATGTTTCTTTTATGCTTGAGGTTTCATGCCTGAATAATTTGAGTTGGTACGATTGCTTGGGTTCCCAACCGTTTTGTGGTATAACTGCAATCTTCATGGGTGAAAGAATCATGTATTTATAATCGACCATTGTGGTGTCATCAATCATTAGATCTATTTTGAGATTAGTTAATAATCGGTCTCCCAAAGGCCTTGAAAAAACCAATTCAACCGGTGGGCCGGACTGGTCAGGAGTAACAGCTAATTTAGAGGCAGGTGTAACCAAGGTCAAATAATTTGTATCACCTGCAGCCGGGATAGATACATTTACCCCTGACGAATCCAACAAAACTGAATGATCCATTACAATTTTCTCAAAGCTGATTTTTTCTTTCTCTCTTTGGATCGTATCAGATACGGTTACAATGATTGCTTTTTCATCATCAGGGTGACCAAACCACTCCATTTCCTGGCCTCCAATATTTAAACCTTGAATAGCCATCCCCTCCACAAATTCATTATTAAAATGAAGCTTACCCCAATTCCAATCTTTCCATTCACCGCTTAATAAGCGTAGCGGTTCTTCTTCCTTGAAAAGGCGCATACGCACACCAGTGTAAATAGAATCCAATTCTATTCCTGAAAAAAATGGTAAACCGTACGACATACGCTTGGGGTCCAATTGCAGACCGGTCACACCCCGTTCCACAGTTAGAATTTTATATTTCCCTGAAGCAAGGAAATTGAATTCAAATGAACCATCATCTTCGGTTTCTGCAATATAATTGGGGCGTCCTAATAACAGCGAGTCACCGTGATCATCATGGAATAAATAAACAGCTGAAACGCTTTCACCATATACTTTTCCACGAATGACTCCATGATCGATCTCATCCCCCGTACTATAGGCTAATTGCACAGCTTTTGCCATCTCTACGCCATGTTCATCTTTTATATCCCTGCTAAGTGTCATAACGACGGTCATTTCATTTTTTACACCTTCTGGGAACGTGATGAAAACTCTGTCTCCTTTGAATGAAACATGATGTTCACCTTCAAGAAAAGGTGAAAATCGAATGCCCTTGATAAAACTTTGTTCACCCATATATTCAGAAAAATGAAGTTCAATTGTTTGATCCAATAAACGTACAGTTTCGCTGGGAGGATCAGCAGAGATCAATTCAGGTGGTGTTGTATCTTTCGGGCCGCCGCTGGGCGGTGCAATGGCTGCACACTGCCAGGCCGCAAGTAAACCACAGGATAATAACAGGAATAATTTACCGTTCATTGGGAGGGGTCAAATTTACTGGAATTTCCCTGCAAAACGTCATTTCCTTTAGAGATACATTGGTGGTAAGGCATTTTATATCAACGTTTGCCTGTTTTGCACTAACCAAAGCTTTGGAAAAATCAGGGTCCCGATCCCACATAGGCTGGAACACATTTGCGTCCGGCCGCTGGCATATAAATAAAATCATAGTTCTTTCACCTTTATTGCTTAAAGAGGCTAACAGTTCAACATGGCGTTTTCCCCTGATTGTAACAGCATCTGGAAACTGTGCAATTCCGTTGGATACATAAGTCACTGATTTAACTTCTGCAAATACTTTATTTCCTTGATCGTCTTTTAATAAAAAATCAATGCGATGGTTCCCAAGCTTATATTCTGACTTGAGTTGACTCCATCCTATGAAGGCCGGAATAGAGTCAAATTCTTTTCGTAAAAACTGATTGGGTAATGTTGTATCTAAAGAAACCAAGACTCCTTTTTTCTCAACCAAAACAGTAGAGTATTGGGTTTTTCTAGTTGTATTCTCTGGTGCCGGACGCAGCCAAACTACAGCCCTTGGGACCAATAATTCTTTTAGACGGCCTGGATCCAGTAAATGGCTGACAACAACATCGCCATTCACTCTGATATGAGTTATGAACCGGTTAGGTCGCTCAACAAATGTGCCTTTTACCAATGGTCCTTCAATTTTCATGGCTCGGAGTTTAGACCGCATCAATCGTAAATTCAATCTATGCCTTTAGTCCCTTCATATATAAAAAATCTGGCCAATTGTATTCCAGGAAAACCTATTGATGTAGTTCAGCGAGAAATGAGTATTGATGAGGTAAATAAACTGACCTCTAATGAAAATTCTCAGAGTCCATCAGGTCTTCCAGGCTCCCAAACTGATCATCTGAAATTTTGTGCACCGTATATTTGATTACCACTCGGAAGCCATCCCGGCGGACTGCCCCATGGACCCCAACCGGGAAAGATCGAAGAATCCATCGGTGCGAAAGAAACACTTGAATATGCTGTCATGGTGGATACTTTTAAACTATTGAATATAACAACCGATGCCATGGATGTGGATGATGACAATTACCCATCTTCTTGGAGCGAAAAATGATCCTGGATCCCAAGGAACTTTCCTTACAGGAAACATACAAGTTGATGATCGGCTCTATCGTTCCGCGACCCATCGCATTCGTATCCACAATATCAAAAGATGGCTTGGAAAATCTGGCTCCCTTTTCCTATTTCAATGGCATATGTTCCAACCCGCCATCCATAATGTTCTGCCCCGGCCGGCGCGGCTACGATGGTAAAACAAAGGATACGCTAAACAACATACGCGACACTGAAGAATTTGCCCTCAACATTGTTTCGGAAGATTTTGCTGAACAAATGGTAGCCACAGCTACAGACTTCGAGCCGGACGTGAATGAATTTGACGTTTCGGGATTAACTCCAGAACCATGTCAGGAAATTGCACCACCCCGTGTAGCGGAAGCAAAAATCAGCTATGAATGTACATTGAATCAGATCGTCCCTGTCGGGAATGAAGGTCCCGGAGGTGGATTTGTGATCATTGGTACTATTGTGTTGTTCCATATCGATGATGATGTGTATAAGGATGGATATATCAATATTGAAAAACTGCGCCCCATCGGCCGTTTGGCCGGTAACCAGTATACCCGCACGACGGATAAATTCGAGATCATCCGCAAGATCAAACCTGAATAGAATTGTCCAAATCCCTTAAAGATAGAATCTATCAGGCGCAATGCCTGAGGAATGTTGAACCCATCGAATACATGACGCCCTACCCCAATTTGCGGGGACTGGTTGAGGGACAAAATGTTAAGCACCACGGCAAAATGATCTATGCTGACTTGGAAATGACAAACATGGATTTCTATTCCAAGGTCCAGCAGATCGCCAATTGGCTGGTCAGTAAAGGGCTTAAACCCAAGGAACGGGTATGGGTACATCCACAAGATTTTCCTTTTACAGAATTGCTCATTTTTGGTGTATGGACTGTAGGCGCTTCCGTTATTTTAGCAGAAGATCATGTTCAAGGTATAGATCATATAATCGATGCTGATCTAGTAATTGAAGCAGGGCCCATTTCTAAACTTACAAAAGGCCAGCCAGACTCCTTTGAACCAACATATAAATCACATTTGGATGATGAAGCGCTGATATTTATTTCGGGTGGTAAAGGGTTGCGCTTATCTCATTACAACTTATTGGTCAATGCTAACGATGTGCAGCGCAAACTGGACCTTTTTGATGATGGTAAGTTTTACGTTGACCTTGAACCTACCAGTACTGCCTGGGTGGTTTTGCAGGCGATATTCCCATTATACACCGGTGCGCCCATGACGAGCAAAAAGCCAGACTTAACCATCGGGACTAAAAATGCGGATTATATCGTGGATTTTGACTGGAACCAGATCAAAGAGTCGAATCACCTCTATATAATTCCAGAAAATACAGCTGTACTTTCTGTGGGTGATCAGGGACTCCACCTGACTGCATTTGAAATCAATAAAGACCAACTGACGGTCAACGGCCATTCAGTTATGATGGGGTATGTGGATGATGAATTAAATGAAAAGGTATTTACAGGAGAATCTCTAGTTCTGCAATTGAATCGATAATTGCGTCCGGCACGATATCTGATTTTTCCAATAGCTCTTTTCTATACTTCCCCGTTTTAACCAACACATTTTTTATACCAAGTGCTTGAGCGCCGATACTCAATAATTGAATGTAGTTCACATACGTATTATGCAAACAAACTGTTTTGATTTAGGGTAAGTAAATGGGAAGTATTTATTTTTTTATTTGAGTAAGGCAATCAATGATACGTTGGTTTATTTCGTTTAAACTAATAGTGATTCGCAGGGAATTATTTTGCCCGAATATTTCCAAATCACAAACCATTAGTCCTTCTTTTGCTAATGTTTGGTACACGCTGTTTTTCTGGTTATTATCATGAAAAGGTAAATAAAGAAAATTAGCTTGAGAATCATTCACAGCAAAACCTAGCTGTCTTAATTCTTTTAATAGATATTCCTTCCCTCTTGAATTTTGACTAACTGAACGGCGAATATACTCCACATCATCCAGAGCAGCTTCAGCGGCTTTCTTTCCTAATATGTTGATCGAGCGCAACAGTCGTTTTTCTTCCATTGTTTCCACTAAACTTTCACTCGCGATTCCATATCCTACTCGAGCACCTGCCAAACCATATATTTTAGAAAAGGTGCGTAGAATGATCAAGTTAGGAAATTCTTTAAGAAGCTGTACTGAATCTGGATATGATTCATTAGTGACATATTCATAGTATGCTTCATCCGCAACTACCAATACGTTACTTGGTATAGTTTCCAGGAGATTCCTTAATGAATCATGTGTAACAATAGTAC
>FUWD013231253.1_pt1 | contig 11608 bp, 13 predicted proteins | sample 1063281 | NCBI WGS metagenome assembly FUWD01 (sample SAMEA79048168, study PRJEB19326) | metagenome | biome: marine
TTGCAGTTGAGAGACAGACTGCTAACACATGCGGCAGCGTCGAAAAGAATGTTGAAAGAAGCACATATTCACTTGGTGTGTTCGCGCATGGAATGCCGAGCGAATTGGCCAAAACGCTGGCAAAAGCGGGTTCAAGTTTTATATCGGTGAGCCTATTCCGAGATTTATTTAGTCAATGAGTTTAAAAGGCAGCAAGTAATCCGTGCTGCGGTTTTTTTTGTGGAGTAGATGATCATGTCTAAAGTGAAAATAGGTGACGCCAATGCCTGAACTGCATGGAATCACAGTGATTAGAGACGATGCTCCAGATCAGCAGAGCACAGATTTAGGAATTGGAATCACGGCAGTAGTGCGAATAAAGCACGCGGCGTTGCATGAGGCAGCTAAGGTTGTTGGTAGTGCGTCGGCCTTGGCTAGGCATCTGGGAATCAGCGCCACTGAGATTTGTAAATGGATCAACCTGAAATACTGCCCACCGAAAGAAGCGGCACGGGGTTGGACAGAGGAACGCATTGCGGTAACTGAAGCCAAGTTGTATCAGTTAACAGGCAAGACATGGGAGGAATTATGGCCGGACGTTCTACGCCAAAACCATGAGTTCCTGAATGCTCCGAAGTCGATGGAAAAGGTGTACAACTGGAAAGAAGCGGCAATGCTGAGTTATGCGTCAGCGACTCGTGAACGTTTACTGAAGTACACTGAACCGGAGCGCGGAAAAGAATTGCAGATAGAAGCAATTGAGCGAAATCTGCACATGCTCACAAAGACAGAGCGAATAATTATCAACGGACTGTTTGGGCTCGGGGGCGAGGAGGTGAAAACAACCCGGACGCTGGCGAAGAGTTGGGGACGAAATCGCACAACATTTCGGCGTGGCGAGACAAGGCGTTAAGTAGATTGCAGCACTATGCTAGTTTGTCGTTGGCCAAGATAGAAGGATCACAACTGCTTCCGGCAACTGGCAAGGAACCGATTTCCTTTTTACAGTTGCCCGCGTATATGGAAATATACTTTCGGGAAATGGGATTTGAGACGGTTGAGGATTTAGTAAACAGCAGCGAGCGCGAGTTGCAAATGTTAAAGATAAACCAGAATTGGATCGCGGGCATTCGCCTGAAACTGAAAGACATTGGAATCGAGTTGCTGAAGTTGCCGAAATGAAAAAACACTAAAAGGCAGCACGTATCCCGTGCTGCCTTTTTTCGTGTCCGCTACATATAGCAGTTAGCATGTTCCAGTGGCGATGATAATCGCCGAAACTAGCGGGCATGACTGAACCCGCAGACCAACTAGCAGCCGAAGCCCTGAAGGCTCAGAGCGTATCGAGTGACGGTGTGTCGGTCACTCGCACGTCGCTGACTGAGTTGATGGCATACGAAAAGCATCACGCGGCCAAAGCCGGTTCGCTATCACCAGCGGCTACGTTCCGCGGGATGACTATGCGAATTGTCCCACCGGGAGGCCGGTAATGGGACGCCGCCGCAGCAAAAAACAGCAGCCTGTCCAGACCGTTTCGCCGCAACCAATGATTCGTGCGTCGTTCGATTTGGCTCAGACAACAGTCGACAACCGCAAGCACTGGGCATCGTCTGACGGACTATCTTCGCGGGCTGCTCTATCGCATTCAGTGCGGCGTACTGTTCGCATCCGCTCGCGATATGAAGCAGAAAACAACTCATGGTACGCAGGGATTCTGCGGACGGCATCTAATCACATCGTCGGTGGTCCGGGTCCGCGTCTGCAGTTATTGTCAGGCAATCCTGAGGTTGACCGTCGAATTGAACAGGCGTGGTCGAGGTGGTGCCGATCGGTCGATTTCACCGACACACTGCGAATGGCAATTGAATCGTATTGGCGTGACGGCGAAGTATTCCTGATCAAAGCCGAATCAGTTAGCCGCTATCCGGTATCACTCGACGTGCGATTGATTGAGGCGGATCAGGTATCAACGCCGTGGGAATCGTCAGCGATTGGTGATCCATTCCAAGACGACGGGATCCGATTTAATCGCAATACCGATGAGCTCGAAATCTACGTATACGATCATCATCCCGGTTCGGCAGCTTACTCAGTTAGCGCGTTGAGCGGTCAATGGTATCCGGCTCGCAAGGTTGTTGCACATCTGTTTCGGGCTGAACGTCCGGGGCAGGTTCGCGGAATTCCACGAGCAACGCCAGCGCTCCAGACGCTGCCGATCATGCGACGGCAAGAACTCGCAACGCTGTACAGTGCAGAGACGGCAGCGAACTTTGCGATGTATTTGAAAGCCACAGGTCCAGCGGTTAACCCGTCTGCGAGTCCTGCGGACTTCGCGGAAATTGAACTTACTCGCAACATGCTGACGACGCTTCCAGAGGGCTGGGAGATCGGGCAGGTTGAACCGAAACAGCCTGGCCCACTTTACGAGATGTTTCAGCGGCAGGCTCTAATGAGTTTTTGCCGTTGTACAAACATGCCATATTCACTGGCAGCAGGGACAGGCAAAGACTCGAACTTCAGCTCCTTCAAGGGCGACATGAAAAACGTCTGGGAGCCCGAAGTCCGAGTTGAACAAAACCGAATCGAGAACACGATTCTGGAACCCGTGCTGGATTGGTTCTTCGAAGCGGCAATCTATGCCCCGGGATTACTTAATGGTGCTCCGCCGCTGCATTTAGTTGAGCGACGATGGCACTGGCCACCGTTGCCAGAACTTGACGCGGTCGAGTCAGCACAGGCGGCAACGCTGCGTATGTCATCGGGGCAATCAAGCCCGTCTGAAGAGTATGCAAAACGCGGGGCTGATTGGGACACAGGTAGCGCCAGAGCAGCCATGGATTTAGGTGTGACGCCGGAGGAATACAAGCGGGCGGTATTCAATTCCATATTCAAGATACAAGCGGTGCCGGGTGCATCGGGTGCTCCGATGACTGCGAACGCTGAACTTCCGACAGGCGAATACACAGAACTCGGGCAGCGGGCGTTCAATAACAATATGAAACGAATTCAAACGACGCTGGCAAGCCTGGCGGCGGGAGATGTTTCAGAATCAATGGCTCGCATGACGCTGGAATCTATCGGGCTGGCACCTGATCGGATCGAAAAGTTGATCAGCGAAACGGTAGAGGCAACACCATGAAGTTTCACGCATCGCTAACAATTCAAGCGGCGGAAGGCTCAACGCCAAAGCGTTTTGCGATCCTTGCCTACTCGGGCGGGTTGCTTCCGGTAGACGGCTTTGATGTGCCGGTGATTGTCGATCTTGCAGGGCTGGAAGTGCCGGGTGCAATTCCGATTTTGATCGATCATGAAAAGTCTGTTGATGCGACGTTCGGGATTACGGACGCAATCGAAAACGACGGTCAAACGCTACTGATGACGGGCCAGATTACTGGCAGTTCTCCGCGTGCCATGCAGGTGATTGCATCGCACAAAGCGGGCCACAAATGGCAGGCGTCAATTGGTGCCAGAGTCATTGAGAAACAAGAAATCAAAGCCGGTGAAACGGTGGAGGTGAACGGTCAGACATTTGTCGGGCCGGTGATTGTCGCACGCCAATCGGTGCTGCGTGAAACGTCAGTCCTGCCAATGGGTGCGGATGCGACGACACAAGTTAACCTGGCAGCGAGCGCTGCCCAACAGAAAGGGTCAGCGATGACTTACGAAGAATGGCTCACGTCGTTGGGAATTGATCCTGCGGCATTATCCGAAGATGACGCCGCAGCTATGCAGTTGGCCTACGAATCTAAGCAGACAGCACCAGCACCAGCAATGGCATCCGCTGCCGCCGAAATTCCAGTCCCTGAAGATGAAAAGGTTATTCCAGTGGCAGCAAACGCAAAGCTCGACATCACTGCAGTAATTGCAGACGCTCGCAAAAAGTTCGGTATCGAGCAACGCCGAATGGGCGACATCCAGGCCAAGGCTGCCGGGCATCCGAATATCGCAGCAACGGCCATTGAACTGGGTTGGAGCATCGACAAAGTTGAACTGGAAGTGCTGAAGGCATCTGCCGCACGAACACGCCCGACATCATTTCGCGGCGAAGAAAACAAGCCGGAAAACCTGCCGCAGGTGCTAGAGGCTGCGATATGCATGACCCGCAAAATCAAAGACGTTGATAAGCACTTCAGTGATAAGGTGCTGCAAGCGGCTCACACAAACTACCGTGGATCCATGGGAATCAAACGCCTGTTGATTGAGGCTGCTGTTGCCAATGGTCACTACGTTTCAGCCAGTGAAGGCGTCACCCGCAACAACTGGCAGGACATCGGCCGGGCGGCTTGGGGCGGCAACATTCAGGCCGGATTCTCAACGGTCTCACTGCCTGGCATCCTCAGCAATATTGCGAACAAAGAACTGCTGCAAGGCTATGAGCAAGAAGAACAAAGTTGGAAAGACATCAGCCGCACGGCTTCTGTATCCGACTTCAAAGCCGTCACCAGCTATCGCATGCTGGATGACATGGAGTACGACGAGGTCGGGCCGGGTGGCGAAATCAAGCACGGGTCGATCAACGAAGAATCGTATACCAGGCAGGCCAGAACCTACGCCAAGATGTTTAGCCTGACGCGGACACAGATCATCAATGACGACATGAGTGCATTTGACGATTTGCGAACTCGAATCGGTCGCGGTGCAGCCAAGAAGTTAAACAAAGTCTTCTGGACGAAGTTTCTTGACAACGCTGCATTCTTTACGGCCGGTCGTGGCAACTACATCACTGGCAGCACCACAACGCTGCTGACTGATAATGTTGGTCTCGGCTTAGCTCTTGATGCGTTTGACGCACTGCGGACGCCAACAGCGGACGGCAAGAAAGTTCCGGGCGGTTTATTCGGAGGTGCTCCAACTGTGCTACTCACACCGGGTGGCGGCATTTCACGCGTGGCCGAGTCCATCTTCGTAATACGAACATCGGCGGCGGAACCACACGGCAAACGCAAACATTCACTCTGGCCGTTACACGCCGGTGAAGTCTGTTCTCCTGAACGACTCAACGGTTTCGGGTGGCTCTGCGACAGCGTGGTACTGTTACGAGATCCTGCAATTGCGGCGTCAATAGTTGTGTCATTTTTGGATGGTGCTGAGACTCCGACAGTGGATCAGCAAGACGCGACCTTCAGCACGCTCGGCATTGAGATGCGTGGCTATCACGACTTCGGATGTGACCAAGCCGAGTATCTTTCTGGCGTGAAATCTAAGGGTGCAGCATAGTCACTCAGTGACTAACAATAAGCCCGGTGGTTGTTTCCACCGGGCATCTTTTGAACATTAACGGAGATCACTGAGATGACTCAAGTAGCAGCATTATTGTACAGCGCAGACTGTGCAATTGATTATACACCATCGACTGCGGTCACTGGTGGCGACGTGATTGTGCTGAGTGGAATTGTCGGCGTAGCCGGTAATGATATTGCAGCCGACGCACTCGGATCGCTGGCAGTCGAAGGCATTTACAAACTACCAAAAACCACAGCGGCAATCGTTCGCGGCTTGCCTGTCCATTGGGATCCAACTGGCGATCCTGACAGCGGGGACGCTGGCACGGGTGCTGCCAATCAGCTTGGCGTCGGCACTTATGCAGGTCTTGCGGCCGGGGCAACAATCAGCGGTGATGATTATGCCATCGTGAGCCTAAACGAGCAGAGTAATCTGATCGCAGTGTCAACCGTTGCTGCCGCCGGTTCCGTGATTGGTGACGCGGCTGTGTTGTCACAGGGGCTTAATATAGTTACCGGAGCGGACGGCACAAAAGGCGTTATTCTTCCGGTGGCGGTGGCGGGGCTGCAGGTAGTTATTAAAGGCAACTCAGCAGGCGTGTTGAAGGTGTATCCGCAAACTGCGGCAGCCATCAATGGTATCACGGCCAGTGCTGCAATGAGCCTAGCGAGTGGGTTGATTCCAGCGACATTTATCGCCAGTGCCGCAGGGCAATGGTACACGCTGCCTCTAGTCCCAAGTTGATCAATGTCTGATTTTGACGATGCAATTGGTGACATGACACAGGAACTGCTCACGGAAGCGGGCAGTTCCTGCGTCTACCATCGCGGGGCGACATCAACAACGATTGTGATGCGGAAATCCGCGCAGCAACCGATGCTGATTGATAACGGCGACGGGATCATCGTTGAGTTGCGGCCGGTCGATTTCATTTGCCTAACGCTGACGTTCCCGTATGCGGAACCAGTGCGAGGCGATCAGATCACACTGAGCGGATCAACCTATGAAGTGCAGGCGATGAACAGCGAAAAGTGCTACCGGATAATCAGTGATCAGATGCTGAGGATCCATTCAAAGAAAGTTAACTGATGGCTGTTGAACTTGCACCGTCAACGGAAGCCATGCAGGCCATCGTGCTGCGTATTAACGGTGGCGAGTATGCGTTGCCGTTCGCGGCCGACTACGGCGAATCTATGATCGACATCATGGAAGATATTAGAGCTCTGCGTGTTGATGTGATCGCTGAAAGCGAACAGCAATTAAACGAGACATTAACACTTGAGGATCCGACGAGTCATTTGATTCGCGTGTGGATCCGCAGGCGAGTGAATCCGGATGACGGCAACGTCGACAAACTGAAGCTCATCGTCAGGCAAATCTATCAGCGGCTTAACGATTTCGATTCGGCTGACGGCCGCGTCAGAGTCTGGGAACTGGACATGGATTCAAAGCAAGTCCCAGACAAATCAATGTTGGCATCAAACCACGTATTTATTGCATCAATGCTAATGCGAATCGAAGTGGAACCGAGCTAATGAGCAGACAGTTAATTACAGGCGATAAAGAGTTAGAAAAATTGCTATCTAAGCTGGCCGATAAATCAGCAGATCGAGTGGCACGCTCAGCAATCGGCGGCGGGTTAACAGTATTGAAACAAGCGATCAAAAAAAATGCCCCGATCGGTAAAACAGGAGCGCTGAAGAAATCAATCGGGTCGCGGTTTACGCGAGCTAAAGGAAACCGGCCGCCGAGTGCAAAAGCAGGGATCGGAGTGGGCAAGCGAAAGAAAACAGCCACAGGTTTTAAGGCACCGCATTCACATCTTGTTGCATTGGGAACAAAGCGACGAACACGAACAAAACTCGGCGGTAAGTATGCACGGGTCACGGATCCAACACCAGAGCAGTTAACCACAGGGACAATGCCAGAAAATTCATTTCTGAAAGAAGCCGTGCTAGCGGCTAGGCCGAAGCTGATGGCAAAAATGAAAGAACGAGCAGCTAAATCGTTGGCTCGAGAACTCGCAAAAGTAGCGGCTAAATAATTTCAACACCATGCTAAGGAGAACACTAAATGGCAAAAATTAAAGTCAAAGGCACCGTTATTAACGGTGACGTTTCCGGCACGTTAACGGCAATCGGTCAGATCATCGAATTTAGCACGTCGGGTGCGGAGTCTGAGACATACGACAGCACGACGCTGGACACAGTGGGTGCCGGTAAAGAGTATTCACAGACGGGTTATTCAGAGGGTGGCACCGTTGATTTCTCGATGTTTTTCGATCCATCGCTCGCAGGCCATGCAACGTTCTCCGCCGGCATAACTGTGCCGGCAGAGCGAGACTACTCAATCACATTCACAGACTCGGCGTCGTGGGCATTTACAGCGGCAGGTGTTGGACTGAATGTGACGGGGTCGATGAATGACGGTCTCAAAGCTGACTGCTCGCTCAAGCTGGATCAGTTAATCACATACTAGGAATAGTGAATTGAAAGCCGAACTACTACGCGACACATTGCCAGCACGGTCTGCGGCTGGTGATGACAGATTGATACTAATCAACGGCGTGAAGCACTTTCCGGCGGGGTCAATTATTGATCATCCGGACGCTTACATGCTGGTGAAAATGGGCACTGCAAAACCAGCAGATGCAGAATGTACGGCTGCCGCTGGCATGACATCGGAGCAGCAGGCAGTGGCTCAACGGATGCAGGTGCTGGTCGCTAAGGGGATTCATCCCGATGACTATCAGGCTTATTTCGACGGCCAGATGATTGGATACGATGCTAACGGTGACTGGTTGCCGGGGCCGAATTATACAGAGCAATATGACGATGAGGATGACGACGAATGAGTATCAGCAGAGAAGCGTTTTTGAGGCCGATTGCCGTACCGGTCGAGGTCGTGCAGGTGCCAGAATTGGGTGGCACCGTAAACGTAAAAGGCATGACCGCACGGGGGCGATCTGAATTTGAAAAGCAAATGCAGACAGCCAACGGTAAGCCGTCAAAGTCTCGGCAGGCGGAAGTTCGGGAACGGCTGATTGTTGCTTCATGCGTTGATGATGCAGGCAATTTAATCTTCACAGACGACGACGTTGCAGCAATTGGTAATCAGTCGGCTGCTATCGTTGAGCGGATAGTTAACGTTGCGATGCGTCTGTGCGGTATGACGACATCGGACGTTGAGGAGATCGCAAAAAACTACGAGCCAACCGTCGCCGATTCCTAGCGATGCGGTTGGCTGAACACGTACATCACACGACAGATGTGGACGGCATGCTCGACAGTATGTCGCCGGCACAATTCGACGAGTGGGCGGCGAAAGATTTAGTTGAACCGGTCGGGTATCAATCGCAAATGATGGGATATGTCGCTTATTTATTACACGCATGGATTGCGGGGGCTGATAGCACGCTAGAGCCTCACGATTTCATGCCGTGGGTTTCAAAAGCCGAAGAACAAAAAACAAACAACTCGGCGGCAAAGCAGCTTTTGGGATCAATGTTAGGAAGGTGATTTGATGGCGACGATCGGCAGCTTAGTTGTGAATCTATCAGCCAACACTGCGGCATTCCAGAAGGCAATGGGTGGCGCTCAAGCAACGGTCAATAAACTGGCGGCCGCTGCTGCCGCAATGGGTGGCGTGGCGATCGCAAGGCTAGCATCTGTCGGAGATCAGTTTGACAAAATGTCTCAACGGACGGGGATGTCAGTCGAAGAGTTGTCACGTTTCAAATTCGCGGCTGATCAGAGCGGATCGAGCATAGAAGCTGTCGAAACGTCGATGCGAAAAATGGGCGAACTAATGCTCAATCTATCGCATGGGGCATCGGCGGCGACTGACACGCTGGCGGATCTCGGGATCTCTGCTCAGGCTCTCTCCGGCAAAACTCAGACGCAGCAGTTTCAGGTATTCGCCGCGGCGATCGCGGGCATCGAAGATCCTGGCAGACGTGCGGCGTTGGCGATGAAAGTCTTCGGGAAATCTGGAACACAATTGCTGCCGCTGATCAATGAGGGTGCGGCCGGGTTTCAAAGGCTGTCCAATGAGTCTGATGCGTTGGGTGCCACCGTCACAAAGCTGCAAGCCAAACTCGGAGCCCAGTTAACAGACTCATTCAACCGCGTGTCTGTGGCGTCTGACGGGTTATTCCGCATCATCGGCACACATTTAGCACCAGCCATAGTTATGTTAGCGGATTCACTCGCCACGGTGATAGCGTGGTCGCAACGATTTGGTACAGCGTTTGTCACTGTCGGGGCTGCTGTTATTGGCGCTGCTCTAGCCTTCAAAACGCTCAGTCTGGCTCTGGTGATTTATGCAAAACGAGCGGCAATTGCTCAGGCGTTCAGCGGTCCTGTCGGTTGGGCTAGCCTTGCCGGTGCTGCCGTCGCAGCGGCTGCTGCAACGGCAGTCCTGTCATCGTACACGGATGATGTGAGCGATAGTCTCGACCGAGCAGGAAACGAAGCCGCCTTAGCCGCTAAGGCGGCGGACGACTCGGCGGCCGCCATAGATCAGGTGCAGCAAAAAGCAGCCCGTGCGGTTGCGAATCTAGAGCGTATGGCCGACGCCACGAAAAATCTGAAGTCAGCAATGAGTTCAATGCGAACTCCGGTTGAGGCTGTGGCAGATTCGGTTGCTGAATTCACTGAGATTTTAGCGGCAGCGAAAACAGGCCCTATCTGGGATAGTGACCCGCTGATTGTATCGTTTCGCGAATCTGAATCAGGCTTCACCGCTCTATCAACCAGCATTAGTAACGAGCTGGCGATCATGCGAGGCGAAGCGACGGAGACGGGTCTCATGCTGCAGCAGATGCTGGACATGAAAGTTGATCCGTCGAAAATCGAAGAGCTGAGAAGTCTGTTTGCTCAGCGCGACGAGATCACAGCAAAAGATGACTCGGCCGCATTTTGGGCTGACAAAGAGGCCGCCATGAAAGCACAGGCAGACGCAATTTACGCGTCGCTTGAGACGCCAGCGGATAAGCTCCGGATCGAAGAAGCTAGGTTAGCGGATCTCGTAAAAGGTGGAGCGCTAACAGAAAACGCGGCCGGAGAATTCATCGCAAAACTCAAGGCTCAGCAGGCTGCAGATGCTAAAGCACAGGTTGAGCCGGAAGCAAAACCAGACAGCGGCAGTACTGGTGGCTCGCGGAAATTTGCAGGAGCAATGCAACGCGGATCATCAGAAGCACTCGCCGCGATTATTAAGGGCGGCGTGAGGAGCGATCCGGTGGTGAAAGAAGCGCAAAAGAGTAATAAGCTGTTGGCGAAAATCGATAAGAAACTTGGCGTGAAACCACCAATACAACAAATACAGGGGCCAGTCTAATGGCAGTGGACGGTGCAGCGCACGAGCGATACGAGGGACGCACTAGCAGTTACGACGGTGGCACGTGGTCGCAGAATCGTGAGTGGCTAGTTAAGACCACAGACATTGCCGATGGTGAGGCAGTAGCTAGCACGGCAGGCGGCTTACCAGCGTATGGCGAATTACATCCAGCACCTGTTGATGCTGATGTGCCGACATGGGCCAAGCAAATCACATACACGCAATTTGAAGGGCCGATGGCGTGGCTAGTGACTGTGACATACACATCTGAGCGCGAACTGGATGAGGATCCGGAAAACGATGAGGTGCTGGTGTCGTGGTCGTCTGAGATATATCAGGAGCCAGTTTTCCAAGATGTGTTCGGTCACGCGGTGCTGAACAGTGCTGGTGATTATTTTATTGATCCGTCACCTACTCGTGACGCGGCTTACTTGATTGCAAAAATCAGAACGTCGGTCAGCTACGTGCCGCCGTGGGTTATCTCGGCTCAGAATGCGGTAAACGATGCGGACATCACGATCGGCGGATTAGCGATCGCTCCACGACTCGCGAAAATGCAACGGCTAGAGATCGGCGAGCGGAAGAAACGATTTGGATACAATTTCTACGATGTAAGTTTTGAAATCCATATCCGTAAAGAAGGCTGGCGGCTGGAACCATTAGATGCGGGATTTCGCGTGCTGCGTCCTAATAAATCTGCGTTCCTGTTTCAAGCCATGGACACGGAGTTTTCGGAAGTTACAACGCCGGTACCATTGGACGGCGCCGGGCAGATGCTAAACCCGGCGACGCCTTCCACAGCCGTGTTTCTCAACTTTCAAATTTACAACGAAATTGACTTCACCACATTGCCGGGGGTGACGTAAATGTCAGACAGCATCGGCATGAGTCCGGCGTTTAATGAGCAGGTCAAAAAGACTGTACGGGAGACGCTACGGCGGGAGCGTAGTAGTGCATCACATAACGGCCGCTGGCACAAAAAGGGCAGCGGCGGTGGAACTACTGTCAGATTTAGAATCGTCGCGGCTGGTGGGGCGTGCGTTAATGCTTTGCTCAAGCTCGTGTT
>FUWD013231824.1_pt1 | contig 11600 bp, 14 predicted proteins | sample 1063281 | NCBI WGS metagenome assembly FUWD01 (sample SAMEA79048168, study PRJEB19326) | metagenome | biome: marine
CGGCACAAACTGGCTCTGAGTCCGCAAACGCGTATCGAAATGACTTCTGGGCTCTATTGGGCTGATATGAATCACTCCTCGGGAAATAACCATGCTTGTAGTTGTTGCTAATGATCTTCCCCCAGCCGTACGCGGGCGAATGAAACTCTGGTTCATTGAACCCAGAGCGAACATTTTTGTTTCAGGAATAAAAGACTCCCTAGCCAAAAAAGTTGTAGCGTATCTGCATGAACACTGTCCTGAAAAAAGCGGACTGATGATTCTCTGCAGCAACAACACGACCCCTGGATATGAAATCTATGGGATAGGAGATACGAAAAGAGACTTTACTGAAATTTCAGGCATGCCCCTTGTGATTGAAAAACAGATAAAGCCACAAAACGAATCTCCACCAACCCCCCGTCAACACCAGTAAAATCCAGTGTCTTCCCCACGCTCGTGGGGGTGTTTCTGCGGCGTCTCCCGTCTGCGGCTTTCAGCTTGTGTCTTCCCCACGCTCGTGGGGGTGTTTCCATGCGCGAAGATAAGCCTCTCAAAAGCTGCATTGTCTTCCCCACGCTCGTGGGGGTGTTTCCCGCCTTGCTGGCCTTGGCTTCCTGCCGTTTGGGTCTTCCCCACGCTCGTGGGGGTGTTTCTCATTGCCGACTATAAAGAGCACTTCACCCGCTGTCTTCCCCACGCTCGTGGGGGTGTTTCGGCCTGGGCTGCGGCGGGGTCCGCTTCTATCTCGTCTTCCCCACGCTCGTGGGGGTGTTTCCAAGAGCGGGCGCTTATAGAAGGTGCTGATTTCGTCTTCCCCACGCTCGTGGGGGTGTTTCCAAAATGACCAACAAACCGACGACCAACAAACCGGTCTTCCCCACGCTCGTGGGGGTGTTTCCGCGCTCCGTCCGGCTATGGCCACACTGGAAGGGTCTTCCCCACGCTCGTGGGGGTGTTTCCAGCAAGCCACGCGGTCCGTTTGCTCAAGGAGTGTCTTCCCCACGCTCGTGGGGGTGTTTCTCTACCAGTTGAAGTCTGGCGGTGACGGAAGTGGTCTTCCCCACGCTCGTGGGGGTGTTTCCCAAGCTCAGATCAGTAAATGTGCCGCCGGTGAGTCTTCCCCACGCTCGTGGGGGTGTTTCTTGATTGACTTTCTTCTGCTGCTGCTTTGCTGCGTCTTCCCCACGCTCGTGGGGGTGTTTCCCAAATACCATCATGAGACATTACTACGCTTTAGTCTTCCCCACGCTCGTGGGGGTGTTTCGGAGATAAAGTCATGAGCGTAAGTATTAAAAAGTCTTCCCCACGCTCGTGGGGGTGTTTCTGTGTGACCCACGCGTAAAACCGCCACCAGCCTGTCTTCCCCACGCTCGTGGGGGTGTTTCTCCTTGGCGGCAGCGCAGAAAGAGCGCAGGATCAGTCTTCCCCACGCTCGTGGGGGTGTTTCCTACTGCCGCTGTGGCTCCGGTCAATGCCGTGTGTCTTCCCCACGCTCGTGGGGGTGTTTCCAAGACAAAACCCCTGACGGATTTATTGCGGGGAGTCTTCCCCACGCTCGTGGGGGTGTTTCCAAAATGACGACCAACAAACCCCATATTGCGCCGTCTTCCCCACGCTCGTGGGGGTGTTTCCGTTGTCGCAATGATCACCAGCGAGCAGCAAGGGGTCTTCCCCACGCTCGTGGGGGTGTTTCTATAACAATGTCGCCAGGCAGGGTGACAAGTCGAGTCTTCCCCACGCTCGTGGGGGTGTTTCCCAGCGCGATCCTGATTTTGCGCTTGGCCAGTCGTCTTCCCCACGCTCGTGGGGGTGTTTCCAGAATCGCCGCCCCGGAAAGCTACGATCAGATGTCTTCCCCACGCTCGTGGGGGTGTTTCTGGATTGACTCGTTTAGCGACGAGTTCGACCTTGGTCTTCCCCACGCTCGTGGGGGTGTTTCTGATTGAGCATGCCTTGGTTCGATATGGCTACGGGTCTTCCCCACGCTCGTGGGGGTGTTTCTCTAAGCGGAACGAATACGGGGGATCAGACGCTGTCTTCCCCACGCTCGTGGGGGTGTTTCCTAACAGCCGCCCGCAAAGAGCAAGAACAGCAGGTCTTCCCCACGCTCGTGGGGGTGTTTCTCTATGCGCCCACTGTCAGAAGAGGAGTTATACGTCTTCCCCACGCTCGTGGGGGTGTTTCTCAAGCGTGTCGGACTGCGCAGTATCTCCAAAAAGTCTTCCCCACGCTCGTGGGGGTGTTTCATTTGCGCCTCGGTCATTGTCTGGATGGTGTCGGTCTTCCCCACGCTCGTGGGGGTGTTTCTAGGCCGCGCAACCAAAAAGGACTGGTTCACACGTCTTCCCCACGCTCGTGGGGGTGTTTCTATCTTAGTGGGCTAGCAGAAGAAGGCGAGACAGTCTTCCCCACGCTCGTGGGGGTGTTTCCTTGATAGCTCACTTGATAACGGTTGAGATTTCGTCTTCCCCACGCTCGTGGGGGTGTTTCCTCTGAAGGTTGGTGCTCTGTTATCTGCCCGAAGTCTTCCCCACGCTCGTGGGGGTGTTTCTTACGGGCCCAGAGTCAGGCCGATGTGCTGCGAGTCTTCCCCACGCTCGTGGGGGTGTTTCCATGACTATAGCAATATGATTGCCTTATTACTATGACTTATTGCAAGCAAATGCCAAGCAAAACAGTCCCATCGGAAGGGTTACCGTCATACCTAAATGGCACACTTTCCCCGAAATACTCAGCGATGTAAAAACACTACCTATTTTAAGAAAAAAAATGCATATTTGATACCCCTACCCGGTATAAGTAGGTGTTTGATTCCCGGAGAACTCGAGTTAAAAACTTATGGATGATATCATTACGAGATTAAAAAAGGTCAGCGGGCAGACTCAGGGGCTCGTCAGGATGATCGAGCAACGCGAACAATGTGAAAAGGTTATTGTTCAGTTTCAGGCAGCAAAAGCTGCCTTGGATAAAACCTATTCTCTTGTATTGAATAATAGCCTGAAGGAGTGTATGAACCGGCATGACTCAGAGAACATGGACAGGATTCTGAAGCTGATATCCAAAAAATAGGTAATGCAAAGGGCATGTTTCTGCTCTGATGAAGTGCTGTTGAAAAAAAGTTAAAGCAAGGGTTACTACAAAGTGAAAATCAAAAAAAATCTCGGCGCGGGCTACTCGCCCATTTACTTTCTGGCTTCTTTGGGGAGCGGTGGTATCGTGGTTACTTTTTTTATGTTTATGATGTTCATGGTGAACACGAGGGACGACCGATCCCAGTATTCGAGGATGTCGCTGTGGCACTCTCATCCGGTCGTTTGGATATTGTTGCTCTCATCATTTTGAGCTATGCCGGAATTGTGTTCTACTCTTTTCAGCATTTTCGGCTGCTCGTCTGGAATATCCGTGAGTATCGAGGGTTCAGCCGGACGGACTCGTATGCGAAGTTGAGGGAGTCGGATGGAGAAGTTCAGCTCATGGCTATTCCTCTGACATATGCTATGAGCATAAATGTCATGTTCATGCTCGGGGCATTATTTGTACCGGGACTCTGGAGTATCGTGGAATATCTTTTTCCCCTTTGCGATGCTTGCTTTTCTGCTTGTCGGTATCTACGCCGGGGCGATTTTTCTTGCGTTTTTTTCCAGGGTCATCGCGTACGGCAATTTCGATTGCGAGCGGAACAACAGCCTGAGTCAAATGCTCTCTATTTTTGCTTTTTCAATGGTCGGGGTCGGCATGTCAGCATCGGCGGCGATGAGTCACCAGCCAGTGACTTCGGGACTGGGTATCATTTTCGCATCGTTCTTTACCAGTATCGTTATTACGCTCGGCGTGATCAAGATAGTTCTGGGTTTCCGGTCGATGCTTTCTAACGGGATCAACTACGAAGCCTCGGTCTCACTCTGGATCGTTATTCCCGTCTTGACGATTTTTGGTATTACGGTTAATCGTATTTCCATGGGTCTGGTGCATAACTTCGGAGCCGGAGTCCATCCCTGGTTCCATGTGATCTTTTTCAGTGCGCTGGCTGCCATGCAGCTACTTTTCGGCTTGCTTGGCTATGCCGTCATGAAGCGTCTCGGATATTTCAGCGAGTTCATCAGCGGCGAGGGGAAAAGTGTCGTTACATATGCGGCGATATGTCCGGGGGTGGCGTTTTTCGTACTCGGAAATTTTCTTATCAACAAGGGACTGGTCGCAGCCGATTTTCTTGAGAAGTTTTCTCTGGGGTATTTTCTGCTTTATATCCCGTTAATAGCCATACAGGTGCAGACAATCAGGGTGTTGGGAAGGCTCAACAGAAAACTGCTGAAAGCCTGAGGGGTTTAACCAATGAAAAAAAATAAAGCGGGACATTCCTTATTACTGTGCCTTATCGTAAGCAAATGCCAAGCAAGACAGCACAGCACTCCTGGCCTTCAAATTCTCTGCTGGCCAGTTCTTCATAACCCTTTTTTCAATCATCACCCACCCACCGTACACTCATGTTGACACAAACCGACGCCATCGCACGACTGTAAGGCGAGTCATCCTGGGCGAACATCCAAATTGATATCGGCCGCCGTGCTGAATTCCAATGCGAATATTGCGGCAAGGATCTTCTTGCATCTTATGAGAACTATGACCTCTGACAGGTTGTCAAAACCATCGAGGCGGTGATTGCTTTAAGATAAGCGATACCAACATATAGAAATGCTTTTTATCCGGCCACCTTACCCCGTTGATCTCATGATGTTCACGAAAAAGATTTCAGGAACATCACCGCGTCCCGCCCTGGAGCAGATTCAGAGCCACTGCCTGTATTTCACAGAATATCTCCTACCAGATTGTTTGCCGCAATAACCTTTTTGGCGCGAAGGTTGCCACTGTGGCATAAATCTTGGTAAATTACTTAAGTATGACCCTGCGCATGGGCCATAAGGCCCAGCAGTTTTGTGACAGTATTTCTCAAATTCAATTCAGAAACAAGGAGCTAACCATGCAGAACGGATCACTTTTCGGCAAACTCTTCGACTTTTCATTCAAAGAGTTCATCACCCTGCAGATTGTAAAATACCTCTACATTCTGGGGATGGTTTTTGCGGCCATTACCGCACAGGTACCACTCGGGGCAGGATTTGCGTCTATGCAGTACAGCTTCTGGAGCGGGCTTGGCGGCGTGCTGATGGCACCTATAGTCTTTTTCCTGCTGGTGCTCCTTACGAGGCTGCTTCTGGAAGCGCTTGTGGCAACATTCCGTATTGCGGAGAACACCAGCATACTGGTAGAGCGGAACGAAAAACTCTGAGCTCTTCCTTACGGTCTCTTAAGCTGTAGCTTTCCTCCGCACCACGCGGATGCTCTGCACCAGAATGAAGAGTGCCAGAGCAATGAGGATGATGGCAATGGGGCGAGCAGGTATTTGCCGGGCTCGGCGGTGGTTCTGCTTGCCACAAGGCTGTGGAAGCCTGATACCGCACCGCAGCCGATGGTGATGAAGAACATGGGGAAACATCCAGCCCTGGTCGGATGAAACCGCCACCACCGGAGGAGCATAGAGCTCAGGACGGGAAATAAGCAGACCGAGGAAGCCGAAGAGCATGGCAACACCGAGCAGTGAAGAGAGCAGGATGGAGAAACCGCGATGATACATCAACCAGCCGATGAGGATAGCAACAGGAATGAGCCCGAGGGTGGGAAGCACCACTTCAGGGGTGTTGGCGAGGGTCTGGCCGGCAATGGCGGCGAACACAGCCACAATGAGGATAAGGGTCAGGAAAACAAAGAGGCTGAAAACGATTTTGGCATTACGGTCAAGGATGTGTTCAGTGAGGTCGGCTATTGAGCGGCCTTCATTTTTAGCAGAGATTGCAAGAGAGGCGAGATCATGCACAGCACCCATGAAGATGCTGCCGAAAACAATCCATGCAAGGGCGGGAAGCCAGCCCCAGTAGAGGCAGGCGATAACTGGGCCAATGATGGGAGCCGCCCCTGCAATGGAGGCAAAATGGTGGCCGAAGAGAATCAACCAGTGCTTTGCCGGCACGAAGTCCACGCCGTCATGCTGTTTTACTGCGGGAGTCTCTTCCGATTCATCGATGCCAAGCTGGCGGGCAAGAACAGAGCTGTAATAGCGATAACCGAGGTATAGCAGCAGAAGTGAGACTGCCGCAAGGAAAATGGTGTTCATGAACGACCGGCGCTTTATGCCTGTGAATTCTTTGTCAAATAAAAAAAATTCTGTCGATATGAGCTCTGAAGCACCGAAGGAAGAAAGGCGCTTAGAGCGTCAAATAAGTATGAAGTGGATATGTACGGCAGTCCAATAATGATGACAACCAGACCTGAAGAGAGGACGATATGAAAAAATTACTTGCGGTTTCATTGCTGCTGCTGGCTACGGGATGCTCCCCCTACTTACGCAACCAACACGACAACCGCAACGACAATCGCCGTGATGATAGCCGTGACGAGCGTTATGACAAGAAAGATAGCAAAAAGAGCGACCGGAAGGACCGGGACGAGAAAAAAGACGACCGTCGTGACGACAAAACAAGGGATCGTGACTATTACCGCTGAGCATTCGAAACAATAACGCTCACTCCGCCTTTTTAATCCAGTAGGTTTCCACACCCTGTTTGATGAGGCTGAACCGACCGGTGGCGAACATCTCCTTCATGAGCTCTCCGGCTTTCTGTGGAGCGCTGGAGAAACGATCTTCAAGGGCCTTTCTGAGTTCGCGCTCCTGAACGGGGTGGCGAAGGGTGATGGCGGTTACTGCTTCAAGAATGTCGGGGGTGCCGGAAAGATCCATAGACCCTTTTATCGGGTGCACAACGGTAGCCACCTCCTGCATAAGGGCAAATGCCCGTTCAATGCGTTCTTCGCTTGGGAGAAGAACATCCTTTTCGGTTGAGGGCCTGGTCGGGATGACGAGATGCACCATGTCGGGGCTGATTTGACGGAGAGCGCCGGTAATGTCATTCAGGGCTGCGTCGGTGTCGTTGACTCCTCCAAGTAGCATTACCTCAACCCAGAGGTTGCCTGTGTATTCCCTTCGGAATGCCGTGAGCCCTTCAAGGTGCCGCTTGAAGGTAAAGCCCGGAGCATGGCGGCTGATTTTCTGGTGTAGCTCTTCTGAGCCGGCGTTGAGTGAGGGAAGCACTGCGTCAGCTCTAAGCGCTTCCTGTCGGACTTCAGGAAGGGAGAAAAGGGAGCCGTTGGTAATAATGGCCACAGGAATATCCGTCATTTTCTTCACCTCGTCAATAAGCCCACCTATTCCGCGGTAGAGCATGGTCTCACCTGAACCGACAAAGGTTATCCAGTCTATGTGCGCTCCGGAGTCTACAGCCTCTTTTATTTCTGAGAGAATCTCTCCCTTCGGATAGAACTCCTGCCGCTCAAGGGTTACTCCTTCGTTCTACCGAGCTGGCAGTAGATGCAGTTCCAGGTGCAGCTTTTAGGGGGGAGCAGGTCAACGCCGAGCGACTGCCCGAGGCGTTTTGAGGATACAGGGCCGAACACATGGGTCATGGTAGTAATTGCTTATGGTTGAGCGGAGGCTCAGTCGACGCCGCTGTTTGCAAGCACCTCGGAAAACTTCACCCGGCTCTCCTCCTCGAACTCCTCTTTGGATATTCTGGGAAGCAGCAGGCTGGCAACACCGAATGCAAGGATTTCAAGGCCAAAAATGGCGCTGTAGGCCATCATGTAGCTACCGCTGAAGGCGTGCACCACATCGCGGATGATGCCTGCGCCGAAGTGACCAAGGAACATGGCAAGGCTCTGGGCCGTTCCCCAGAGGCCGATATAGACGCCGCTGCGGCCAGCGGTCATGGTCATCATCATGGTGATGTTCGCTACGCTTGAAGCACCGAGGCCGATACCCGTAACTACAAGGCCAATGCGAAGCATGGACTCGTCGAGGGCGAAGCCTGCTGCAATGATAATGGAAAACCCGACCATGCAGAACAGGTTACCGATGAGGGCTCCGTTCTTGTTCCCTATGCGGTTCAGAAGAAACCCGGTGATAAGCATGAAAACCAGCTGCATGCCTCCCATCGTTGGACGGAACAGCTTGGTGGTCACCCCTACGGGCATGCCGAACACATCGGCACCGAAAGGCTCCATCACAATCTCGTTGGAGAAGAGGGCGAAAATGGAGAGGAAGATGTAAAACGCAAAAAACATGGTTTTGGGTGACTGGGAAAGCAGGCGAATCGACTGGGCGAAACCGAGCGACTCCTCCGCTTTTCCTTTCTTCCTCTCGGTATTGCGCTCTTCAACTCCCACAAAAGCGATAAGGCCGAGGATAAGGGCAACAAAACCGCCAGCAATACCCACATTCACAAGGCGTTCGGGAGTGTAGACATCAAGATAGGAGCCGACGACACGAGCTGAAATAATGGTGGTAAGCACCATAAGAGTCCAACTGGAGGAAGTTACCTTGCCAATATGTTTTTCGCCCACATAGTCAGCAATGAGGGCGTAGTAGGCGGTGGTGGCTACCTGCAAACCGAATCCGAAAAGGAGGAATACCACCATGAGCTGCCAGAGGCCGATGTCATACAGGACTGCGGGGAAAAGGGTAGCGAAGTCAGTACCGCTCACCTGCACCTGATAAGCCGCTACGGGGGCGTACATGAAAGAGACAACACAGCTCACAAGACCGAGAAGGATATAGGGAGAACGCTTGTAACCCATGAAGTGCGAACGGTCGGACATGCTGCCAGCCCATACCTTGACGCCGAACACGGCGAGCAGTTCTTTGAGGCTGATGAGGCCAAAGACGATTGTGGAGGCGATGCCGAGCTCTTTGACCATGACCCGGTTGAGGGTGTCGTGCAGAAACCCGAGCATGATGCCGAAACCCATCTGGAAAAGTGCGAGACGGACCAGGTTGAACAATCGCATTGAACGGAAAAAAAATTGTTAGGGAAACGGCGGTGCCGGGCCATTGCACGGCGGGAAATATAATAAAAAAGGAACGGCAATCAGCCTATCGGACCCCGAAGCGTGGCGGCAAGGCCGGTAAGGCGGCCCTTTGAAGAGCACTTCCCGATGGCCGTGGCAAGGGCTTTCTCTTCACCAATAACCATTACCAGCTTTCTCCCCCTTGTCACCGCCGTGTAGATGAGGTTCCGCTCAAGCATTGGGTAGTGGAGCATGGAAAGCGGTATAACCACTGCAGGGTATTCAGAGCCCTGGCTTTTGTGGATGGTGATGGCCCATGCCGGAGCCATTTCATCAAGCTCGCTGAACAGGTAGCGCACCTCACGGCCATCAAAGAGCACCTGCATTTCTGCATCGTCGTCATCAATGGCGGATATGATTCCGATATCGCCGTTGAACACCTCTTTTTCATAGTTGTTGAGGGTCTGAATCACCTTGTCGCCCCTGCCATAAGTGATTCCGAACCGCTCAATCCGCTTGCCTCCCCCGCCGTTCAGGCGCTCCTGCAGAAGAGTGTTGAGCGACTGCGAGCCGAGAGGGCCCTTGTTCATTGGAGTCAACACCTGGATGCCCTCCAACGGATCGAGCCCAAAGCGCTCAGGGATCCGTTCCGCGACAACAGAAAGGAGTTTGCGGCGTATCTCTTCCGAGCCGGAGGCAGAGACAAAATAAAAGTCGGTCAGTTCGGGGCCCTCGTGGCGAAGAAGCCCCTCTCCGCGGTTGATGCGGTGGGCGTTCTGAATGATCATCGACTGTGCAGCCTGCCGGAAAATCTCCGTCAGACGGACAACGGGAACAGCTTCGGAGCTGATGATGTCGGCCAACACAGCGCCCGGCCCCACAGGGGGAAGCTGGTCAACATCACCGGCAAGAATGACGGCGGCTTTGCTGGAAACAGCCAAGAGCAGGCGATTCATCAGCACCACATCAATCATTGAAGCTTCATCAACAATGATGATGTCGGCGTTGAGGGGGTTGGAGGAACAGCGTTTGAAGTCGTAGGTATAGGGGTCGAACTCAAGCATCCGATGGATGGTTCTCCCCTCCCGTCCGGTAGCTTCACCGAGCCGTTTGGCAGCCCTGCCGGTGGGGGCGCAGAGCAGCACACTGAGTCCGAACACCTCGGGAATGGAGAGCAGCGTCCGGATGATGGTAGTTTTGCCTACGCCCGGGCCGCCGGTGATGACCAGCAGTTTGCTTGAAAGCGCAAGGCGCACCGCTTCGCTCTGTGAGGGGGAGAGTTCAAGGCGTGAGCGCTCTTCAGCCTCCGCCACAGAACGCTCAACATCAATCCTCCCCCAGGGCAGCTTGCCTGAAGCAATCCTCTGTATACCCGCTGCCACACCCTGTTCAGCCTTCCAAAGGGACTCAAGATAAAGGTGGCGATTCTCCGCCTCCCCATCGGCAATGATGCGCCCCACAGTGAGTTCGTTTTGAAGGGCCTCCTGCAGGATATCCTCACGCATCTGCAGCAACTGGCGGGCTGAATCGAGCAGCATCGGTTCGGGAACCCGGCAGTGGCCCTTTGAGGAGAGCTCCTGCAGCACCCAGCTGATGCCGGCCCGTGCCCTGAGGGGAGAGTCTTCGGCAATGCCGATGCTTCGGGCAATGGCGTCGGCCGTGCGGAACCCTATGCCCACAATGTCGCGCGTGAGACGGTAGGGGTCGTTTTTGACTGTCTCCACAGCGTCAGAGCCGTAGACTTTGTAGATTTTCAATGCCCTTGCAGTTCCAACCCCGTGCGACTGGAGAAAAATCATGATGTCGCGCACTGCCTTATGCCCCTGCCACGACTCCACAATCTGTGTTTTCTTCTTCTGCCCTATGCCGGGCAGCTCAAGCAGCCGCTCCGGCTCAGCCTCAATATGATGAAAACATCCGTGCCCCAGGCACCCATCATCACCGAGGCAAGGTGAGGCCCCACCCCCTTCAGCATGCCGGAAGCAAGATAGTTCTCCATCCCCTCACGGCTCTTGGGGGCAACAACCGAAAGAGTGGTAGCACGAAACTGCATGCCCCAATTCCGGTCGTTCTGCCATCGGCCCACGGCCTCTATATGCTGACCCGGAGCAACGGAGGCAATGCAGCCGACAACAGTCATCTGTACCTCATCCGGACCCGAGGAGAGGCGAAGCACGGAAAAACCGCTTTCAGAGCTGAAAAAAGAGACCTTTTCAACTACCCCACTGAGCCGTTCATCCCCTGCTGCGTTCGATTCCTCTGGATTTCCGTTCATTAGCCATTATGGAGTTATGGCGCCCATAGCCGTTATTGTAGAAAAAGACGCTCATGAATACTCAAAACAAAGCAGCGTTAAGCTACGAATGTTTGAGAAAAATGCGGAGCAAAAAGCATGAGAGGGATGAGAGGCGGAGCGCCAATGTGGCAGGAGTTGGAGGGCTGAGGTTTGTCTTCGTGGCACTTATTTACAAACCGAGGGGAAGTATGATCTTGCCTATAGGGCATCTCTATTTATTCGAAAACGATTTATCTTTTATAAAAACAATAACTTAGCGTCTGCAAAAAGCTCTGAATTTCGTATATTACAGCAGTTTCGTTCACACCTTTTCTGCCGTCATGAAAAACATCAATCCTCTCTAACTTTTCGACGAACATTTCCTCGCTGGAACGGCTCACCAAGCTCAAGATCGCTGTGAACTGGAGCATATATCGACTGGAACATT
>FUWD013022459.1_pt1 | contig 11598 bp, 22 predicted proteins | sample 1063281 | NCBI WGS metagenome assembly FUWD01 (sample SAMEA79048168, study PRJEB19326) | metagenome | biome: marine
AAGTCGCACCAGAGTGCGAGAAACCCCGCACCAGGACGCAGCTTCTGCGCAGCTAAGTCGATGAAGGCAGCGAGTTCGGTGGTATTGGAGGTGACGTCGTGCGTAGCCTTGACGTCTTCCACTCCCATTCCCCCACCGCTCTGCTGGATGTTACCCATCTCGATGGCGTATGGTGGGTCGGTGTAGATGCAAGACAGACTACCGTCCGCTTGCGTGAGCAGCCACTCGCAGGCTTTCCCATGCACGATGTCAAGCTTGCGCTTGGGTCGAGCGAGAGTTGCGTCGAACGCAACCTCAGCAACCGTCGCCGGAGCACTAACACTACTCCCTTCCGGCCTAGCGGTTTGGATGATAGTCGCCTCTGCCTTACGTGCAGCACGTCGAGCGAGCACTTTCAGTGCGTCAACAATGCCTTCGGCTGACGCAACCTCCTTGTCGTTCAAGCGCAGGTGCTTTGCGACCAGTAGAGCGTTGTACACGCTGCTCTTGCTCACTCCCATCATTTCACCAGTGAGCAGCGGCAACCACTTCTCCGCCTTCCGCTCAGCTTTCGCTACGCAGACGGTGTGGATGCGTTCAAGCGCAACAACCTCTTCCTGCCATGTGAGCGACTTCCGGCGAACGTTCTCTTCCAACTCAAGGAGGTCGAGTTCCTCTGGCTTGATGTCAGAGTCGAGAACGGCCATGACGTTGCAGCCAATCTGTGCGCAAGCTGCGCACCGCCGACCGCCTGCGACTAACCGGTAGCGTCCGTCCTCTTCGAGGTGCACGAGGATGGGTTGGAGTTGTCCAAGCTGCGCAATAGAGTCTGCGAGCTTGCTGATGTCACCAAGGTCTTGGCGCTGACGATCAGGTTGGTATATCGTCTTGGGGTCTAGGAAGAGGAGAGACTGAGAAGGGGTGATCATGGTTCAGTGTGATCTTTGAGTTCAAGAAGGAGGGTGCGAAGCGTGAGGTAGTAGTTCTCAGACTCCATTTCTTCCGTGCCGTTTTCGGTGAGCAGGTACGCAAGGTCGTGGGTGGAGATGCTAGGGCAGATGTCACAGAGCTTAGGTTTTTGTGTTTCCATACTATTCCAATGATTGGAAAAGTGAGAGGGGAGGATTGGACTCTCCCTCTCACCCTTCGGATGGTTAGTTCACCCTCGAGAGCCGACGGATGCGGGCTTGCGTGCCGTACTGTTCGCTCTCTTCCACATTCCACTCGACCATCACTTGGCAGTCGAGGTATTGCTCCAGCGGCATGAACGCTCCATCAGCGGAGCCGGTGACTGCCAGCTTGAAGCGGGCAAGGTCGCGAGCGACGTTGTGGGAGAGGTCTTCGCCTGTGCGTGAGGTGCGTTCGAGCACAATCTGGTCGCCTCGTGTGTATCCTGCGGCAACCTCAACGTCCTTGTTGTGAGCAGGGCAGGCTTCCAGCGTCTTGACCTCGTAAGAGATCATCGGTTTGCCAGAAGACGATTGCCGTTGCTCAATCTTGGAGATGACCGCCAGCGTCTTCGCTCCCCGCTTGGGGAGAGTAGGTGTGAGGTCAACGTTGCCAAGGTCGTTCTGCAGGATGTCTAGTGCGTTACTCATACTGTTGTGTTTGCGTTTGTGTTTGTCTGTTGATCCGTCCGGCTACACGCCGTCCGGGAGAGTCGTGTCAAGAGGATGTCGGATTGCCTTGAAGATCGGTTGACGAGGTTTGTCCTTCGCTCCGAACACTTGGTGTTTGAAGGTCACGCTGTGACCGATGGTGCTCTCGCGAGCGTGCCAGAACGCCTCCCGCTGGGAGGTGGTGAAGCCACCGCCGAGGTGGAATGTGGTGCCGTCGGGGAGACGGACGATGAAACCGCCGAGAAGGTCGTCGGTGTGCTTGCCCGCTTGAGCAGAGCTACGCTTGGAAAGCCCAAGTTCGTTCTGCTCTTGCGGGTTGAGGTTGCGTTCTAGGGGGTAGAACCCCTCGATAACGCCTTCGGAGTCGGCGTAGGGTTTGACGGCGAGTAGCTCTTGTGAGCGAGGGGTTGAGCGTCCGCATTTGTATGGGGAGTCTGAGCGGATGATTGCACCTTCGCCGGTGGTACAAAAGGAGTTGACTGCATGTGCAAGTTCACCTACAGTGCGAAAGTCGTAGGTAGGAGCGATAGTGTGTGTGATGAGCTGCTGTTTTGTAGCAGCCATGCGTATGGATATGCCGCCAAAGCGAGTCGCAAACGGTGCATCGTAGAAGCAATCGAAGACGACGTAAGAGATGCCAGAGTGTGGCAGCTTATCCACCGTCATGCAGAAGCTCTGAGCGTCTAGGAAACCGTGCGTGGAGACGATCTCGCCGTCGAGAAGGTTTGGCCACAGCTTGGCGTGCTGTTGGAGGTAGCCGTTGGGGAGTGGCTTCATGCTCGCGGAGGTTGCGACTCCGTCGATGGTCATGCAGCGTATGCCGTCGTACTTGGGTTGCACGTAGGCAGGCCAACGAGTGAAGTGAGCAGGAGTCCAAGGGGTGGAAGTGGTGCCCTTGAACGGTTTCATGGGTCGAGTCCAGGTCATCGGTGGTCCTCCAACTTGATTGCGACTAGCATGATCACCACGAGGAGCGTGAAGACGAGGAGTACGGTTAAGCCTGCGGGCATAGCAGTGGGTAGTGTTGACGCAATAGCGCGATGTGAGAGCCGTCTGCGGTTAGTTCGAACTCAGCCGGAAGGCTGGGTGCGGAGTGGCCTAGTTGCGTGAAGTTATGCGCAGGTTCTGTGCGAACCATGCGCTTGTAGCCGTTAGGTCCACCCGGCTTGGTGATTATGCGCCAGGAGTCTGAGAATAACTTAGTGACGCTATCCTTGAGCTGTCCACCCATCATGGGGCGGAGCACGTTGTTGCCCGTCGCGTCTTCGATTACTCGTTCGTGGAAGATACACACGATGGGCTTGTGGTAAGTGCGGAGCGCGATGAGGAACTTTCGCATGAGGTCACGGTATGGTGACCAGTGAGCCATAGTCATTGCTTTCTGTCCAGCTATGATGAGGTCTTTGCCGGCACCTGCGTATTCGACCAAGTGCATCTCGAGAAACTCTCCGAGCGAGGTCATGGAGTCAACGATCAAGCCGGTGACAGCAGTGTCGGTGAGTGCCGCTTTTGCATGTGCGATTGCAGCCTCGAAGACCTTGGAGAGCATCTGTGGAGTCCCGTCGTCCTTGAGGTCTGGACGGGAGTAGGTGAATGGCTTGGAGCCTATACGAGCACGCATGGGTGCGAGCTTGAACTCTGTGCATAGGACGTGAAAGCCGGGAGGGAGGAGTTCTCCGGCGAGGCACGTCTTGCCAGTGAATGGCTCGCCAATCAAGGCGAGTGCGAAGTCGTCAAGGGAGGCGACATCGGTTGAGGAGTAGGATTTCATTCTGTTGGTCTCCAGGTTACGTTTTGATACTCATCACTGCGAAGCAGTGCATTTCGCATAGCCTCACTGCTCAGGGAGCAGACTTGCAGGTATTCGCATGGGCCGAACTTGGTCATGCATTGTGAGGTGTGCTCGTTGAACTGCTCTGTCGCGCAAGCGCGAAGGAGGTCAGAGCAGACGTTGAGAGTGTTTGTCTGCCACCGTTTGAGGTCGTCTAGCTCTAGTGGGAAGATGCGGCGTTCAACTTCCATCCCCTTGCCCGTCTTTGTCGGCTTGCGAGTGAAGAGCCCGTCGATGATGAACCCGTGGACGGGCTCGTTTAGGATTGCGGAGACTACAAAGGCGTAGCCTTCCTGCTGCGTGGAACGTTTGAACGTCTGCCACCAGGTCTCACCTGCGATGATAGACGTCTTGTAGTCGAGGACGAACAGCCTACCAGTTTGGTCGCGCACTACTCGATCAATCTTGCCTTCCCAGATCACTGGGATGGTGAGGGAGTCGAGGGTGACGCTGCCGATGGGGTGTGCAAAGCCCATTTCGAGCATAGGCTTGGAGTTGTGGAAAACGGTGGCGTACGATTCTGAGGCGAATTCGTCTGCGTACTTCTTCACCAACTGCCTTGCGTAGTCGAGCCCACGGTGGTCTTCCATCGACATGCCGATGGGGAATGCGTAGTCGAGAGCGGAGAGGTAGTCTCCGCCAAGACGGAGGGCGTCGAGAGCGACGTGTATGGCTTTGCCGAACTCCCTGCCGGCGTAAAACTTCGCTGCCTCGCGTTTGCGCACTTTGTAGTGGTAGAACTTGCGAGGACATGACATCCACTTCCCTTCGCAGGTTGTGGCGTCGAGAACTAATGCTCCGTTCTCGAGAACGGAGGTGAGGGTGGGGTTAGGATTCATCGTCGTCATCCTCCAGCAAGTCGTCAAGTCCTTTCAAGGTTACTTCTGTCTTCGACAACGTCTTGGGTTGCCGACGTTTCGCCTCCCCCAGCGTTGCTCGGAGTGCTTGCGTGCTTTGCAGCTCGCGCAACTTTGCGATGTGCGCTAGTGCGTCCGCTTTTGGCATTTGACTTACGTCCAGGCCGAACAGGGTCAGCAATGGTGAGTCGTCGAAGTGCGTCTTCGATAGCAGAGGGTTCGAAGACGATGGAGTGTCGGGAGATGTAGTCATTGAGTGTGTTGAGGGTGTATTGGGTTATGATGTCTAGCATACTGTCGCAGGGTGCGGCAGTTTGGAGTATGTCGTATTCGTCTGTGGGAACGTGGACCATGATGCGGGTCACGCCGTTCCAGTCCTTGCGTGGTCCGAAGGGGGAGGTCATAGCAGGATGATAGCGTCTCCGTCTTCGACGAAGGTTGCTTCGGTGGAGTAGGCGGAGCGGAACACTTCCGCTGTGATGGGAAGGCGGAGTCCGCCGAGGCCACACTGGCCAAGCGTGGTGTTTGCCACCTCTGCGAGAGACACAGCAGCGATGATGGCTGTGCGTCGTTGGTGCTCTGTGCCTGCGAGTGGGATGTCGATGTAGGCCAACTGCTTCTTTGGCTCCACGCCACGACCACGTCGCATACGGATGACAACGATGCCTGAGTCAACGTCCTTCCGGGCAACTTCAATCTGCCCGTAGAGTTCGTTGAACTTTATCATGTTGATGGTGGTTTGCCAGTTGTACATCTTCAGCGAACGCATGGCGTCGCGAAGACGTGCACTAACAGTCTCCGGGGAGAGCCCGAGCACTTCACGACAGTGGATGTCGAACTCGCTGGGGAGAACGTGCATCGCGTGTGTGATGTAGGGCTCGTAGCGTCGGAACGCCGCTTCTGCGAAGCGAGGTGGGATTTCGGTAATCAGAATGGGGGTTGTGTCTTGTTGCGTTTGGTCCATATGCGACTAGGGGAATCTGCTTTTAGGTCTGCCCAGTGTTTTTCAATATAGGCAACGATGACGGGGTTCTGACACCCTTCGCCGTTGTGGTAGAGCCAGTGGAGGTAGGTGGTGGGGATGTCGTCCAGCGGTGTGCCTTTGTGCTTGCCGAAGGGCATGGCGGTGTCGTCTGCGAGAGGCGCTTCAGAGGTCATGTCTGGCGTAGCGGTGCGCATTAGCGACCTACCGTCAGCGTCTTGTAGGTCGTCAAAGGTGAGCTTGCGCACGTTGCCGGTGGTGATGGCGGAGAGTAGGCCGGCGCACTCACAGCGTATGCTGAAGTTACACGGCGTTGAGCCGATAACCGCTGAAGCGGTGAGGGTGAAGTCAGGCACGTTGTGCCTCCTTTGCTTGCTCGCGGAACGCTGCACGGTCGGCTGCGTTGGAGCGAGTGTAGAGCTTGCGAAGCCACCGGATGTAGCTGCGGTCGGAGACGTTGCTCGCGAGAGCGAGGGCGAGACGACGTAGTTGTCTAGTGCGTTTAGCGTTCATATGCGTTTGCGTTTCAGCGTGATTGCTGACTGCTGGGGAGGCGAACCTCCCCAGAGGGTCAACGATCCTTGTGGAAGTGTTTGGGTGCAGTCTGCTCGACGTAGCGGAGTAGGTCGTGCCAGACTTCAGGTTCGAAGTATAGAACGTGCTCCACCTCTCGCTCTGTTGAGAGTCGAAGCATACCGTTCTCGATAAACCGTGCGTACACACCGTCTCCGATGTACGCCTTGGTAGGGTTAGGTGTCATCGTCGTCGTTTGGGCAGAAGTGTGAGATGTACCACTCCTCGCAAATTGCAAACATGCGAGCGTGGTCTTCAGGTGTAGCTGGGAACCGCCAGCTTGGCTTGACGTTCTCTTCAAAGTAGAGCGAGGAGCCGTCGTGCCAGCATGGGCGGTTACCGAGAACCTCGCATGTGAGGTGAGATGGTGCGTCGTGCGAGCCACGTGGTGGTGTGCAACTGTGTTTTTCGATACCACCGTAGATGCCTACATCGACTTTGTTTGAAGCGTTAGCCCACAGTGTAATCGCACCTGCTGCACCAAGCAAGCGCCACTCAAACCGTGCGCCGTAGAGGTGCTCTAGCGTGTAGATGAATTGTTTCTTGAAGTTAATCGTCATCGTCTTCGTCGTCTGGAGGGTTAACGCATTGTGGGCACTCTCCGTTCTTGTCTAGCTTCTCCTGCGGCCACAGACAGAGGCACAGGGAGCAGCGGTAGAGTCCGTTCGCTGTGTAGGTGCGAAACCTATCTAGTGGTGGATCACTTGGCATCAGTGTCCCTCCTCATGTGGATTTCATAAATCACTGCGACTCTCTCTGCGTAGTCTGTGACCTTTGGTGGCCAAGGAGTGTATGCAGCTTTTGGTCCGTAGTTCCAGCAAGCTGCGACCGCCTTGACGGTCTGCGGCTTACCGCGACGTTGTAGCGCAGGGAGTATCTCTGCGGTGATGAACCGTTCAGCGACTTTCGCTGCGTCGGAGGCGACGATAGGGGACTCGCCACGCTTTGCGTAAGCACGCCAAACCAACGGAGTGATCTGGTAGCGACTCACCTCGCCAGCTTTACCTGTCGCGAGGTCGTTGTTTCCGCTCTCGATCGTTGCGATTGCGGAGAGGAAGATTGCAAGGTTCATGACGCTGCGCGTAGGCGTTCAATCACAACTGCTGCTGCACCTTCGCCGTTGTCCCTGTTGTATAGGCTGTCATCCATAGTGTCGGTGCCAATGTCTACCTTCATCACACGACCGTGTAGGTAGTCGAAGCTAGAACCATACTTAAGTTCTTCTTGTGCTTCAGTTTTTGACATGGGCAGTTGCCCACGAGTGTGCAAGAAGCCCATACCCTGTTGCTTGCTAGCGTTGTAGAGTGCGGCTAGGACTTCTGCTTTGTCTAGGTTTGCGATATTGAGTTTCATGCGTAGCGGTGATAGAGCGTGTGATGTTTGAACTCTGGCGCTAATGCTTGGAGGGCAGTGTTGTACTGAACCAACCACGAAGGCGTCCACGCCGTTGCACCATTCTCCAGTTTTGAAAGGACGCTTGGAACAGTGCCCATACTCTTAGCCATTGCGGTGATGGGGATGTTAGCACGTTTCCGTAGTCGGCTAGCGTCTGCGCCAGTAGCGGCGTGGTTGATAGTCTTGACGGTGTGATAGCGTATGCGTATGTGTCTCATGACCCTTGCACAAGGTTGCGGATGGTGCCTGCGATTAACTCTTGAAGCTCAAGGTAGGCTTCGAGCCTACCCTTGTTGAAGCCTTCGGCGTGACCGGCAGCGTGGGCGGTGCGTTCGACGTCTTCAAGCGTTCGACGATTGCGAGTGATGGGAGGTTTATCAGACATTGTAGGTGAGAGTAGATGTTAAAAGGGAGTCTGTGCTTGTCAGAGTGGGGAAGCTAGGAGTTGAAATGCGTGAAGAACTGCCGTGGGAGGTTGGCACTTACGCAGTCGTAACAAGCACAGAGAAAGAAAAGAGGGGAGGTTGCCCTCCCCTTGTGAACCGTTACAGGTTTGCGAGTTCGGCCTCTTGGTCGAGCTTCACCTTCTCCTGATACGCGCGACCGATGGCGACCTTGTCGTTCGGGTCGATCTCGCGGTTGAGCTTCTTGCCCAGTTTCTTTGCGAGCTTCTCTAACTGCACGGCGTCGAGCAGGTCCAGCTTCTCCGCCATCTTCTTCGGCAGAGACGGTGCCTGACGTTCGCGAGCGACGAGGCATGACTGCCAGGTGATGCCAGCGGTGACAGACGCAACGGTCTGTGTGAGCGAGGCGGTGTCAATCGCACCTTCGGCCTTGAGCCGAGCGATGTATTGTGCGTCCTTCTCGGTGATGGTGACGACCTCTTTGTCGCCCTCTTTCGCGGTCTCACGAGCACGAAGGTTGTTAGGGAACTGCGTCTCAAGCGCGGAGACGACGTTGGAGCGGATGCGTCCGCGGAGGATGTGGAAGTCGACCTGATTGACCGCGAGGTCGTGACAGACGTCACGGCCAGCGAGGCTGTTCATCTCGTCGGCGCTGGAGCTGACTTCGGTGGTTGCTGTAACGCCAAAGACGGCGATTTCACGTGTTTGCATACTACTGTTTGTTCGTGGAGATAGGCTCTCCGTGGGCCGTTACGTGAGCGAATGCTGCGCTCGTTCAGGACCAGCACGTTAGCTGATCGACATGCGGCAGAGCCGCATGTTTCGCGCTTAGCGTGACGCAGAGCGTCAAGAGAGTGCACCCACGCCATTGTGTTAGGGGCGTTAGCCCTGCACCCGGACAGGCGCTGACGTGGGTGAGTAGAGTGTGCACCGCCCACTGCGAGCTTGCGCTCGCACCGCTTGTCCGTATGCGGTTGTGGGCGGTGAGGGTCAGAGCAAGGCGCTACTCGCTGCGCTTGGCGCAGTGATGCGGCGAGTCGCTGAAGGAGGTGTGAACACCCAGCGAACGTCTCCCTGCGCTAGGCATCGTGGGCACGGCTCCCATCGTTGGGTGCCGCAGAGGTTGACTTTGCCGTTGCCGTCGCAAGGTTGCGCAGACGACACGGCGGATCTTGAGGGTGTGAGTTGTCATAACGATGTTTTTGTGCGCCGACGCGGAGGCCAGCGAGGAAGTGAGGGTTCTTAGCGGAGAGTCGGATCGTGGTGCAGATGTTATGACGAGCCGAGATCGGTGCGTTGTAGTGCACCATCCGCTTGTAATCACCTATTAGCCACTCTCCGAGTAGCTCTAGGCGCGAGGAGTCTGTTACGCAGTCTGCGCGAGGCGCACTCGCTTCGCTTTGCGAAGGGGTTGCGTTCATGACAAGAACAGCACCTCCTCTCCAACGACTCCGAGACAGAGTAGTGCCCCGCGAGCGACGTCGTCGATGTAGTCTCCTGCTCGACAGGCGACAAGCGTGAGCGTGCGCACCTTCTCCCCTTGCCCACGCTCAGGATCGAGCGCAGAGTACCACACGGTGATGGTGCGTGGTTGCGGAGCGGGGCGCCACGCAAGCACCCTGCTCCAGTTACCGTGCATCTGCACCTCTTGGCCAACGGCCAAGGTGCGCGACATGCAGAGGTAGTTACGAGAGGTTGGAACGGTTGTCACGCCACCACCTCCAGCAGCAACTCCTCTGCTCCATACACTGCGTGTGCTCCGCACTCCTCGCACTCGTAACCTCTCGCATCTGGCTCCACCCCCTCCGCATCGGCACCGCAAGCGGTGCAGAAGCCGGGGTTGTCGAGAGAGACGTCGCGACGCTGGCAGGCGTCCATAATCCGTTCAGGTGTAATTGACTTGTGTAGTTTCATACGTTTGCTTTGCTCCGAGGGGAGAGGCTGGCCCTCCCTCTCCGCCCTAGGCGCAGCTTCGTCCCTAAGGGGAGGCGGGGCAACGCAGGCGTAGACGCATGGCGCACTCGCAACGCTTTGCGTTGAGGCCAACTCTCTGCGTAGACGCAGGGCGCAGGCGCTTGTATACTATACACACCATGCGCTTGCGCTTGCGCTTGCGCCAGGCGCATGGCGGGGCGTGTACACGCGAGAGCCTGCTGCGGAACTGCTTCGCATGCTCAGTGCCGAAGGCTGAAGCGCAGGGCGGGTATTTAGTCAGTGGGTCGGTGGGTCAGCGACAAAGATGGCGAAGGGGCATATGTCAACGTCGCTACGTCTACGCTCACGTGGCTACGTGCACGCACACACTCACGTTGGCCACTCTACGTATACGTAAAAATTTTTTTTTAATAAATACCAGGGGGTAGGCTGACTGACTAAAATTTGCGCTTTTTTTGAAGGCGCGACGTGAGACGTGGAGGGAGGCCGCTGGGGCTTTTTACGCTGACCCACCGACAGGCTGACGAGGAGGCTTTGCGCTTCGGCGGCGCGAAAGGATGCGCGAGAAGCGCCGCAGGCGCTCCGCTTTGCCATGCTGAGCGAGCCGCATAGGCTCGCGGCATAGATTCATCCTCCCGCCCGCTCCGGCGCTGAGAAAGCAGCGCCCACACGTCCAGCGCCTTGCGCTCTATGCTCCCGCACTCGCATCGCTAGGCGATGAGGCTGCGCATGGCGGTGCCGCTAGCGCCTGCACTAGCTGATCTGACGCCTCCCGCCTGCGAGACGCAAAAAGGGAGGGCGACCTGCCCTCCCCTTGCTCTAGATCCCCAGTTCCTCCGCAACGTCCGCACCGCTACTCTTCTGCCCCTCGCGGAGGATGCCAGCCTCAAGCCCGAAGAGCCTTGCATTCCCACCCAGAGCGCTTTCGCTCAACTCCGCATGGAAGGCGAGAAGCTCCTCGCGAGTCGCGCTCGCAAAGTGGTGCTTGGCTCGCTTGGCGATGAGGAGCGCATTCTCCTCGTGCCTCCACGTCGTCTTGCCCATTTCAACCGCCGCCGCATATGCCGCCTTCGCAGCTTCGCTTGTCTTTGCTTTGACCATAATGCTTCGCTTTCATCTATGGCAGGCGGCAATCGCCTGCCTTCATCTTAGGCGGAGCTTCGTCCATAGCGGGCAGGCTGGCCGACGTGGGCGCTCATGCTCAACGTCTGGCGCAGATGCTATACACCTGCGCAGCAGGTGGCCTGCCGGCGGCTTGTCTGCTCGCTTCGCTCGGGGGTACCCTTGCCCTTCGGGCTAACACACTATATTTAGGTCCCTCGTCACAAATTTTCACTCCCACCCCTTGAGCTGCGCTTCGCGCAACGACAGAGGCGAGACGGAGAGACGCAAGCGTAGGTGAAGATGAATTGCCAGGCGCAAGCGCCTGTGGTAGTGTAGTCGCATATGCAAGTAGAAGTGTCAACGGCTACGCCAGAACTCACTCCAGAGGCGCAAGCGTTCGTGGAGAAGCAAGCGTTATCAGCGGAGGCGAAGCCACCGCTCGAAGCGCGTGCGGAGACGCAGTGGACTACGGTCGTGAACTACTAGTAACGTCATGCAAGACGAAGCAGACATCCTAGAGCAAGCGTGCGAGCCAGCGGCTGCGCCGCCCACTGCGTCTACGCAGTCCCCGGCCTTGGCTTCGCCAACGGCGGCGCCTCCGCCTCGCATGGTGAACAACCCCAGCGGCAGACCGCTAAAGACGGCAGAAGCGTTTGCGGCCGACCGCACGGCGCAAGACACCTCACTCGCGGAGTACCTCTCCCGTGACGACGTCTTCTTCAACGACTCCGCGGCGGTTATCGCTGCCGACGGCAAGCGGGTCGCGTTGAAGCATGAGCAGCCGCACCACCGCATGATGGTGAGTTTGCGTGCTCGCGGGTACACTATCCGCGAGATTGCCGACATGACGGGCCGTACAGCGGCCACCGTGAGTTACACTCTCAAGCAGCCGTGGGCGAGAGCGATGATGCTCGACTTG
>FUWD013188893.1_pt1 | contig 11595 bp, 9 predicted proteins | sample 1063281 | NCBI WGS metagenome assembly FUWD01 (sample SAMEA79048168, study PRJEB19326) | metagenome | biome: marine
CATTAACCACTGAAAACTATGACCGATCTTTTTGAATTCGAGATACATATCAGCATCACAGATTGAATTTTCGTGGAAGATATTGATCTTCACCGGTGAACATTGATAATGAAGTGCATCTTTCCCTTGGAGTGCATCACTTTTATCTATTATCTTAAGATTGGTCGATGCACACGCAGCAAGGAGTAAAACTCCAAGCAGTACTGCTATTGTTTTCATGAGACCTCCAAGCTATACTTAGCATATAGCTTCCTGTGTACCTTCAGGGTACATTATTTTCTTTTTTCTGAACATGATAGGGATCTTTTCTTTGTCGGGCACACCGATCTGGATAAGCTCCCAATCTTTATCATAATCGTGAATTACTTTTCGTAGTACATCTACTACTTTTTCTGAGCTTGCATTCGGGTCATCCCATTCCACAAGCTCGACGCGGTAGCACATAGTTTTTTTCTTTCCATTGATGCGAACTTCAATCTCAAGGTTTTGCTGTGCTTCCAAAGTTGGAATACTTAACACTATTTCGCGCATATGAACCTCCCGTTATTCATTGTGCATATCATTTGTTGATTCGATTGAATATTATCCGTATATGAGATGTTATCTTTAGTTAGTTGATAGAAATGACTCTTCCTGGACCAGCTCCCAAGATGTTCTTTGCCAGGTATCATAAAAGGGACGACAAAGCTGAAATCGAAAGATGAATTCCGCGGAATTTTTTCAACAAGTCCGGTTATGGTAAAATCTGATTTGTTGTGCAAATTCAGCACTTTTCCGATTGGATATTCATCACCGAAATAGTACTCTGATGCTTCTCTTGTGATCACGTGAGAGAGCAGCTTGCTGAGCACCATTGCTTTGTCGTCCTTGATAAATGGAAAGGAGAACATTTTTTTGAGAGCTGGTTTAATTTGGAAGAGACGGTTATTGGAAAAATTGGAAGTTTCGTATATATTGAACATTCCATCAAATGTAAGAAGTCTTGAGCTGACACTCAACTTATGAGATAAATCTTCTAAAATGGGCGCAGGATCATAGGTAACCTTTGGATTACCATATTGTTCACCTTGGTTGACAATGCCACAATGAACGATACGGTAGAGATTGTTCTTATTTTCGAGCAATTGTGCAGAGTATAATTCACCCCGCACCCATAATAGAAGGAGGATGCATACTGCCATTTGTATGGCAAATCCCAATTTATTGATGGAGGAATATCCTTTTTGACGGATCAGGTTTCTAAATGCAATTTTGAAATAATTTTTAATCATCATTATCCCTATTCATATTTAAGTGCAGTAATAGGATTTTTTATTGCCGCATTAATTGCCAAATAGCTCACAGTTGTTATTGCGATAAGGAGCGTGATTAAACCAGCCAGGATAAAATAACCCAAACTCAAATCGATGTGATATGCAAAATTTTGTAGCCAGGTTTTCATAATATAATAGCCTATTGGCCACGCAATGATATTAGCCAGAATTACCCATCGTGTGAATTGCCTTAGAAGAATCGACACGATATTCGGAATCGTAGCACCCAGAACTTTTCTCACTCCGATTTCTTTGGTTTTCTGTTCTGCGGTGAAAGCGGCCAAACCAAACAACCCAAGGCATGCTATGAAGATAGCCAGAGTTGCAAAAATAGTGAAGAAATTTCTAGTTCTCTGCTCTGATTTGTGCAGATTATCAAAATAAGTATCCATGAAGAAATACTCAAAAGGCTGATTACCGGCCAACTCGCTCCATTTTTCCTTCAGAAAATCTAACGTTCCTGCCACATTTTCCGGTTGGATGCGTATCGTCATGAATTCTTTCCACCAAACAGAAGGATGAAAGATGATGAGTGGTGAGATCTCTTCCAGCAGCGAACCGTAATGAAAATCTTTCACAACACCAATAATGGTAAGTTCTTCATCAGAACCCGGTTCAATGAGCTTTCTACCAATGGGATTTTCATAGCCCAATTTCCGTACTGCGGCTTCATTTATGATGATAGAATTCTTGTCAGCTTCATTTGTTTGGGAAAATATTCTGCCTTCTTGTAGAGGAATTCCCATTGTCTCCAGGTAATCATAATCTCCGCATAAACGGAAGAAATAATACAATTCATCGGGAGTGTTGTTGTCTTTGTTGTACATGCTGCCGTCGGAACAGGAGCCGGGAACACTGAATGCTGCACTGGCAGAAATTATCGCAGGAGATGTCAGGATTTCTTCTTTGAATACAGGAAGCTGATCTTTCAGAATATGAGCCCGCTCGATGACCAGCAGATGATCTTTATCAAATCCTAATTTTTTATTGTTGATGAATTTCATCTGCTGCACCGAAATTATCGTGCAAATTATAACGATAATAGAAATGGTAAATTGGAAAAGAACCAAGGCATTCCTGAAACCTACTTTCTGCTTGCCTTTGAAGAGATTTCCTTTTAAAATACTTAATATTCTGAATGAAGAAAGAGTAAATGCAGAATATCCTCCCGCGATGAAACCAATGAGGACAGCTAGAAAAAATAGGCGGGAAATGAGAAATTTCCAGCAAAGTTCATTTGAAGAGACTTAGCAGTAAAATTATTAAAATAAGGAAGCAGCAACTCAATTCCTATAAGTGCTATTATCATTGAAAGAAGACTTATCAAAACCGATTCCATCAGGAATTGTTTGATTAATTGTTTTCTGCTGGAACCAACAACCTTTCGAATGCCGATCTCTTTTGCACGCACCGCAGAACGAGCTGTTGTTAAGTTCATAAAATTGATGCAGGCCACCAGTAAAATAAAAAATCCGATAACTGCGAATAAGTAAACATAACGGATGTCACCTTTCTTACCAACCGCATTATCTGAAGGACTGAACAGGTAAATTTTGGCAAGCGGCGTTAAGCGCAGATGATAATAATTTCCTGATTTTTCCCATTCTTTTATGCTTGTGCCCAGAGCTTGCTGGAAAAGAGGATCAGCTTTTTGCACGAACAGATCATTAATTTTTTCGGAAAGAACTTTCTCATCAACGCCTTCGGTTGTTTTTATGTAAGTAAGTAGATTATGGCTGAGCCAGTTGGTATCGGTATAACTTCTAAGAGTGCAGAATGAAGCCAGTATCTGGAAATGCCAGTGAGAATTTGCCGGCCAGTCTTTTGCTACGCCTACAATTTCATATTCAGTTTTATTATCAAATTTCAGCGTCTTCCCGATTGGATCTTCATTTTTGAAAAATTGTTTTGCAGTTGATTCTGTGATCACAATTGTTTTAGGACGAGTCAAAAGGTCGGAGCTGCTGCCGCTGATAAGCGGAATGGAAAAGACGTCAAATATTTCCGTATCGGTATAATAGATTTTATCCAGCAGGAAACTTGTCTCTTCAAAGCTCACTAAATTTTCATAATTTCCTTTAAGCCTGACCGCGCTTTCGATCTCGGGAATTTCTTCCATTAAAGCAGGTCCCAGAGGAATTGCAGTCCAAGTTCCGGTTTCTTCTTGTTCTCCCATTTTGGTATCTGTGCCAATACGATAAATCTGCTCAAAGTTAGAATTGTGCCTGTCGAAACTCAGCTCATCTTGAATCCAAAGCATGATCAAGATGAAACAGACAAGTCCAATAGCTAAACCAAGAACATTTATGAAGGTGAAAATCCTATGCCTTATAAGATTTCGAAAAGCGATTTTAAAATAATTTTTTAACATATTAAAACCTACTCATATTTCAAAGTAATAGAAGGATTGGTTTTTGATGCCTTGAGGGATTGGAAAAGCACTGTGAGTATCGCTATAAGGAAAGCGATTATGCCTGATAAGATAAAAGTTAAAAGGGATAGCTGGATTCTATACGCGAAGTTTGCCAGCCAGTTATTAAGTGCAAAATATGCAACTGGCCATGCAATAATGTTTGCAAGAATTACCCATTTTGTGAAAATTTCGGAAAGCAATAATACAATATTTTGTGAGCTTGCGCCCATTACTTTGCGGATGCCTATTTCGTGTGTACGCTGCTCTGTGGTATATGATGCAAGTCCGAATAATCCCAGGCAGGCAATAAAAATACACATAATAGAGAAATAAATGAATACTCTTCCGATCTTCTGCTCGGCTACATATTGTTTATTCAAGCTGTCATCCAGGAAAGTGTATTCAAATGGGAAAGTGGGACAGAATTCATTCCACTTTTCCTCGATATAGGTTATTGTATTTTTGATGTTTTCCTGTCTGATCCTCAGACTGATATTCCTCAAAGGTCTATCTGAAAGAAGGAGCAGAATAGGATCGATATTATTGTGCAGGGAGTTGTAATGGAAGTCTTGTATAACTCCGATCACACGGGTGTCTCTGGTTGAAGTGCCGTCCAGGCCAGCACCAAAACCTAATTTCTTGCCAATTGGGTCATCGCCCCAGCCAAGAACATTTGCACAAGCTTCATTAATAATGATAGATTCTTCCAGGTCGGTAGTTAATTCAGGATCGAAATTTCGACCTTTAATGATTTTCATATCCATCACATCAATGTAATCATTATCTACAAATACGAAATTAATTCCTTTCTCTGCCATTGTGCCATCGAGTGTTTCGTATCTTTGAACAAGTATTCCATAACCTTGACCCGGAATGCTGGAAGATGTTCCTGCTTTTAAGATTTGAGGATGTTTGAGCAGTTCTTCTTGAAAAGCATCCAGATTTTTAACGCCGGTTGTATCTCGCACGGTGAGCACAACCACGTTTTCTTTATCAAATCCAAGGTTTTTGTCTCGAAGGAAATTTAATTGCTGAATCACAGTAAAAGTTCCTACTATCATGATGATCGAGATCGAGAATTGCAGCAGAACGAGTATTTTTCTCAGAGTTCCCTTGCCCTTTCCTAATTTTCTTTTCAGTACTTCCACCGGAATAAATGATGAAAGATAAAAAGCCGGATAGCTTCCTGAAACAATTCCAACGATCAAAGCTATACCCACGATCCCCAGAACTAAATTCAGGTTTTTTGCTATATTGAATGAAAGATGTCTGTTTGCGATCTCATTGAAAGCAGGCAGTAATAATTCTGTAGCAATGAATGCAAGAAGCAAAGCAAAAAAAGTTAAAATCAATGATTCCATCATGAATTGACTGCGTAAATAACTTTTCTGAGCACCCACAACTTTTCGGATACCAATTTCTGTAGCTCTGTTGGCAGATTGAGCTGTTGCCATATTCATATAATTGATGCAGCCAATGACGAGTAAAAAAAGTGCGACAATACTGAATGTGTAAACGGAAGCAATATTTCCGGTTGGCAGGTCGTATCCCAAATGTGAATGCAGGTGAACATCAGCAAGTGGCTGCACCATCAGTTGGAATTTTGAATTGATCTTGTCACCAACAGGTTTAATGTATTTTTCGTTAAAATCGGGGTAAGCATCCAGCACATTCTGGATATTACCATTTTCCGTAAGCATGATGTATGAATAGAATCCTATATTCCAGAAAGCTTCACTTGCAAGGCTGTCAAAGCGGTCCGCACCAAAAAACTGTTTCAATGTTATAAATGAAGCAATTGCTTCAAAACGCAAATGGGAATTGTGAGGGACATCTTTGATTATGCCTGTGATCGTGAAGATCAGTCCATGACCGGTTTCCAGGGTTTTACCGATTGGATCGACATCACCGAAAATTCTTTTTGCAAAGCTTTCGGTTAAAATTATCTCATTGGGGTCATTCAGAGCATCTTCGGGTGAGCCGGAAATAAATTCATGCGTAAAAACATCGGTGAGGGTGGAATCGGTAAAATATACGTTCTCCTCAAAAATCTGTTTCTCCTCATATTGGAATAGATTGTTATCCATATTCATGAAACGACAGAATTCAGCTACATCATGCGGGTATTCCAGTTTTAAGGCAGGTCCCAAAGGAAGGGCTGTTGCCGCAAAAAGATCTTCCGATTCTTGTATGTTAAAATGAGATTCTAAGCGATAGATCCTTTTATAATTTTCGTGATGTTTATCGAACGAAAGTTCGTTCTGCACGAACAAACCGATGAGAATCGTGCAGGTGAGTCCAATTGCCAATCCTAAAATATTAATAGCTGGATATAATTTATTCCGAGAAATATGCCTGTACGCAATCTTTAAGTAGTTCTTTAGCATCCGCTGTTCCTCCGAGATTTTGGGTGAGAGAATTTAGAGAAGTTTACGAATGTTTTCGGTGACGATATGGCCGTCAAAGAGCTGGATAGTTCTGTGACTGTATTCGGCGTCTGATGGTGAGTGAGTAACCATGATAATGGTGGTGCCTTCCTCATTAAGTTGAGAGAGAAGGTCCATAACCTCTTCTCCGTTTGCAGAATCCAGGTTACCTGTGGGTTCGTCAGCGAGGATAAGACGTGGGTTTGTCACAACTGCGCGAGCAACTGCAACACGCTGTTGCTGACCACCTGATAATTGTTGAGGAAAGTGTCTTTTACGATGCATGATCTTCATACGATCCAGCACTGCTTCGACTTTTTTCTTACGAACCGAAGAAGACATTTTGAGATACAGAAGGGGAAGTTCGACGTTTTCCCAGACAGTGAGTTCGTCGATAAGATTGAAGCTCTGAAATATGAATCCAATATTACCTTTTCTAAGATTGGTGCGATTTCTTTCCTTGTACCTGGCGACCTCCTCGCCCATGAATTCATAAGTACCTTCAGTGGGATTATCCAGTAATCCCAATATATTGAGGAGAGTGGATTTTCCACATCCTGAAGGTCCCATGATAGCTACGAATTCCCCTTCTTTCACTGCAAGGTTCACCTTGTTAAGTGCTGTTGTCTCGACTTCGTCAGTACGATAGACTTTCATTAGTTCATTTGTTTTGATCATCATTACTCCTTATTGATTTTCTATTTTCTTTAATATTAACACATCTACATCACCAAAGGTTTCATAGCTGGAAACAATGACCTGTTCGCCTTCTTCGACACCTTCGATAACTTCATAATACTTTGGATTATATCTGTTTAATCTTATATCTCTCTTATACGCATTGTTACCTGATTCATCCACCACGAAGATCCACTGACCGCCGGTGCTTTGATAGAATCCACCGCGAGGAATAAGGAGTGATTCTTTTGGTGCACCGAGCTCAAGTTTGATCCTGAAAGTCTGACCGATACGCATATTTTGTGGCAGCTCACCAATAAATTCCATATCGATCGAGAATTGCCCATTGCGTACTTCGGGATAGATCTTTGTAACTTCTAATTTATATGTTTTGTTGGAATATTCAAATTCCGCAACAAGACCTCTCTGTACCCTGGAAATATAGTGTTCATCAATTTGTGCATTTATCTTATATGAATCAAGTACATTTATTTGACCAAGGCGTTGACCGGCACTCTTTGACTCGCCAATATCAGCATTCAAAGAAGTGAGCTGGCCATTTACAGGAGCACGGACATCAAGACTTTCCAGCTTTTTGCGAACGAGATTGAAATTTTCCTGCATTCGCTGAACGGATTCCTCAAGCTGACCTATCTGCACGTCGCGGAATAGGGAATCTTGTTTCTGTGATTCAATAAGAAGATCTTTCTTTGATACAAGATATTCATAATACTCTTTTGCATTCTGATACTCATCTTTAGATTTGAAATTCTGTATATAAAGTTCATGAACCTGCCCATACTCTCTTTTTGCCTGTATGATCGAATAGTTGATCTCAATAAGCTGGCTCTTAAGATCGAGTTTATTCTGCTCCATCAAAAGGCGTGTATTACGCAAGTTGTTCATCTGTTCTGCCAGGCTTGCTTCTCTGTTCATGATGCTTAGATGAAGGTTTGTGTTGCTGAGGCGGAGAATTATATCTCCTTCTTTGACCATGGTTCCTTCTTCGATCAGGATCTCCTTGACCTGTCCGCCTTCAAGTGCGTCAATATAAACAGTACGTATCGGCTGGACTGTACCCGTGTTCGTAATGTAATCCTGAAAATAGCCCCTCTCAACCGAAGCAATGGTAAGACGTTCTTCCTGCACGCGGAGTTTTGAGCTTTTATCTGCAAAAATAATGTAATATAGTATAAGCAGAATAAATACTCCTCCGACAGTGACCCAGAGAATTTTCTTCAATGGCCATTTCTTTTTCTCAATTATTTTATCCATGTATGCACCTCTCTTATGTTTTTCTTAATGCAGTTTTTATGCCAAAAATGAAATTTACTGCAAACTCTTTATTTGAGGGAAATCGAGCTGTTCAGAGAATAACCATACTGTCCGCTCATGAAACAGTTGTGTACGATAGCGTACACTTTTTTACAAATATATTGACACAAAGAATTTAAAAAATACGAAGGAATCGTTAGTAAATAAAATGGTCTATATAATTTTTATATGCAGCATTTGCGATTCGGTATGTAATTTGCATAGATTAATAAAAAATGGAGTTTATACATGAGCCAAAAATACGGCAAGATTCTAGTTGTTGATGATAAAGAAGACATTTTATTTGCACTAAAATTACTGCTGAAAAAGCATGTTGAGAAGATCGATACTGAGCAAAATCCGGGCAATATTCCGGAACTTCTGAAAAATGAATCCTATGATCTGGTTCTTCTTGATATGAATTTCACAGCAGATATGAGCGGCGGGCAGGAGGGGTATTACTGGATGCAGCGAGTTAAAGAGATCGACCCGAGCATTCTTGTGATATTTATTACCGCTTATGGAGATGTCGAAAAGGCAGTGAAGGCGATCAAGGCAGGCGCCACTGATTTCGTTCTTAAACCCTGGCAGAATGAGAAACTTCTTACGACTATTAATACTGCACTGAAGCTCCGTCAGTCTCAAACCGAGGCAAGTAATCTTCGAATAAAACAGAAAGAACTCAGCGCTGCACTCGACCAACCCTTCAGTGATTTCATTGGAATCTCGCAAGAGATGCAGAAGGTGTTTGCAACTATACAAAAAGTTGCCGAAACAGATGCAAGTGTGCTGATACTTGGCGAAAACGGTACAGGCAAGGAGCTTGTAGCGCGCGCCCTTCACAGGAATTCCGGAAGAAGGGATGAAGTTTTTATCAGTGTTGATCTCGGTTCCATAAATGAGAATCTCTTTGAAAGTGAACTTTTTGGACACGTGAAAGGTTCTTTTACTGACGCAAAAAGCGATCGGATCGGACGCTTTGAGGTCGCATCCGGGGGTACACTTTTTCTTGATGAGGTTGGGAATCTTTCTCTGCCAATGCAGGCAAAATTACTCACCACCCTTGAGAAAAGACAGATAGCGCGGGTTGGAGCAAACAAGATCATTCCAATTGATGTGAGAATGATATGCGCAACTAATATGCCCATCCATGATATGACCCGGGAGAACACATTCCGGCAGGACCTGCTCTACAGGATGAACACTGTTGAGATTTTCCTCCCTCCTCTCCGCGATCGAGGTGAAGATATCCCACTATTAGCAGAGCATTTTCTAAAAAATTATGCAAAGAAGTACAAAAAAGAAATCAATTCAATAAGTGAAAGAGCAATAAAAAAACTGGAACTCTATCCATGGCCCGGAAATATTCGTGAACTACAGCATGCACTGGAAAGAGCTGTGATCTTGAGTGAATCTCATGTCTTATATCCTGAGGATTTTCTACTTTCTGTAAAGGGTGATGAAGGTGACCATGTGAGTTTTGAAACCTATAATCTCGAAGATGTAGAAAAATCGGTTATTCAAAGAGTTATTCGTAAACATCATGGAAATATAACAATTGCAGCGAAGGAACTCGGACTTACACGAACTTCGCTTTATAGAAGAATGGAAAAATATGATATATAAAAATTTTAAATAAATATTATTATCCGAATTTTTCTGCTGCTTATAACGCTCTTTTTCCTTGTTTTTATATACTTCAGAACTAGTTTTCACATCACACTTATCTTTGTTGGGGCTCTCGTGCTACTGGAGATATATTCTCTGATCTATTATATAGACAGAACAAACCGTGACCTGACAAACCTCCTCGACTCGATCCAGTATTCTGACTTCAGCCGAACGTTCACTATCGAAAAAGACAGCTCGAGCTACAAGGAATTCAAGAGTGCTTTTAATAAGGTCATCAATAAATTCAAAACCGTTCGTGAAGAAAAAGAGGAGCAGTATCATTATCTGCAGAATGTGCTCCATCATGTGGGAATTGCCCTGATCGCATTTCGAAAGAACGGAAAAGTCGAGATGATCAATAATACGGCAAAGAAACTTTTCAGGATAAACAATCTGAGGAACATTTTGCTGCTCGAGGATTTTAATAAAGAAATGGTCGAGACTATTCTCAAACTTAAATCCGGAGAACGCTCCCTTGTGAAAGTGTATGATAATGATGAACTGCTGCAGCTCGCAATTTTTGCGACAGAATTTACTCTGAATGAGAGGATAATAAAATTAGTCTCTATTCAGAATATACAGCATGAATTGGAAGAGCAGGAAATGGAGGCATGGCAAAAGCTGATCAGAGTGCTTACCCACGAAATCATGAATTCGATCACGCCTATTGCCTCGATTTCTTCCACAGTTAATTCCATCCTGCAGGAGATCACGGAAGATGCCAAAGATAAAGACGGCAAAGATGTCGATCCCGAGACCATAAAAGATATTCGGGAAGCGCTGACAACCATTCATAAAAGAAGTACAGGGCTTCTCCACTTTGTGGAAACCTACAGGAATCTTACACGAATCCCCAAGCCGAATTTTCAGATATTTCTTATTAAAAATTTGTTCAATCATGTCGGAGTGCTTCTCGAAGAGGAATTCAAAAAGAAGAACATCTCTTTTGATTACTCTATTTACCCCAAAAGCTTAGAGCTTGCTGCTGATGAAGATCTTGTGCAGCAGGTCGTGATAAATCTATTGAGAAATGCTGTCCAGGGTGCTGAGCTGCAGGAAAAGCCGGTTATTGAGTTGAAGGCATTCGTAAACGAACGTGGGCGTGTCATAATTCAGGTTGTTGATAATGGTTCAGGTATACAGGAAGAATCCATGGATAAGATTTTCATTCCATTTTATACAACCAAAAAAGAGGGTTCGGGTATCGGGCTGAGTTTGTCTCGGCAAATAATGGGATTGCATGGAGGTACGATAACTGTAAATTCTGATCCAGATGTGAAAACAGAATTTACACTGCGTTTTTAGTTAATGATATAATTCCAAAAGCAAACGTTTTTTGCAACGTCTGTTTTGCCATTAACAATAAGTTTGTAGAGATATAAACCTGGACTAATGTTTCGCAGCTGCCACGAGCCTTCTATGATCAACGTTCAAAAGTCAATCAGTTGAATCGTAGATTCAAGTTATATTTGACGAAAACTGGCTTGAGGAGCTGCTTGTTATGCCTATTCTATCAAAAATCAGTCTTATTTAAAATTTCATTTCAATTATGATGGGTTCTTCATCCTCAGTTGGAGCTTCAAAATATTTTTTATAAGATTCATACACTGTTTCATCAATTTTAAAAGCATCCTTTGGTGGATTTTCGGTACGTTTAATGGTTCGCTCTTTTCTGGTGTCATCAGAAATTTTGAGGTTAATAAAGTTTTGGTATAGCTCAACTTTTTAACTACGATCATGAATCTCTTTTCTTGTAGATTTACCCAAATTCCATCATCTA
>FUWD012895718.1_pt1 | contig 11592 bp, 11 predicted proteins | sample 1063281 | NCBI WGS metagenome assembly FUWD01 (sample SAMEA79048168, study PRJEB19326) | metagenome | biome: marine
CTTATTCAGGCAAGAGCTGTTGATAAGCCTAATGAAGTGGTTATTAGAATCCTGGAGGAAGCCTTCGAAATTCTTAAATCAGGAAAAATTGAACATCTCGCTCGTAAAATTAAGGCGTCCCTCAATGACACACAAAGCGCTGTTCATTTGATTTCGAGGCTTAACACCAAGCCTGGAAGAATTTTAGGAGCCTCTGATACTGTTTATGTGGCGCCGGACATCTTCATTTTCAAAGCAGGAAATGATTATTCCATTATATTGAATGATGATGGTCTGCCCCTTCTGAAAAATCAATTCTATGTTTCAGAAGGCTTTGCACAATGGTTCATCATCGTCTTCAACCAAGGATTACCTTCAGGAAAAGATCCGCAACGCTATTTGGTTGATAAAGAGCATTCACCAGAGGCAGAGGACCATTTATAAGACTACCCAATCCATACTGAAGTTTCAGAGGGAATTCTTTGACAAGGGCATTGATTATTTGAGACCTTTAGTCCTTAAAGATGTCGCCGAGGACATAGAGATGCATGAATCCACAGTAAGTCGGGTCACATCAAACAAATATGTCCACACCCCTCGGGGCATCTTCGAATTGAAGTTTTTTTTCAATTCAGCAATAAAGCATGGGGCGGATGAAATAGCTTCCGAATCAGTAAAGAACCACATTTTGAGGATCGTGAGATCCGAGGATGTTAGAAAACCTGTCAGTGACAAACAAATAGTTGAGGAGCTGGCCAAAACCGACATTACCATAGCCCGTAGAACAGTGGCAAAATATAGGGAAATGCTCGGGATCGCTCCATCAAGCAGGAGAAAAAAGAAGTTTTGATAAACAGATCCACAAGTTGGGATCTGCTTAAGGAGGTAATAACATGCAAGTATCGGTAACATTCAGGCACATGGAGCCTTCTGAGGCTCTCAAAAGCTACGTTCAGGACAGAACGGCAAAGTTGACCAAGTACATAGACAAACCATTGGAAAGCCAGGTTACTCTGTCCGTTCAAAAGTTCCGCCAAATGGCCGATGTCGTAATCAGTGTAGACGGTCTTAGAATATCTGGGCAAGAAACCCATGAGGACATGTACGCAGCGATTGATCTGGTGATGGACAAAATCGAAAGACAGGTAAAAAAGTACAGAGGCAAAATCAGGAAACACAAGCCGTCTCAGGGCAAGGAACTAAGATGGCGAAGAGACACTTACGAGTCTGAAAGTTTTGAAGATGACAAAGAACCTGTAATTGTAAAGACTGAAAACTATTTCATCAAACCAATGTCCGTAGATGAAGCAGCCATGCAGATGGATCTTTCTCACCAGGAATTTCTGGTTTTCAACAATGCTTCAACCCAGACAATTAATGTAGTATATAAAAGGAAAGATGGAAATTATGGATTGATAGTTCCTCAAAGCGCTTGAATCAATGAAATGTAGCACTAATAAAATGCTTTGAGCGTTTTGTCTGGTCAATCTTATATAAGCTGACTAACAAAAAAGGGTGTAGGTAGCCTACACCCTTTTAATTAATGTGTATTTCCTGCAAGGGATGAAAGAGTTTTCAAATGAGGATATTAGATTTCCTCGGCATTGACGCCATAATAGGATCGATGGAAGCAACTTCCAAGGAAGAAGCGTTAATTGAACTTGTGGGTCCGATTCTAGAAACGAACCCTCGTCTGGACAAAAAACAATTGCTTCAAACAATATTAGAAAGAGAAAAGCTAGGAAGCACCGGTCTAGGAGGAGGAGTAGCAATACCGCACGGCAAATTCGAAGATCTTGAAAAATTGGCCGCAAGTTTTGGACGAAGCAAAAAGGGTATCGATTTTTCGTCCATGGACAATAAACCCGCCCACCTTTTTTTCATGTTGATTGCTCCAAAGAATTGCGCTGGTGATCATCTCAAGGCATTGGCTCGAATCTCCCGGCTCCTTAAAGATCCCATTCTCACCAACAACCTGAGACAGGCTGAAGATTCCGCTCAAATTTATGAGCTTCTCGAAGAAAGCGACCTTAAATTCCCATAAAACTCCCTTGGATATTTTATGCGGTTTCGCTGACGGATGATAACCGACGTTACGGTCTCACAGAGCCCTTTTGGCGTTTTGAAGATTCTCATACATCAGGAATCAGCCCTATAAGCGCATAGATCACCGCACATGGTACATGTTTCATGGTCTTCGGAACACGTTCGTGCTCTGATATCCCTGGCAAGTTCCGGCGAAAGCGCCAATCTTAATTGCTCAGGCCAATTGCGGTCCTTTCTGGCCCTGCTCATTTCTTCATCCCATTTCCAGGCGTCTTCATCTCCTCGTGCTAACTCCGCGGCATGTCCAGCTATTCTTGACGCCAACACGCCCATTCGGACGTCCTCCACGTTAGGTAGCCCCAAATGTTCTGATGGCGTAACATAGCAAAGGAAATGAGCTCCATGAAAAGCTGCTATCGCTCCCCCAATCGCTGATGTGATGTGATCCATGCCTGGCGCTATGTCGGTCACCAAAGGCCCAAGAACATAAAATGGCGCATTGTCGCATAGTTGCTTTTGCAACATCATTTGAGAAGCTATTTGGTTCAAGGGAACATGCCCCGGGCCTTCAATGATCGTCTGAACCCCTTTTTGCCTGGCTCGCCGATTCAATTCTCCAAGGGCTATAAGCTCCTGAACCTGCGCTGCATCCATTGAATCCGCTATTGCTCCGGGTCTCAGACCGTCGCCCAGGCTCAAGACCATTCCATATTCTTTGCATATATCCAGGACTTCATCGAACCTCTCGTAAAGCGGATTTTCCTTGTTGTTTGCTCGGATCCATCTGGCGATGAAACTACCGCCTCGACTAACTATTCCACAAACTCGCCGCTTTTTTTCAGGTGTTCAATTGCGCTGATGGTAACTCCACAGTGAACCGTGACGAAACTGATTCCATCTTCTCCATGCAACCTGATAGCGTCGAGCATCTCGTCACCGGTCATCTTTTCCGAAGCCCCTCGTGTGCGCACAGACCTCACTATTGCCTCGTAAATAGGAACTGAACCCACAGGAATGGCGGATTCGTTGACAACCTTTTTTCTAATGGATCTGAGATCACCGCCGGTGGAAAGATCCATGACAGCGTCAGATCCAGCCCTTACGGCCGCATCGAGCTTACGAAGCTCAAGGTCTTCGTCCACCAAATCTGGAGAAGTTCCAATATTCGCGTTAACTTTTACCTTCAGACCGTGTCCCACGGCCACTGGCTTACCTGAAGGAGGAGCCTTGAATATGATGGCCTTTCCCGCATCTATAAGATTCAGAAGTATATCAACTGCAACCTTCTCTTCCGAAGCAATCTGTTCTATCAATATGTTCAAGTATGTTACTCCAATCTCTTAATTTAGGTCAGTATATTTGCCCAGTATACAATTGTCCACTGCGTTTCAGAAAACCGCAATACTCAATAGCCAGATTTTTGCGGTTAGCAGACAATTAGTTGATCCATAAGTTTCCCGTTAATTCCTTCTAAAAGGTTTCCCTATTTCGATTCTACGAGGATTCCAATTTGAGCCGCTTCATTAAAGGGCGTTACAGCATGAATCGAATGTGCGCCAATGCAAGGGGTCCAATAGAATTCATAGGGCGGAGCTGTCCTAGCTATCTCTTTTCCATCTATCAGCCAGATAATTTCCTTTACCACTTCTTGTGGTTGAGCCCTAAATACAATGGTCGAAGGATAAAGGCTCGAGCATACGAAGCGGTCACCGTCATGAGGACTTATTATTTCTATTCCCCTACTTTTTATTTCATTCTTACCGGACGCTTGAGACTGGCCACTTCTAACAGCCTCAGCAAGCCTGAACCTTCCCTTGCCCTGTTCTTTCTCTCTCTTGTGAATCCATTTTGCATAAACCGGCCCCAGGTAAACATGTTCCTGATCCACTGATTCTAACTCTCGTCCATGAATCTTGCTCTTTCCATTATCTTCGAAACTAATCGACGCCTTTTCGCTGAGTTTGCCCGTCACGCTGAATTCGGCTCCAGAATAAATCAACGACATAACTTCTTTCAGGATGGGCCCGCAGGAAGCCGCTCCCAGGGCGTCTTTTGTAGGAGAACCATCAAAATTCCCCGCCCAAACACCAACAACGTGTTTTGAGGTGTAACCTACGGCCCAGGAATCTCTATACTGGCTACTCGTTCCTGTCTTTATCGCAACGGGGAAACTAAAATCAAAATATACGGGATTCCCAAAAGTCAGTACCCTGGCAAGAGGATCTTTCAGAATATCATTGATTTGAAAAGCAACTTCTTCTGAAAACATTTTCTTGATGCCGATCTGCTCTTCTGGTCTAAATCTCAAAGGCTGAAAGTTTCCACCGGCGCTCAAACAAGCGTAGGCCTGAACCAAATCACAAAGTCTGACTTCCACCGCGCCAATTGACAGGCCCAGACCGTACTTCTCCGGTTGATGGCGTTTTTCTGAAATCAGCCCCAGTCGCTTCAGAACAGTATAAAACTCACCAACTTTAATGAGTTCCGTTATCTTGATGGCGGGAATGTTTAAGGAACTCCCCAAGGCGGATCTCAAATTTACTGGGCCGTATGAAATTCTGTTCGCGTTGAACGGCATGTAATCACCGTCAACAGTCTTGTAACTTCTGAAAGTGTCAGCAATTTCCGAAGAATCTGAAAATCCCCTTGATAAAGCGAGCGCATAAAGAAAAGGTTTAAGAGTTGAACCTGCGGATCTAAAAGAAGTTGCCCCGTTATTGTAACCAAGATCGTCTTCTCCATAGTTCAGGGATCCAACCATGCAAAGGACCTCGCTGTTCCCGGTTTCGACTACCATAACTGCCGCCTGACTTGCACCTAGACGCCGCAATCTGTTTTTGTGTGACTGAAGTAATTTTTCTACGGAGCGTTGTAGGTTGAGGTCGAGAGTTGTGCGTATTTCAGGTTTTTCGACTGAGGCGCTTTTGAGTACGTGCCCTACAAAATGTGGCGCTTCGTTCGGAAATATTCTTGGATGAAAAGTCAACGACCCTGGCGAATCAGATACCTTCACGAAATCATGCGGAAACGCCCCCTCATCATCCATCTTCTTAACAAGAATGTCTGCATTCCTTAGTAATTGGCTTCTTCCTTTTGAGCGAGTAGGGTCGAATCGGCTCGGAGCGCGCGGAATTACCGCTAGACAGGCGGCTTCATAAAATCCTATCGATTGGAGATCCTTCGAAAAATAAATTAGTGAAGCTATACCTGCGCCTCTAAGCTGGCCTCCCATGGGAACCATGTTGAGATAAAGTTCCAGAATCTCGTTCTTAGAGAGTTGCGCCTCAAGTTTTAGGCTTTCCAAGAGTTCGATCAGTTTTGAAGTGTAGTTTCTAGGGCGGGGGTTTAGTAATCTTACCACCTGTTGTGATATTGTTGAAGCTCCGGATATTTGCCTCTGATGTTTCAGGTTGGTGTAGGCGGCTCTGATTATCGCAAGAGGGTCAAAACCGGGATGATAAAAGAATCTTCGGTCTTCGGAATAGATTGTGGCCTGAATTAGGGTATTCGGTATTTTCTCCAGGTTCCTCCAAATTCCTACTTCTCCATTTTCATCGGCAATAAACTTCAGGATCCGCCCGTTTCGGTCGGTGACCAATCTGGCGGGCCTGTTTTTCTCTGAATCAAAGGCTTTTCTGAAATCGGGAGCGTAATAACCCAATAAAATTAGAATTAGACCAAGGATGGCTCCAATAGCCGCGGATATTGATAGAACCAATTTTTTGGTGGGACGATCAGGCATGACATTCCTGGTTTAAGGTTCCTTGGACAAACATTTTGCATACAACACTCCGGTCCACAAAAGGAGTTGGCAGGAATGTCATGGGATCAAGCGGTCTTCAAAACATCTTCCTGAGCCCTGTTCCAAATTTAGTTTTAGCATTTTCGCGGATGCCAGAATCCTCTTACAGTTTCTATTAATTGCCGGGAATTCATCTGAGTCCTTGTATAACTGTAGCGTCATGTTTTCAATATTCTCCACTGTCGTCCACAAGTTGTTTAATCTGTCTTTCTGGTTCATCAGTTATCAGCCCTTCTTACGAAGATCTTTGAATCGCTTAGCCTTGACTTCATATCTCGGTAATGTCCCAAGTTGAAAAAACTGGATGTCGTATCCAAGGTTGGTTTTCAAACGCAGCTCTGTTTTGAGTTTACCCTCAATCCGCCTTAACTCACCTTCGGAACTTACGCCAACTTCCACCTTTAATGATATATGATCAATATCCTTCCGCTTATCTACTGTCACTTCGTATTCATTCCCGAGTTCCGGCATGGATCTGACCACATCCTCAATCGCTGAAGGCGCAAGCAACACCCCTTTAACTTTGGTTATATCGTCCGCCCGGCCAATTACCCCTCCCTTGAACAATTTGTAAGTACGACCGCAATTACATTGACAACTGTCAAGTTCCACTATGTCCTTTGAATCAAAACGGACACAAGGCTGAGCTATACGATCCAGAGCTGTAATGACAAGTTTGCCCGGTTTACCAGGTTCGGTTATTATTTGACCTGTGTCCAAGTCTTCGATTTCAGCAAGAAACATGGCTTCATTCACATGGAGACCACCTGATTGACTGGCGCATTCAAAACCCCAGGCCCCAATTTCGGTTGCTCCGCTGTGATCAAAGACTTTGGCCTTCCATAATTCTTCTATCCGTTTCTTGGTTGATAAAATTAACGCTCCGGGTTCCCCTGCGCACGTTATTTTATTTATGTGGAGTTGAGCCGGATCAATTCCTAGTTTGTTGACCGCTGTGTCAGCCATTCCCAGAACATAGGTCGGTGTGGCCATCATGGCTGTGGCTCCGACCTCCTGCATCTTGAGTATTCTAGCCTGAGTGTCCAGTATACCTCCCGGGACAGTCTCACAGCCAATTTTCTCGCTGGCATAATGCGCTGCCCAGAAGGCTACGAAAACATTGTATCCAAATGGCAGGAAAACTCTGTCATCTGGCCTGTAGCCTTGAGCCCACAGCAGAGTGGCCCAACATTCAGCCCACCATTCCCAGTCCTGCCAAGTGTCGGCTTGATAGACTGGTTGACCGGTAGTCCCGCTGGTCTGCCTAAATTCCGTCACCTCATCGAGAGGCACGCACAGGGCGTCCCCATAAGGGAAAGGTTCCTTACGCTGAACATCCCGCATCATAGATTTTTCAACTTTAGGGACAAGCCTGACATCATCCAGAGATTTGATGTCGTGAGGAACTAAACCGGCATTTTGGTACAGCGTCCTGTGGAATTTAGATTGCTTGTAGGTCCAGTCAAGAATCCTCTGAAACTTTCTCAGTTGGAGTTCTTCAAGGTCCTCCCGAGAAAGCGTCTCGAGGTAGGGATTCCAGTATGGTATGGATTTATTGACAAATATCATTTCGCCACAGTCCTATTGACACATGCTATCTCGAATGAACTCAGGTCTGGCTTATTTCATGAATGTGTTTGGCGCCCAAAGTGAAATCTCCGGGAACAGCAATAATATAAGGAGGCATATGACCATACCGATGAGATATGGGTACACACCTTTGTAAATAGTGCCTACAGGTTCCTTAGTGACACCGGAGACTACAAACGCGTTGATTGCGACAGGTGGTAAGATAATTCCGATCATGGTTATAACGCATACTATTACACCGAACCATATTGGGTCATATCCCATCTTGATGACTACCGGCAGGAATATCGGTGTGGCGAGAATAAGGAAAGCAAGATCTTCAATGAATGATCCGCCGATTAGGTACACGGCGACAATGATCAACATGATAATATTGCGATCAAGCTGCAGCCCTTCCATCCACTGCGCTACTAAATATGGAGTTCTCGTGACGGCGAAAAAATGACCTAGAATCGTGGCTCCTGCAATTAACATTAAAACCATACAGGCTATTCGCAATGTTTCCTTTATGGCTTTGATGAATTTCTTCAGATTCATATCCTTTTTCGCAATTGTGAGCGCAAGGACCGCCACCGTTCCCACACTCCCAGCCTCGGTAGGCGTGAAAAACCCGTACATGAGACCTCCCACAACAATGATGAAGATTAACCCCACCAACAAGACAGGAGGAAGGGAAGCAAACCTTTGAGCCCACGTGGATTTCTCTCCTCTGGGCCCCAATGACGGGTTGATGATGTTCCATCCAATGACGGTGGCCGCAAATGAAAAAGCTATAATAAGACCGGGGATAATCCCGGCTAGAAATAGCTTGCCTATGGAGGTTTCCGTTAGAATTCCATAAACTATGAGCACAACGCTTGGTGGAATCAATATTCCCAACGTGCCGACAGTTGCTACAGTGCCACACGACAATCTTCTATCATATCCGTACCTATCCATTTCAGGAACAGCAATCGTGGCGAACGTCGCCGCAGTAGCCGGAGAAGAGCCACATATCGCTTTAAACATTGTGGCGGCCACGACTGTGCCAAGAGCCAGTCCTCCAGGGATGTGACCCAGAAATTTGTAGGCGGAATCATAAAGACTCCTGGCTACTCCCCCGCTCGCCCCGACCTGTCCCATCAGTACAAACATGGGTATTACCGTGAAACCATAAGACGAAAAAACGCTGAAAATATCCTTTGCGACCAGACTGAAAGCGGCGTCGACATTGATTATGGCTGCAAATCCTATGAAACCAGCCAAGGCCATTGCAAATCCGATTTCCAATCCGACAAAGAAAAGTCCAAACAACAGTAGGATTACCAGTAAACTGATTGTTGCGACACTCATAGCTGAGGTTCCCTCGTCTCCAGGATGTCATTGAACAGTGTAAAACACTCAATCAAGCAACAAACAGACAGGCCCCATGCCACTGGATACATAGGAAGTTGCAATGTAGGGGTGACTTCTCCGTTGATTCTAAAATCGGTTCCCATTGACCAGAGATTGACCGAAATCATCAGAAATAACAGAATACCTATCATACGTGTGATGATCCTCAGTAAACGCCTCCAGCCTCCAGAAAGCACACTAGGCAAGAAATCCATTATTACGTGTCCGTTGGATCGAGAAGTCTCCGGAATTGCGAATCCAACCACTATGGCCCCAAGCAAACCAACGAGTTCATATGCGCCCACAATTGGACGCTGAAATGCCCTCAAGATTACATCGCTCACAGTTAGAGCCATGCTGGCCACTAGAGCCACCCCTGCAATTGCAAACATCGACCGGGACAAAGCGCGACTTAATACTGAGATTTTGTTCACAGCCACACTCCAGTACAAGCTACAATCCCATCTAACAAACTTAGACCGTCATCATGTTTCTATATCTCAAGGATTTTTGCCTAACCATTCAAGGCTAAACTGAAGAGCCTCTCCACCAGGCAGGCCCTTTTGTTTCATGTTGGCCACATATTCGTCTAAAACCGGCTTAACGGTTTTGGCCCAACGTTCATTTTCTTCCTTTGAAAGGGGGATTATCTGATTACCCTGCGCCAGGGTGAACTCTGTTCCGACCTTGTCAAATTCATCCCACGCTTTACCGGTTTTGGGGATCCATTCCTCATTTATCTTTTCAATTGTTTCCTGCACATCCTTGGGCAACGCATCCCACTTCTTTTTGTTCATCGCGACGAAAAAACCAAGAGTATAAGCGGAATCAAAATTTTGTGTTGTAGATTTGATTACCTCTGCAAACTTCCAGCCTTTAAGAGTTTCAATGGGGGATACAAGTCCGTCCACTACTCCTTTCTGTAAGGATTCGTAGGCTTCATTTTGGGGCATCGCAACCGGAGTCGCTCCTAGAGCGCTTACAACTTTGGCGCTTGTGCCGGAACATCGAATCTTCATACCCTTGAGATCTTCCATGACCTTTACTGGTTTCTTGGTGTGAAAAATACCTGGCCCATGGCCATGCAAATACATGATTTTTACATCAGACAGTTCTTTGGGATTAAATTGCTTGTAAAAGGCGTTTGCCAATCCAGTAGCCTGGACCCCACTTTTATATCCTAGAGGCAAATCAATTACCTCAGACATGGGGAATCGACCTTTTGTATAGCTCAGCACCGACATACCGATGTCGGCTATGCCCTTTACCACTCCGTCATAGGTCTGATCCGCAGGAGTTAAGGTAGCCCCGGGAAACATGTTTATTTTAACGGCGCCGTTTGTTCTCTTCTCCACTTCCTTTGCCCATTCGGTAGCTAGTAAAGTGTGTCCATGTGTCGCAGGAAAGAAAATTGAATAATTCAGTTCTGTTGTTTTGGCGCTGACTTCAGCTACGCCCGAGTGCAGAGAAAAAGCCAGAAACGTAACAAGCATCAACGAACATAATACTTTAAACTTCCTCTCCATTTTTGTTCTCCTTTGTTTTTCTTCAGTGACTTATTATGCCTTATTATGAGGTTTCATTGGAACAAAAAACCGCCGTATAGTTATATACGGCGGTCATGGGCTGTTAAACAATCAGCCGGCATAAAGCCTAGACCAAGTCTTCAAAATTTACCTTATCCAGATCAATCGCCCTAGCGATTCCATCCGACACATTTTCTTCTGATCGGTCCACATCGAGTGCCGTTTTTGCATCAGCCGTCTCCAAATCTATAAAGGAGAAACCATCCGGATCGATGATTCCCAAACTTCCTTGATCAATATCTGCCTCGATATTGCGCGCCATCTTTGGATAGGCCTTGTCATCAAGCAATCCAAGTTTCTCAAACGAAACATCGTTAGGATCTATCATAACGGAACTGCTGACTCTCATTTCTTCGGGATCCATAGCCCTTTTCAGTTCAGGTTGGAGATTCAAGGAGGCTATCTGCTCTCCAGTTGAGCTCTCATTCCCAACCACAGACGCGTAGGTCACTGTCGAATCCTCTGCAAGGTATCCTGACGATTTGGTCACGTCCGCAAGCGTTGCAACTTCGGCTTGACCAACTCTCAGTACCGCTCCCCTATCAACATTAGACCTGAAATTGTCCAATCCAGTGAACCATTCTTCGACGGCGCGTTTAGTGGATCCCTCGAAATCAACACCTGTTGCCCACGGGTCATCAGTTCCAGATGACCATGTATGAAACGCCTCTCCTCCGATGGGGCGTGGGTTGGACCCAGCGTCAAAAGCGGAACCAATAACAGAAGCTTGAAACTCAAGCCCAACCGGCGAAAGAACAAATCCTTGTGAAGCGGCGCTGGTTATCGAGGATTCCTGAATCTCTGATTCCACTGTTGTGGTTGTCAAAACATCAGTTCTTAAAACGTCCAACTGTGGTTCCGGAGTATCAGAAATTTCGATAGATATCAGGCCTGTGCCATTTTTGAGTGAGGCTCCGTCCGAATCAACCGCAAATATGGATATTCGGGCCAACCCATAGTAATTAGGAGCAGGGTTGAATGATATACCTTTAAGCAAATCATTGATCTGTGAAGGCGTGCCAGATAGCACGATCTCGGAAGAATCGGACCCCAGCCCACTGATGACACCAGAGGAAGGATCCTGAACTCTGAGTGTGACGGTAAGGACATCTCCTTCTACATCTCCAAACACAATTGGATCGATAGGTATTGCCCCACTATCCTCGAAACCCTTAAGGCTCTGATTGATTCCAGATAAAGCCTCCGGATCGTCAT
>FUWD013028312.1_pt1 | contig 11591 bp, 8 predicted proteins | sample 1063281 | NCBI WGS metagenome assembly FUWD01 (sample SAMEA79048168, study PRJEB19326) | metagenome | biome: marine
ACGACCTGCAAGCCCAAGATCTCGATTTAACCAAGAAGCATAGATCGGTCCTCCGTAAACTTCCAATCCCCAGAAGATCATATTTTCATGTTGGTATTCACCTTGAGGCTTCAGGCGAAAAGTAGGGCTATCAGTATGGCTGAGCATAACGCGCGCTGCTTAATTCTTTTTGAGGAACAATGAAAGCAATGAGCGCACCTGAATCTCTTAAAACAAAATAACGCCCTCCTTTTTTAACTTTAAAATCTGTTTTCTCATTGAGTTCTTTGAACTGATTTTTTTCAATTCTTGAACACACGCCTCAACAGCATGATAAGCAGAAGGAGATTTTTCGATAAAAGAGAGCAAATCAGACATATTTTTAGGGGGTTATTTGTTTATTAGTTATGCAAAATTGAGTGATTATTTTCAAAAGAATATCTTCTAAAGTTAAAGAGCAACAGATGATCTCTAAAAAGGCAAATTGATCAGTTCTTCTTTTTGTATAAGAATTAAGGGCCCCGTCCTTTTTTAAGTGAGTGAGCATACGTTTTGTCGTAGTATTTAAGGAGACGAGAAGCTGCTTCTTTTATTTCTTCACTTTCAATGGCGTGGATAATTTCTCGTGTTTCCTGTAAGCCCAGTCTCTTTTTTAAAAGAGTAACCGCAGATATGAGCTTCTCTTTTTTTTCTTGTCCATATTCTTGCATTATATTTTGAATGCGCTTTTCTGAATCTATTTGAAGAAAGTAAAGGGGGGCTGCTCGCATCAAATTATAAATGGGATTTGGGATGCAACATCGCCCAATCAAACGGCTTTCATCCTCTACCCAAATGGGTTTAGTAAGGTCCACTTGATAAAGGGCTTCTGCTATTCTATTTTCAAAGTGTTCACAAGTAGGCTGGCTTATCTTGGTCGATCCAAAGAGACTCCCTCGATGATTAGCGGCCATTTCTAAATCTAAAACCTGCTGCTCTTTTTTAAAAACAGCTAGCCATTCACTTTTACCTGTTCCAGTGTAACCTCCTAAGCATCGAAATAAATAGGGTTGATTAAAGGAATTTAAAACCCAACTGCGATAGTTTTTATAGCCTCTTAAAAGAGAAGTTGCCGGTATACGGCAGAAGTTTAAGAGCCATAAAAGAGACTGACTTCGCATTCCTCCTCTTGCACAGTAAACTTTGACTTTAGGAGCTTTTCGTTTTCTAATTTGTCTAACCCAATCGCTGAGTTTGGGCCCTACAAATTTAAGCCCTACTTCTACAGCTTTTGAAGATCCTTGGAGTTTGTAGGCGATTCCAACTTGAGCTCTTTCTTCATCTGTAAATAGAGGAAGATTCCAAGCTCCAGGAATGTGACCCTGTTCAAATTCCTTAGGACTTCTGACATCTATAATCTGCCCTTCTAGATTTAGAAATTCTTCAATTGAGGTTTTTTTATGCTCCATCGACTCTTCCCTTATTTGAAAGAGTCAAAATAGCAAAAAATTTGATATATGTAACGGAGTATTCAAACTAAAGAAGCTCTTTATTCAAGGGGCTCTAAACATTCGTAAAATTTAGGCTTCTTTGAATAGTCTTCAAGTGTTCTAAAGCTTCATCTAAAGCTACAAGATATCTTTCCTTAATTGCTTCAAACGCATCTCTTGAAACTTCAGTTCCATTAGCATCCACATATCTAGTTTGAGAATTTTTAGCATCTGGATAATAAGTACCTAGACCTACATTATTTTCATAAGCTGGAACAAGGGCATTCAACAAGTTGTTGATTTCATTAACAAGCAATTGATCATCAGATCTTGTAGTTTCAATTTCATTGAAATATTTCTGAAGCTCTTTAAGCTCTCCTTTAAAAGCAAAGAGAGGGAGAGTCCCCGGTCCTCCAACCCAACCAGCAGGCATTGGTGGTGGATTATTCCTTAGATTTAACTTATCTAAAAGAGTTCGCAAAGCAACTACTTTAGTAACAATTGGCTCAGACACCTGGTACAGAGTAAAGTTCATCTCTCCTTTAATAGAAGTTTGATTAACAGTTTCAGCATTTTTCGAAAATGGCATTGCTGTAGGTAATGTTGGATTGATTTTCATACTTTCTCCTTAAAATAAAAGTGATATTAGGCTTAAGGATATCCCTTTTATGTAAAGATAAGATAAAGACAGCCTGTCTTCAAGATGCTTGAAGTAAGCTCTTTATGAAGAACGCTATCTAGGAATGAGCTTTTCCATCCCACCTATATAGCGCTGCAGAGCCTTTGGAATAGATACAGAACCATCACTATTTTGGTGGTTTTCTAAGAGAGCTACCATCAAACGAGAGGTAGCGAGGCCCGATCCATTTAAAGTGTGAACAAACTGAGGTTTGTCCCCTTTTTCTTTGAATCGAATTTTGGAACGCCTTGCTTGAAAGTCCGTGCAGTTTGAGATAGATGAAACTTCCATGTATTTCTCTTGCCCTGGCAGGTAGACCTCTATGTCAATTGTTTTAGCAGCAGCAAAAGACATATCTCCTGTCACTAAAAGCATTCTTTTATAAGGCAGCTCAAGTTTTTCTAAGATGGCTTCAGCACTTTCCACAAAGTTATTGAAAACAGCTTCGCTTTTGCTTGGTTGAGCAAAAGCAAACATCTCCACTTTATTAAATTGATGGGTACGAATAAGTCCCCTCTCTTGTTTACCTGCAGCTCCAGCTTCTCTCCTAAAACAGGGCGTGTAAGCCACATATTTCAAAGGAAGTTCTTTTGCGTGTAAAACCTCGTCATAATGAAGTCCGTTAAGAGCGACTTCGGCTGTTGGAAGCAAACAAAATTCGAATTGCTTATCGTTAATTTCATAAGCTTGATCTTTAAATTTTGGATATTGACCTGAAGCATACATCATTTCAGGGCGTACAAGTAGAGGCGGTATCCACTGAGTGAATCCATTTTGGATATGATGTTCAAGCATCATGTTAATCAAAGCCCACTCTAAGCGTGCTCCCATCCCTCGATAGACAGGCCATCCAGTTCCTGTTATTTTCGCTCCTTTTTCAAAGTCAAAAAGGTGATGCTTTTCATTGAGTTCTAAATGGTTTTTAAATGGGAAAGAAAAATGGGTCTTTTTGCCTTCTTCTTTCAAGCAGACATTGTCTTTAGGGTCCAACGAAGATTTGATTCCTTCCATAGGAAGGTTAGGTAAGACGGCAAGTTCGTGATTCAACTTCTGCTCGAACCCTTGAAGTTTTTCATCTAAACCTTGAATTTGATCTCCAAAGTGACCTACTTTTTTCAAAAGGCTTGAGGCATCTTCCCCTTTTCTCTTAAGTTCTCCTATTTGCTTAGAAAGCGTATTACGCTCACTTTTAAGAGCCTCTACTTCCGTTTTTATCTGTCTTATCGATTCATCTAAAGAGATGACTTGAGAAAGATTAACTTCTGGATCTTTGGTTTTTAACTGCTTTTCTAATTCTTCTGCTTGATCGCGGATGAGCTTCATATCTAACATGGCGTTAACACAAGTTCCTTAGTAAATTGAAAAAAATATTGCAAATTTGATTTTACTTAAGTCGAGATAATTCCAAAAGGAAAATCCTATTTGCTTTTTTTTTAAAAAAAAACTTTCTAAAAAAAAATCAAACAAAGTTATACTAGCTTCTGTAACTAATGACTTAGTGGAGCTGACCAAATGTCAATAGGGCCCATCACTCCAATTGTTCTTTCTCCCTCAATAAAGCCTAAGTCTCCTGTTGTCGAAAATTTAACTTTATTCAATCTATTTGGAAGTATCCTCAATAAAACTCGACTTATAGTGCTCACTGGCTCGAAAGTGTTTCCAGCTAACTTAGCAGAATTATTTTTAAGAGGGCAGGCTCTTCTCTCAGCTTCAAGTAATTCCGCTCCATCTGCTCTAGCACCTCATAAACTCAATCATGCATTCACTATGAAAATGCATTATATTTCCTTTAAACATTCAGTCAAACAGTTGAACCAACTTCCTATGATCGTGGCTTTAAGACGTATTTTTAGGGTGAAGCAGACTTGTGATTTTACTCTTACTCTTCATGGCTGGCTGTGGGGCAATCGCTCGAACTCTTCATTTATTCATCAGACAGTTAATACAACTCTCGCCTGGATTCCTTTTATTGTCCATGAACACAAGCTTTTGGAATCTACTTTTGCTCTTAATGCTTCGGCTCTTTTGACTCTCGGGTGTTTAACTTATTCAACTTTTCAAGATTTTCGCCAATATAATGCAGAAAAGCGGGAAAAAAGCCCTACCGTTCAAATTATTCATACCTCTTTTAGCTATTTAAACAAGCAAATTTGCGGCCCTATTTAATTATTTATCTTCTTATTAAAAAATCCCATTTTGTTATAAAATAGCTCTTCTTTTTATAAAAAACCAGGCTAGTCCTACTTTCTACTTGTTTAATACAAGATATCCATGGCATATGCCTAATATTAAGCAAAAAATAAATTTAATATGCATTTAGAAAAGATTGAAATTACAGGGTTTAAATCCTTTGCAGATAAGACCCTTTTAAAATTTGATAATCCTATTACCGCGGTAGTCGGGCCCAATGGATGTGGAAAATCCAATATTGTGGACGCCTTTCGCTGGGTTTTAGGTGAGGGTTCGGCTAAATCTCTTCGTAGCGAAAAAATGGTAGACGTCATTTTCTCAGGATCTGCTACAAGAAAGCCTTTAAATTATGCTCAAATTTCCTTAACGTTTACAGATATTGACAAGACTCTTTCCCTTGACTATGAAGAACTCTGTATTACCAGGCGTATTCATCGTAATGGCGATTCTGAATGGTACGTTAACCGAAATCCTGTTCGTTTAAAAGACGTCCACAAAATTCTATGGGAAGCAGGTATTGGGAAAAATGCCTTTTATATTTTTGAGCAAGGCAAGGTAGACGATTTAATCACCTCTTCACCTTTGGAGCGTCGCTGTATCTTTGAAGAAGCTGCAAAAATCATGCATTTTAAAGAGAAAAAGCGAGAAGCACTTCGAAAGCTTTCACAAATTGAAGTAAATCTAAAGCGGGTTCTTGATATTCAAACAGAGGTCAATCAACAGATTGACACCCTTCAAAAGCAGGCTGAAGAAGCTCGTATTTACGCTGAAAATAAAGAGCGTTTAGGTCATTTAGAAAAGGGCCTTGTCCTCTATAAGTGGAATCATAATCAAAAGAAGCTTAACCTTGAAAAAGGGGTTTGCGAAGAAAATGCAACTGGGCAGAAAAAAGTTCACTTAGATATTGAGACTTTTGAAAATGAGCTTATATCATTGAAGGAGACTCACTCTTCAAAATCTGCAGAAACTCGCAAGTCCTACGAAGCTTTTTTCGAAGTAAAAAAAGCGAAAGAGCTAGCCTCCTTTGAAGCGGGTTCTCACCGAAAGCAAGCAAAAGAGGTGTTAGAGCAAACAAAAACGTTGAAGGATAGCTTACAAAGCCTTCATCAAAAGCATTTAAAAGAACACCGCACATTTGAAGAAAACCAAAAAAGCTTAAAAGAGTATGAAAGTGATACTCTTTCATTATCTAAAAATCTCCAAAAAATTAATGGCACTCTGACCTCCTTAGAGCAAAAAGTGGAAGAAGAATCCACTTTAAGAAAAGAGGCACAGCAAAAATTAATGCTTGCGGTCAACTCTGAAAATGAGCACCAGTCTAATTACAAAAATAACACAGTCAAGCTACACGGCCAAAAAGAGCGCTTAGCGAATATTCTTCACCAGGAAAAAAGTTCTCAGACCAAAATTGAAGAAAAAACAAAAGAACACGAGACACTTTTAAAAACTTATGAGACTCTCTCTAGCAGCCTTGAAAATGAAGCGAATCTCCTTCTCAAAGTTAAAGAAAATTTAGAAACGAAATCCCAGGCTCTAGAAGATTTAAATCCAAAACTAAAAGAATTTGCATCTAAGCTAACTGAAAATAAAGCAACCGTTGCCCTCCTACTAAGCTTAAAAAATGAATTGGAGGGATACAATCAATCTTCAAAGACCCTTCTTCAATTTGCAGACGATCAAAACCACACGCTTTATCAGAAAATTTTTCCATTAACAAATTGGTTCCATCCTAAAAAGGGATATGAAGCTCACCTTTCAACTATTTTACAGCCCTACTTGCAAACACTCGTTGTCCATACAAATAAAGATTTGGAGCTTTTACTCGACATTGCAAAGGAACATGATCTTCAAAACTTTTCCTGTCTTTCATTAGAAAAGATTGCTCCATCTTCGTTGACTCTTGAAATGGCAGAATCAAACGTAGTAACTGCACACTTTTTAAATCAAGTGGATCAAAAGCCTCCTATAGAGGGCTTCAATCAAATTCAAGGAGATTACTTTTTAGATCACCTCGGCGTCCATCACCGTATTTCTAAAGAAGACCAGAATTTATTTTTAAGAGAAGTTGAATTAAAGAAGAGAGAGAATGAACAACAAGCTCTTGAAAAAGCCCATTTAGATGTTCAAGCTCAAGTAGAAAGCCTCACAGAAAAAGTCAAAGCTCTTAAAGATGAATATTCAAAGCTCAACCAGAAAAAGCATCAGAATGAAATCGATTTCACTAGAACTAACTACTCCCTAAAAAATTGCACTGAGGATTTAGAAAAACAAAAGCAAAAAGTAGCTTCTTTTCAATCTCAAAAGCAAGAGATCTCTGCTTCTATAGCAGCTTTAGACACCAAGCAAAAAGAATACATTCAGCTCTGCGAGGCTGAAGAGGGTAAACGAAAAGATCACCAGACCCTTTTCTCTAAAATTGAAAGCCAATTTGAAAGCAACTTTAGTACCCTCAAAGAAAAAAGAAGTTTAAAGCAGTCTTTAGAAGATAAGATAAAAGGCTCTGAGAAAGAGTCTCATCTTTTAAAAGAGAGTATTCGTGTTTTTGAATCCAAGAGCATGAGTTTTGAGGACCAGATTCAAGAAATGAATGCCTTTATTGAGTCTAAGGAAAAAACATCCTTAACTCTTGAAAAACAAAATGCCCTTTTCGAAAAGAAAGAAATCGAATTTGAGAGTAAGCTTAAGATTGCTGAAAATAAATACCAAGCTTTTGAAGATGCTTTAGAGAAGCTTGAAAAAGCTGAAAAAGAGAACGAGGCGCAGCTTAAAGGGCTTCGCAAAAGTCTGGATCTTCATAGAAATCGTGAAGTAGAAATTAAGAGCCGCCTGTCGGAGCTTCAAACAGAGCTTCACCTGCAAACAGAAGAGATCGAAGAAAAACTAGATATCTCAAAAGAAGAAATCCCCTCTCTTGAGGTCGATCCATCTATTACTCTTGGCAAAACAGAAAAAGAGATTCGACGACTACGTCGATTACTGGATAGCCAACCTGAAATTAACTTAAAAGCTATTTCAGACTGCGAAGCTCAGAAGTCCCGTTTTGAGTTTTTACAGTCTCAGATTAAAGATTTAAATGAATCTCAAGAAAAGCTTTTAGAGATTATCACAAAGCTAGACGATACAAGCCGGCAGATGTTTAAGGAGACTTTTGACAAGATTCAAGCTCGCTTTAGAGAAAACTTCCTTCTTCTATTTAATGGAGGAGAAGCGGACCTTAAACTGACCTCTAATCATGATATTTTAGAAGCCGGCATTGAAATTATTGCCCAACCTCCGGGCAAAAAAATGAGATCAATACAGCTCCTATCAGGTGGAGAAAAGTGTTTGTGTGCAATTGCCCTTCTCTTTGCACTCTTTGAAACACAGTCTATTCCCTTTTGTATTTTAGATGAGATTGACGCTCCTCTAGACGACACAAACATTGAAAGATTTACAAATGTGTTAAAACAATTTGTGAAAAATAACCAATTTATTATCATAACGCACAATAAACGAACCATGGCCATTGCAGACAACTTATTAGGCGTCTCCATGCAGGAAAAGGGCGTTACAAAAGTTATTCCTCTGGAATTCAATTCCAAAACCCCTCTTTCTCAAGCCACAGTTTAATTTCATTAACTTTACCTGAGATTTTAGCACATGTTAATAGGCGTTCCTAAAGAAATAAAAAATCACGAATATCGAGTTGCTGCAAATTTAGAGCTCGTTCAAATGCTTGCATCAGCAGGTCATAAAGTAGTCATAGAAACCAACGCTGGAAAAGCGATTGGGTATACAGACGAAATGTATCTACAAGCAGGGGCCCGCATAGCAGCTACTCCTCAAGAAGTTTGGGCATCTGAAATGGTGATTAAAGTAAAAGAGCCCCAACCAAGTGAATATAAGCTTATGCATGAAGGGCTTCTTTTATTTTGTTTTTTACATCTAAGTGCCGAACCTGAACTCACAGGGGCACTCATAAAAAATAAGGTCGTAGCGATTGCTTGGGAAACGGTGACTAACCCACAAGGCCAGCTCCCTATTTTAATTCCAATGAGTGAAATTGCAGGACGTATCGCCATTCAGGCAGGAGCAACCTCATTGCAACTAAGCCACGGAGGAAAAGGAGTTCTTCTAGGTGGAGTGCCAGGGGTTAAACCTGCAAAAGTACTCGTAATTGGAGGCGGAGTCGTCGGATTAAATTCGGCCCGCATGGCAATAGGTTTCGGAGCTGATGTTACTCTACTTGATACAAACTTAGATCGTTTAAGAACTATAGATAGCGTTTTTGATTTTAGAATCAAAACACTCTATTCCACTAAAATGTCTATTGAAGAAAACCTAAAAACAGCCGACCTCATTGTAGGTTCTGTCTTAATTCCTGGTAAGCTTGCCCCAAAAGTCGTCACAAAAAAAATGCTCGACCATATTCAGCCGGGTTCCGTTATTGTAGATGTCGCCATTGATCAAGGCGGCTGCTTTGAAAGTTCCAAGCCTACTTCTCACGCAAAACCAACTTATTTTGAAAAAGAAATACTTCACTATTGCGTTACAAATATGCCTGGCGCATGCGCCATGACCGCAACCCAAGCTCTTATTAATGCAATGACTCCCTACGCCTTACAATTAGCGAATTTAGGTTATAAAGAAGCCTTTAAACGCGACCAAGGCCTCTTAGATGGGCTAAATATCTACCATGGACAGGTCACTAATAAGCATGTAGCCTCTGATTTGGACTATGATTACCAGGCTCCAGAGGACGCCTTTAAGAGTAACTAGCTTAACGTTAATGATTTACATTTATATCCTATTAAAGATAACTTGACAAATAAATCGATTTGTGTTATACTATTATAACCAAAGTAATAGAAAGGAGATTAAGTTATGACAAGTATACAAAACAATTTAGATTTATTGAACCTTAATGGTTTAGGACAAGGAGGCGGAACACCTCCACCTACTCAAGCCGACCAACTTTTGAACTTAAAGCTTCTCGAAGCGTTATGTGCAATTATGGGACAATTTGCAGACCTTCAAACAAAAGCTGCTCAAAGTGCCTCTAAGCAAGATGCCAAAGCTGACGCAGCAGGCCAGGCTACAGCTCAAGTAGTTGCCGGAAATAAATCCTCAGCAGGGTCTAGTAACTCTCCAAATACTGGAGCTCCTGCAGCTTCAGGTGGTGCAGTTACGGGTGGAGTTGGTGCAGTAGGAGCTTAATTGGCACTTATTTTCTAAACGCTACCCTCAAAAAGTCAAATTTGGTATGTTTGCGATTGAATAGGCGAGGACCTTTTTATTCGCATGCATACTGATTTGATCATTTCACCCTTCGAAGAAACCGCAAAGGCTTATTTAGAAGAAAAACGTATTAAGGAAATTATTTTTTCCAAAGGGACCTACCATGTCCATGTTGAGGACAGAGAGTCTCTGGATCCCGCTTGGGCCTTTTTTCAAGTCAATGATGATCAAACCGTTAAAGATTATTTTTGTTCTTGCCAGTCAGAGTCTTCGACTTCTTGTGAACATTTAGCCGCAGCCCTTTTAAGTATTTTTCAAAATCATTCTCAACCTCTTCATATGAGATTTGAGCATTCTTTTTGGAGTCGAATAACACAAGCTTTCGCTCAAAAATATGGCTATGAACTCTCTCTTTTAAAGAAAAAGGAGTCTCGATATGAGTTAAAAAAGAAAGAAAACCTCCTCTTTTGGATTGAAAGCAAGGACGAGGCATCTAAAAAAACACTCAAAGAATACCTAGAAGATCGGAAAGATGAGACAGAAGAAACCTCATTAAAATTTTCTAATCTCCCCAAGAAAGAGCTTTCTTTATGGCGAGAAGGGAGGCCTTCACCTCAACTCCGTTATGAACTTTCTTTTTGGTCAGACCTTGCAAAATGGATAATGATTTTACAAGAGAGTGGACACCCCTATCAAGTTAAGTTTGCATACCAAAAAGGTTTCCCTACAGGGCTTACTATTTCCTTTGAGGAGGTCACGCTATATTTTGACTTGGATAAAGAGATTTTAATAGAAACGATTCCTTTCTTGTCGACTATTAACACTCCTCTAGAAGTCCAGCACACCCCATCACTTGCGATTGAAAAGATCAACTACGATCAGCAAGAAAAAACACTTGTCATTCATCCGAAAAAAGTTAAGAAAGGACAAACGAACACCCTTACCGGGGAGAAACTAGGAGACTGGATTTACCTACCAAGAAAGGGCTTTTATCATCAAACCTCTGGAGACCTCTCTACAAAACGAACCATCCTTTCTCATAGCATTGATAAAGAGCTCGAGAAAAACACCTCTTTTTTTCACAAGCACCTCGAAGGCACTTCTCTCACTCCTAAACCTATAAAGCCTCAATACCTCATTAATTTCGATGAGCATTGGAACTTAAATGTTCACCTCTATCTTTTTGATAAATTTGATTTAAAAAAGACACACTCAACTTTCTTCGGGAAATGGGTTTTTCTAGAAGAGAAAGGTTTTTTTAAGCTTTCGGAAAATATCTTCCGCCAACCTTCTCTTTTTATTCCTCGAGAGAAAGTAACCGAATTTATCAGGCAGTATCGCCACTGGCTCAACAGTCAAAAAGGGTTTGAAGTTCATCTAGCCCCTATTGAAACCAAAACTTCGTACTTCTTAAATTCTCATTATCAACTTATTTTCTCTTCTAAGCTTACCCTCCCTGGAGAGAGTTACTATGATTTTGGAGAATGGGTCTACATTCAAGACCAAGGTTTCTATTCAAAACCAAGACACTCCTCTCCAATTCGAACAGGACTTACGGTTAAAAAAGAGGAAATTTCAAAGTTTATTCATTTAAATCAAGACGATTTAGAAGCGGTTCCTAACTTTTTTTCCTCCCAGTGCCCTTTAAAAAAAGTATCTTTATCTTTAACAGCTAATTTAGAAAAGCAAACTCTATGCATCGATCCTCTCTATGAGTTTTATACCGACTACAAGAAAAAAGAGGTCCTCTTCTTTGATCATTATAGCTACGTAAAAGACGAAGGGTTTTACTTACTCCCTAAAGAACTACAACTACCCAAAGGATTTAGAAAGAAAGTCAATATTCAACCTGAAGATCAAACCTCTTTTCTAGCTTTTCAATTCAAAACCTTGAAGCCATTTATTTCACACCTCGATCCTTGTCTTCAAATCCCAAAAGAACTAGAGCTTACTTTAGAAAGCTTTAGAAATAATCATTTTCAACTGAAATATAAAAATGAGCAGGGTCAATCCCTTATCGAACCTTTATTTAGGGCCATTCGAAATAAGCAACCCTA